>Ga0066652_100000583_pt1 | contig 17710 bp, 15 predicted proteins | sample GraSoiAngelo_101_FD_71413 | JGI IMG/M metagenome (GOLD analysis project Ga0066652, IMG submission 71413) | Grasslands soil microbial communities from the Angelo Coastal Reserve, California, USA - 14_0903_02_30cm | ecosystem: Environmental > Terrestrial > Soil > Grasslands | place: USA...
CCGCACTTGCGGAGCGGATCCAGCGGCGTGATCGCCACGCGAACCACCGGCGCGTCGCTCGCGCGGCCTCGCACCACGGCCAGGGCACGCTGACTTGCGCGCTTCGCCGCCGTCGAACGCTTCGTGCCCTGCTTGCGAGCCGTCTTCACCCGCTTCCTCCCCTGGGTCGCAACGCTCTTTCGCGACGCCGAGCGCTTCTTCGCCCCGGTACTGGCCTGCTGTTTTGACGCCTTCGTCGCGCCCTTCGCCTTGCCCCGTGCCGACTTGCCCTTCGTGTGACGTTCGCCCGCAAACCCAGTCTCTTTCTTGACTTTCGCCACTTGCTCTCCTAGACTGTGTAACGAACGTCGCATCAATTCGGTTTTCGTTCGGGATATTAATCTAGGTCAACCTGCAACGTATGTCAACGGATTTGCTGCTCGATTCGCCGCTTCCGGAGGGCGCTCCTGAGCTCACTTCGCTCGGAAAGCGGCTCGAGATCCTCCGCATCGAACGCGGGATCTCGAAGCAGCATCTCGCACGGTTCGCCGGCACCTCGCGTCAGCAGCTCTGGCGCGTAATGACGGGAAAGTCCGAGCTGACGAGCTCGCTCAAGGAGCGACTCGCTGGGGCCCTTTCCGTCGATCCGTCCGTCCTTTCGGCGGCTTCCATCGCGCCACCGTCGCAGACGTATGCCCTGGCGGCCACGGTGACGTCGTCGCTCCCCGGCGCTGCGATCGACGCCTCGGCGGCGCCCACGATCCATGGCTATCTGAGCGATCCCGCACACCTCGCCGCCACGCTCCGGACGCTCCCGGAGGGTGATGCCGGCCGTCGGCTCAAGCGCGCGCTGCTCAACGCGCTCGAGGACCTCGCGGTCGACGCCGCGCAGCCGCTGTCCGCCGATTTCTCGGAGATTCGTCGGCGCGTGCTCGCCGGCGAGCTCTAGCTCCGACACCGACGCGCTCGTCGCCACGCGTGCCTCGTGGACGCGGTGATGGCGCGTGTTCTGCACCCGCACCCAGGCCCGGAAGCAACCGAATCATTGGAGGCCAAATGGACCGCGGAATCGACTTTCTGAAAAGCCAGGTCAACAACGCCGTGATGCAGCACCAGACGTTCGTCGAGAACCTGGTCGATCACGAGAAGCAGGCCGACGACGCACGCTATCGCGCCCTGTGCGCTCGCTTCGTCCCGAAGGCGCAAACACATCAGCGCATGCTCGAGGATTATCAGGCCGAGCTCGGAGCCGAAGCGGGAACCGGGAAGAAGATGCTCGGCAAGGCGCTCGGCGTCGCGCGCGATCTCGCCGATGCGGGACGCGAGAGCGACTTCCTTCGCCTTGTGGGCGACATCGTCACGTCGCGCCAGTCGGAGGACACGTTCAAGACCTTCCGCGAAGCGGGCAGGGCGCTCGGCATCGCGCGACTGCAGCAGCTCGGCGACATCGGCGAGCGAGATCACGATGACTTCCATCGCGAGGCGAATCGTCTCGCTCAGCAGATGTTCGTCGAGCACGTGCGCGAAGGCGACACGACGGGCTTGAACATCTCGCAGGCCGCGTCGAGCAGTACGTCCACCGGCTTCGGCACGACGGGAACGTCGACGAGCAGCACAGGTTACTGAGTCGCCGCGTCGGCGCGAGCGCGAAGGATTTTCCGGGGGCGGCGGTGGCATCCACTTTCGCCCCCGGCTAGTTTTGCGCTATGACCGACGTTGTCGCGCTCGCTGCCGAGCTTCTCGCACTCCAATCCTCCACCGGCGCTGAAGGCCCGGCGGTCGATTTCGTTTCCCGCTGGCTGATCGCGCGCGGCTGGAACGTCACCCTGCAGGAGGTCGCCAAGGGTCGCGCCAACGTGTGGGCGTCGCGAGCGGGAAGTGGTGTCACGCTGTCGACGCACCTCGATACGGTCCCGCCGTACATCGGCCCCAGTCTCAAGAAGTCGCGGCTCTATGGTCGCGGCGCCTGTGATGCCAAGGGCATCGCCGCGGCGATGCTGTGTGCCGCCGAACGCCTTGCCGAGGCGGGCGAACGGCGAGTGGATCTGCTCCTCGTCGTGGGCGAGGAGAAGGGCTCCGACGGCGCGCGCGCCGCCAACCATCTGCAGGCGACGAGCAAGTTCCTCGTCAACGGTGAACCGACCGAGAGCAAGCTCGCGTCGGGCGCGAAGGGCTCGCAGCGCGTCGTCGTGCGAACGCGGGGCCGTGCGGCGCACTCCGCCTACGCGCACCTCGGCGTGTCGGCCATCGAGCCGATGCTCGCGCTGCTGCCAAGCGTGAAGGCGCTCCCGCTGCCGACAGATCCGGTGCTCGGTGAGACGACCGTCAACATCGGCACGATTCGCGGCGGCACCGAGGCCAACATCGTTCCCGACCTCTGCGAGGCAGAGCTCATGTTCCGTCTCGTGAGCGACGTCGGCAGCCTGCGCGACACGCTCACGAGCTGGGCGGGCGACCGCGCCGAGCTCGAATGGGGCTCGCACATTCCGGCGCAGCACTTTCACACCATCGACGGCTTCGACGTCGCACCCGTCGCCTATACCTCCGACATCCCCTTGCTGAGCCGCTGGGGGAAGCCGCTGCTCTTTGGACCCGGCTCGATCCACGTCGCGCACACGAGCGACGAGTTCATCGACGTCAAGGAGCTGCGGCAGGCCGTCGATTCGTACGAACGCATCGTCCGCACCCTCCTCGCCTCATGACTCCCTTCTCGCCCAAGTCCCGTATCCCGGTCGCCGTTCTCGGCGCGACCGGCGCCGTCGGACAGTCGTTCATCCGGCTGCTCGCCGATCATCCCTGGTTCGACGTGGCGCAGCTCGCCGCGTCGGAGCGCTCGGCAGGGAAGCGGTACGCTGACGCCACCCGCTGGATCGGCGGCAGCGGCATCCCCGAGAATGTGCGCGACGCCACCGTCCTTCCGTGCGATCCGGCGGAGGTGAGTGCGCCGATCGTCTTCTCGGCGCTCGACGCCGGCGTCGCGGGAGAGGTGGAGGCAGCGTTCGCGCGTGCCGGCCGGCTCGTGCTGAGCAACGCGAAGAACTTCCGGATGGATCAGGACGTCCCGCTCGTGATCCCGGAAGTGAACGCCGATCACCTCTCGCTACTCGAGGTGCAGCGGTCCAATCGCGGCTGGAAGGGAGGCATCGTCACGAACGCCAACTGTGCGTCGATCATGGCGGTGATGCCGCTCGCGCCGTTGCACGAGGCGTTCGGCGTGCGCCGTCTCTTCATCGCCACCATGCAGGCGGTCTCCGGCGCGGGCTATCCCGGCGTGGCGTCGCTCGACATCCTCGGCAACGTCATCCCGTTCATCGGCGGTGAGGAAGGAAAGATCGAGAGCGAGATCCAGAAGATGCTCGGTCGTCGGATGGAGACGCACATCGAGCACGCGCCGATCACCATCTCGGCGCACGCGAATCGCGTTGCCGTCGAGAACGGCCATACGGTGTGTCTGTCGATCGATTTCGAGAAGCACGTCGACGCCGCCGCGGCGCTCGAGGTGCTGCGCGATTGGAAAGGCGACGAGTGCGCGCGCGGTCTCCCGAGTGCGCCCGAGCACCCACTAGTGGTGACCGATGCCCCCGACCGGCCGCAGCCGCGTCGCGACGTCGATCTCGGCCGCGGCATGACGGTGACGGTCGGCCGCGTGCGCGAGGATCCGCTGTTCGACGTGAAGCTGGTCGCGATGGGCCACAACACCGTCCGAGGCGCGGCTGGCGCGTCGGTGCTCAACGCCGAGCTCCTCGTCTCGACCGGGCAGGCAGGCCTCGCGTGATCGTCTGCAAGTTCGGTGGCACCTCGGTGGGAGACGCCGAGGCGATCGCTCGCACGGCCTCGATCATCGGTGCGCGGCGCGAGCGCAAGCCGGTCGTCGTCGTCAGCGCGCTCGCCGGTGCCACGAACGCGCTGCTCGCCATCGCCGAGCAGTCGGCACGTGGACAGCTCATCGGCGCCCTCGCGGCGATCGAATCGCTCCGCGAGCGGCATCTGGAGCAGTCGCAGCTCCTGCTGGCCGCCGACCAGGCCGTCGCGGACGACATCTGCGCCGAGCTCTCGGCGATGTTCGACGAGCTCGCGATGCTCGCCGACGCTCTCAACACGCTCGGCGATCTGACGCCGCGCTCGCTCGACGCGATCGCCTCGCTGGGCGAGCAGATGTCGTCCGTGCTCATCGTGGCGGCATTCAAGCTGCGCGGACTGCCAGCGGTTCACGTGGACGCGCGCCACGTCGTGATCACGGATGACGCGTTCACGCGCGCCGAGCCTCAGCCCGACGCGATCGCCGAAGCGACGCAGCGACTCGTCGTCCCGATCCTGCGCGACGGGCACATCCCCGTGATGGGCGGCTACATCGGCTCCGCGAAGAGCAACGGCGTCACGACGACGCTCGGCCGTGGAGGCTCCGACTACAGCGCCTCGCTCGTCGGAGCGGCACTTCAGGCCGACGCGATCGAGATCTGGACCGACGTCGACGGCATGCTCACGGCCGATCCCCGCGTGGTGCAGGGCTCCCAGCTCATCGAACGGATTGCGTTCGACGAAGCCTCGGAGCTGGCGTCGTTCGGCGCGAAGGTGCTGCACCCCAACACGATCGCACCGGCCGTCACCAAGGGGATCCCGGTGTGGATCCTCAACTCGCGTCGGCCCGAGGGCACGGGAACGCTCATCACCTTCGACGCACCGCGTCGTCCGGTCACCGCCATCGCCGGCAAGAGTGGCGTCAGCCTGGTGAAGGTACGCAGCGCGCGCATGCTCCTCACCGAAGGCTTCATGCGTCGGCTGTTCGGCGTGTTCGAGCGCCACAAGACGTCGGTCGATGTCGTCGCAACCTCGGAAGTCAGTGTGTCCGTCACGATCGACGACCCCTCGCGTCTCGATGCGCTGATGGTCGATCTTCGCGAGCACGGCGACGTCACGGTGGAGCGCAACCGCGGCATCGTGTCCGTCGTGGGGACGGGGCTCGCCGACGGCGGGAAGGCGATGGCCTGTGCGCTCACGGCGATCGGCGACATCCAGGTGCACATGCTGTCGCTCAGTGCCAGCGGGATCAACCTGACTGTCGTCGTGGACGGCGAGCAGGTGATTCCGGCCATGCAGCGACTGCACGCGGCGTTCTTCGGCGACTCGGCGACGTGCATATGAGCGCCGTTCCACTCGCCCTGATCGGCATGGGCAAGATGGGCCACGCGCTGGCCGCGCTCGCTCCCGAGCGGGGCTTTCGCGTCGTCGCCGAGTTCGACCACGAACGACCGGACTACGCGCCGGTTACGCGTGACACCCTGCGCGATGCGCAGGTGGCGATCGAGTTCACGATGCCTGAAGCCGCGCCCGCGAATGTGCGTGCATGCGCCGCCGCCGGCTGCCCGATCGTCGTGGGTACGACGGGATGGTACGACCAGCTGCCCGCCGTTGCGGCGGAGATCGAGCGCGCCGGTGGCGCACTGCTCACCGCGCCCAACTTCTCTGTCGGCGTCGCCGTCTTCGACCGCGTCGTCGGCGAGGCCGCTCGGCTGTTCGCCAAGCTCGATCGATTCGACGCGCATCTGATCGAGACCCATCACGCAGCGAAGAAGGACGCCCCGTCCGGCACGGCCGGTGCGCTCGCTCGCACCGCGTCCGCAGCACTCGGCCGCCCGATTCCGGTGACGAGCATCCGCACCGGACACGTTCCCGGAACCCACGAGGTCGTGTTCGACGCGCCCTTCGAGCAGGTGCGCCTCGTGCACGAAGCGCGCGATCGCCGCGTGTTCGCCGAAGGTGCGCTCCTCGCCGCGCGGTGGCTCGTCGGTCGACGCGGCGTCTTCACGATGGCCGACGTGCTGTCGGACGACACGGCGGGTGTGTCGTGAGCGCGGCGTCTCCGACCGGGTGCGGTACGGCGCTCGCCACGCCGTTCACCAGCAGCGGCGCGATCGACGAGGCAGCGCTGCGCCGGTTCGTCGATTGGCAGATCGACGAGGGGATCGACTTTCTGGTGCCCTGCGGATCGACCGGTGAGGCAGCCACGATGTCGCTCGACGAGCATCGCCGCGTCGTGGAGATCGTGGTCGAGCAGTCGCACGGCCGTGTACCGGTCGTCGCTGGGGCTGGATCGAATGACACCCAGAAGGCGATCGCGCTGTCGCGCGAGTTGAAGGAGGCGGGTGCGACACATCTGCTGCACGTCGCGCCGATGTACAGCAAGCCGCCCCAGCGCGGGATGGCGCTGCACTTCCGTACCATCGCCGAGGCCGTCGACCTTCCGATCATCCTGTACAACGTCCCGAGCCGCACCGGATGCAACATCGAGGCGGCCACGACGATCGAGCTCGCGGCGCATCCGGGCATCGTCGGCACGAAGGAAGCCTCGGGTCTGCTCCCTCAGATCACCGACATCCTCGTCGGTCGTCCCGATGGCTTCGCCGTGCTCTCCGGCGACGACGAGATGACGCTGGCGATCTGTGCGCTCGGCGGGGATGGCCTCATCTCCGTCGTATCGAATGCGGCGCCGCGGCTCATGTCGGAGCTCGTTCGCGCGGTGCGAGGCGGCGATGCCTCGCGTGCCCGCGAGCTGCATGGGCGTGCGTTGCCCCTCATGCGCGCTGCCAGCATCGAGTCCAATCCTCTTCCGATCAAAGCCGCTCTCTCCATGCTGGGTCGATTCGAGAACGTGCTCCGCTCCCCGCTCGTCTCGCTGGAGACGCGACACGAGGCCGCCGTCCGCTCGGCGTTGCAGCGCGCAGGGGCGCTGTGAGCGCCGTGGTTTCCCGGTCGCTCGATGCCGCATTCGCCGAGCGCGTGCTCGCACTCGCCGACACGCCGGCGGGCACCGCGCTTCCTCCCGATGCCGAGGACGTCGTCGAAACGCTGCTCGCGGCGCTCGAGCGTGGCGAGGTCCGTGCGGCAGAGCGTGCCGATGACGGTTCGTGGAACGCCGTGCCCTGGGTGAAACGCGGCATCCTGCTCGGCTTTCGTCTCGGCAGGCTCGTGGACATGTCGGTGGGGTCGGGCGGTGGAATCCTGCCCTTCTTCGACAAGCACACCTATCCGGTGCAATCGTTCACCGTCGATCGCGGGGTGCGTCTCGTCCCGGGCGGATCGTCGGTGCGTCGCGGCGCGCATCTCGCCGCCGGCGTGGTCTGCATGCCGCCGATGTACGTGAACGTGGGCGCGTGGATCGGTGGCGGCACCATGGTCGACTCGCACGCGCTCGTCGGCTCGTGCGCCCAGATCGGCGAGCGCGTACACCTGAGCGCCGCGGCGCAGATCGGCGGCGTGCTCGAGCCCGTGAACGCGTCTCCGGTGGTGGTCGAGGACGACGTGCTCGTGGGTGGCAACTGCGGCGTGTACGAGGGCACGATCGTGCGGTCGCGAGCGGTGCTCGCCGCGGGCGTCGTGCTGACGCGTGGGACGCCTGTCTTCGACCTCGTGCACGAGCGGGTCATCCGGGCCGACGGAGAGCGCCCGCTCGAGATTCCCGGCGGCGCGGTCGTCGTGCCCGGCGCGCGCCAGGTGGCGAAGGGGTGGGGTCGCGAGCAGGGAATCTCCCTGCAGACGCCGATCATCGTCAAATACCGCGACGAGCGCACCGATCTCGCTACGACGCTCGAGGGCTGGCTGCGATGACGGCAACGCGGTTGCGTGTCGCCGGTGAGCTCACCGTACCGGGCGACAAGTCGATCTCGCATCGCTCGCTCATCTGCAGCGCGCTGGGCGAAGGGACGTCGCGCGTGCGATCGATCCTGCAGAGCGCGGACGTGCACTCCACGGCGGGCGTGCTTCGCGCGCTCGGCGTCCGCGTGCCGCCGCTCGGCGACGACATCACGATCGAGGGCGTCGGCCTGCGCGGACTTCGCGATCCCGCGTCGGATCTCGACTGCGGCAACAGCGGAACCAGCACGCGCCTCCTGGCCGGGGTGGTCGCCGGCTCCGGCGTCACCGGGCGGTTCGTCGGCGACGCGAGCCTCAGCGGGCGCCCGATGCGGCGAATCGCCAGGCCGCTCGCGGCGATGGGCGCGACTGTCGAGCTCCCCGATCACGGCGGATTGCCGATGACCGTCCGCGGTGCCGCGCTCCGCGACGTCGAGTGGGTCAACGAGACCGGCAGCGCCCAGGTGAAGAGTTGCATCATGTTCGCCGCCCTCTGCGGAGGCGTCGAGGCCAAGATCATCGAGTCGCCGCGTTCACGGGATCACACGGAGCGCATGCTGGCGTCGCAGGGCGTGGACGTGTGGGTGAACGACGAGTCGGTCCTCCTGCACCCTGCGTCGCGCCTCGCGCCGCTCGACGTCACCGTGCCGGGCGACCCGTCGTCGGCGGCGTTCTTCGCCGCGCTGGCCGCGCTCGCGCCCGACGGCGAGCTGCTGCTTCGCCGCGTCTGCGTCAACGAGACGCGCACCGGCTTCCTCGCCGCGCTGCGGGAGATGGGCGGCGACATCGAGCTCCTGGATCGCGAGCGGCTCGCCGGCGAATGGGTCGCCGACGTGGCGGTGAAGGGGGGACGGATGCTTCGCGGCATCTCGATCGGGCGCGAGGCCATACCGACGCTGATCGACGAGCTTCCACTCGTGGCCTGCCTGGCCGCGTACGCCGAGGGCGAGACCCGCGTCACGGGTGCGGAGGAGCTTCGCGTCAAGGAGAGCGACCGCATCGCCGTCGTCGTCGGAAACCTGCGTGCGCTCGGTGCCGACGCCGACGAGCTTCCCGATGGTTTCGTCGTGCGAGGCTCCGCGCCGACGCTGCGGGGTCGCGTGGTGACGCACGCCGATCATCGCATGGCGATGGCGTTCGGCATTCTCGGGGCGCTTCCGGGCAACGAGATCGAGATCGACGATCGCGCGTGCGTCGCCGTATCGTACCCGGCCTTCTGGAACGATCTCTCGGCCGTCACGGGCTCGTGAGCAGCACGCCGCGCACCGTCATCGCCATCGACGGCCCCGCGGCGTCAGGAAAGTCCTCGACCGCACAGTGGGTCGCCGAACGGCTGGACTTCCGACACGTCGACTCGGGTTCACTCTATCGCGGCATCACCGCGGCGATGCTGCGCACTCCGACGGCGCCCGAAGCGTGGACCGGCTCGAAGCTCGTCGCGCAGGGCTCGCGCATCGCGCTCCGCCCGGAACGCACGTCGTTCAGCGTCCTGATCGATGGCGAGTCGACGGAAGAGGAGCTTCGAGGGACGCGCGTTACCGAGCACGTGTCGATGGTGGCGCGGATGCCAGAGGTGCGGGCGTGGGTGAACCAGCGCGTTCGGGAGGCCGCTGCCGAGCACGATGTCGTGGTCGACGGGCGCGACATGGGGACCGCGGTCTTCCCCGACGCGTCGCTCAAGGTCTTTCTCATCGCCGATCCCTGGGAGCGCGCCCGCCGACGCCTGACCCAGCGACTCGGCCGGCGTCCGCTCGACCTGGAGATCGCCGAGGAGACGGAGCTGCTCGTCAAGCGCGACGCGCGCGACGCGATGCAGACCGTTCAGGCCGCCGATGCGGTCCTGCTCGACACGACCTACCTGACGCAGGAGGAGCAGGTGGAGCGTATCGTCGCGCTCGCGCGCGCCGTAACCCACCGTCCGAACATCACTTAAGAACGCGCACCTCCCGTTGACGGCGTCCACGGGCTCCCGTATATTTTCAGGCTCGCTCCAATCTGGCTATCCGGCGTCCGTCCGGGCGGCCCTGCGCGCGTTCGCATTCGTGGGCCGCGCTTCACCTCAGACTCGCCGCGGCGAGCGAAAACTTCCGCGATTCAGGAGACTTTGCCTTCCAGCATGACTGAGCTCGAAATCCCGTCCGACAAGGCGATACTGAGCGCGCGCGAGAAGCGCGACGCGCAGCGTGCGCAGCTGCGCCCCCTTGCCAACCTGCGCCCTGAACTCGTCGACGATGAGGGCTACTCGCCCGACGAGCTCGAGGCGATGATGGAGATGTACAACGGCACGATGGCCTCGATCGACGAGGGCGAGATCGTCAAAGCCCACGTCCTCGAGATCCGCGACAACCTCGTCGTGCTCGACATCGGCTTCAAGTCGGAGGGCAGCGTCCCTCTCGAGGAGTTCAAGGACTTCCCGGATCTCAAGATCGGGGACGAGGTCGAGGTCCTGCTCGAGCACCTCGAGGATCAGGAAGGCTCGGTCGTCCTGTCGAAGAAGAAGGCGGACTTCATGCGCGTCTGGGAGCGCATCCGTCTCGCCTACGAGAACGATCAGCCGGTCGAGGGCACGCTCGTCAAGAAGATCAAGGGCGGCGTCGTCGTCGATCTCATGGGCGTCGACGCGTTCCTGCCAGGCTCGCAGATCGCGCTCCGTCGCGTGCCGAACATCGACGAGCTCCTCGGCCAGAAGTTCGAGTTCAAGATCATCAAGCTGAACAAGCGCCGCCGGAACATCGTCGTCTCGCGCCGCGTGATCCTGGAGAACGAGCGTGCCGGGAAGCGCGAGAAGCTCATGAAGGAGCTGGAGAAGGACCAGATCCGGAAGGGCGTCGTCAAGAACATCACCGACTTCGGGGCGTTCATCGACCTCGGCGGCGTGGACGGCCTGCTCCACATCACCGACATGTCGTGGGGCCGCATCTCGCATCCGTCCGAGCTCGTGCAGATCGGGTCGGAGCTCGAGGTCAAGGTGCTCGACATCGACTGGCAGCGTGAGCGCATCTCGCTCGGCCTCAAGCAGCTTCAGAGCTATCCGTGGAAGGACGTCGCCGAGAAGTATCCGGTCGGCACCCGCGTGCAGGGGAAGGTCGTCAGCATCACGAACTACGGCGCGTTCATCGAGCTGGAGCCGGGCATCGAGGGTCTGGTGCACATCAGCGAGATGAGCTGGACGCGCAACGTCCGGCACCCGTCGAAGCTCGTCAGCATCGGCGAGACCATCGAGGCCGTCGTGCTCAAGGTCGATCCGAACGAGGAGAAGATCTCGCTCGGCATGAAGCAGACGGAGCAGGATCCGTGGGTGGTGCTGCCGCTCAAGTACCCGGTCGGCACTCGCATCAACGGGAAGGTCCGGAACCTCACGAGCTTCGGCGCGTTCGTGGAAATTGAGCCGGGCATCGACGGCCTCATTCACATCTCCGACATGAGCTGGACGAAGCGCGTCCAGCATCCGTCGGAGGTCGTGAAGAAGGGAGACGCGGTCGACGTCGTGATCTTGAACATCGACAGCGAGAACAAGCGCATCAGCCTCGGCCTGAAGCAGGCCGAGGAGGATCCGTGGCTGCGCATCGGCGAGACCTATCCGGTCGGCACCGAGATGCGATCGAAGGTCGTGCGACTGATGGACAAGGGCGTCGTCGTCGATATCGGCAACGACATCGAGGGCTTCGTGCCGATCTCGCAGCTCGGTCAGGGCGCCGCGGTCAACAGCCCGGCCGACGTCGTGTACGAGGGGATGAACCTCGACACGCGCGTGCTCGAGGTGGATCCGATTCACCGTCGCATCGTCCTGAGCGTCGTGAACATCCCGGAGGAGCAGCCACCACGTCCGGAGACGCCGTCGAAGATTCACACCGACGACGGCGACACGATCGAGATTCCCGCGGATCTGTCGGTGGAGGAGTAAGTCCCCACGAGGTAGGCACGACGAAGCGCGCCCGCTCCGAATGACCGGAGCGGGCGCGCTTTTCGTTCCGCGACTCAGACTGAGAACGCCGTGACGAGGGTGCTGAGGCGCTGAGCGCTCTCGGCAAGTTGGCTCGCCGTCGCCGCGACTTCCTCCGAGGCGGCCGCCGTCTCCTCGGCGGCCGCGCGGGCCATCTCGCTCGATGCCGCCTGCGCCTCGACGTGTGAGGTCGTTGCCGTGACCTGGTCGTCGAGCGCCCGGACGGACTCGCGGTTCGATTGCGCCGACTCGCGCACGGCACGCGTGAGCTCGTCCATGCGTGCGATCGCCAGATGAATGGTGTCGAGCGCCTCGGTGACGGTACGAGATGTCGCATCCACGTTGCCGAGCGAGGACACCCCCTCGCGGAACGCGAGCGATGCCGTGGTGACCTCACGTCGCATCGAGCTCACGACCTCGCGCACCTCGTCGGCCGTCCGATCGCTGTGATCGGCAAGCTTGCGGACTTCGTCGGCGACGACGGCGAAGCCGCTGCCGGCGTCTCCCGCGCGCGCAGCCTCGATCGCCGCGTTCAGCGCGAGGAGGTCGGTCTGCTCGGAGATCTGCTGGATGGTCTGCAGAAACTGCTGCACGACGGCCGACGCTTTCTCCACGCGCTCCACGTTCACCTGCGATGCGCCGATGACGTCCCTGGCACGCGCGAGCGCGTTCAGCGCATCGCCGATCCCGATCCGTGCGCCGTCGGTGAGCTGGCGTACCTCCTCTTCGAGGGCACCCGCGTCGCTGGCCGTGGATTCGAGCACGCTGGAGGCGGCACGCACGCGCGACAGCACCGCGTGGGTAGTCTCGACGGCGCCACGCTGCTCCTGCGCCGCACTGGCGATGTGGAGCATGCTCTCGCTCACGCGGTTGGTGGACTCGGCCGCGGCCCCGGACGCCGCGGTGAGTGCGCCTGCCGCGCTAGCGACGTCTCGCGCCTCGTGCTGGATCTCGCGCACCAGCTGCGACAGGCGCACCGTGGTATCGGCAAGCGCCTGCGCCACGACGCGATACTCCTCGTCGAGCCCGGCCGGATCGATTACCGCGGTGAAGTTGCCCTCGCCCACTCGTTTCGCGCCCATGGCGAGCATGTCGAGGGGCTTGGTGACGGCCCGCAGCGTCGCGAAGCCGACGACCAGTGCCGCGAGGAGCCCGATCGCGAGCAGCGTCTGCACGAACAGCTGCTGTCGCGTCACGATGCGATCGGCCGCAGCGAGCATCTCGGTCGCCCGTGCATCCTCCGCCGCGATGATCGCGCTCGACATCGCGAACAGGGAGTCGAGCAGCACGGACGACGCGGCCGTGTGCGGCGCCGCGGCCACCGGATTGCCGACGTCCACCCACGCGCGAGCGATGGCGAGCCGCGTCCCGATGCGTCCTTGTAGGGCCCCGATCCTCGCCAGACTCACGCGTTCGGCGTCCGTCATCGCATCGCCAAGATTCAGTTGCAGGCGCAGCGAGTCGGCCACTGCGCTCACGCTGTCCATGCTCGTCTCCGCCGCCTTGCCCGCGCGGAGCAGGTCGTTCTGCGCGAGGACCACGTACTGACGCGTGGCCTCCTGGCTGGCGAACAGCTGATTCTTCACAGCGATCACCTGCAGCGTCTGGCCCTGCAGATTGTGATGCGCTGAACGCAGCATCGAGGTGCCGAGCGCGCCGGTCACGAAGAGCAGGGCGATCACCGACCCGAAGCCCACCAGGACGCGGCGCCGGATCGTCCAGCGCCGCAGGGCCGGCACGAGCGCGGCGAGCGCGCTCACCGCGCCACCTCCGCGACGAGCAGTTTCTTGTCGGTCGGGTCACGATGTCCGTCGAACGCGATCGAGCCAGTGACGCCGGGGTGGGGCGGACGCGACTTGCCGATCGTCTCCAGCCATTCGCGTATGCCGGCCCGTCTCGGTCCCGAGTCGTGCACCGCCCGACCGATCAGCATCGCCGCATCGTAGCCAAGCGCCGCCCAGTGATCGGGTTTCCCGTTGTAGCGCGCGGCGAAGAGCGTAGCGAAGAGCGCACCCTCCGCGGCCACGGGTCGCTCCGGCGAGTAGAGCACGATATGGTGCAGGCCGTGAAAATCGCCCGTGTCCGTGGGGGCGGGGCCGTTGGTGCTGAGCACCGGCTGCTGGCCGCCGGCGGCGCGAAGCGCGCGGATCGTCGCGCGGCCTTGTGGAATGTTACCGGCCACGACGACGATCTGCGCTCCGTTCTTCACCAGACGCCTGGCGTATGCGTCGAAGTCCCAGATGTCCTCGGTGAACGGGTCGCGCTCGAGCACCACCCCTCCGCGTGCGGCGAACTCCTCCGAGAACGCGGTCACGAAATCCTTCCCGGACGGTTCGTTGCGATACAGGACGCCCGCACGCTTGAAGCCGAGGGAATCGGCGTAGCGCGCGAGCACGCGGCCCTGCTCGCCGATCGTGACGTTCACGCGGTAGATCCAGGGCGAGACGCGGGTCACGGCATTCGCGCCCGCCAGCGTCACCACGGGAACGGGATCCTTGCCCCCGTGCGCCCGGTCTCCGTAGACGGGCGCTGCCGCGATGGTCGCGTCACTCTCGGTGTGGCCGATCACCGCGACGATTCGGCGGTCGTCGCGAAACGCGGTGGCGATCTTCACCGGTGAATCCGCCGTCGACGGAGCGCGACGAAGCGCGAGCGGGGGTGCCCCTGTCGGCCGAATCCTGTTCAGGGAGTCGAACGCGAGCGCGACCCCTTCGAACAGGTGGGCGTAGCGCTCCGGATTCGTGAGACCAACGGCGACGCCGACGTACGCGGTGTCAGCCACGCCGTGACCGATCGCCGGCGACACGCCGCCGCAGGCGGCGATACAGAGTGGGAGCGCGAGCGCGGTGACGGGGCGCGCGAGTGGATCGCGAGTCCGGTACACGACGGCGGTTGGTCCACGTCGCCAACAGAGTTTGCCTGTCACGGACGAGCGCTGAATGGAGGACGGATCGGAGGGTCGCCAGCGTCGAGCGACGGGGTGCTACCGTTGGGACGATCCGACCATTCGGGCGTTACCGGCATCGGGGCGCCGGCCCTCGCCTAGAAGCGCATGGTCACGTGCGCTAGCTTTTCGCTCCTATGACGATGCGAGAGCGGGTAGCCCTGCTGGAGCGCCGGGCGGCCGAAGCGGAGCTGGGAGGAGGAGCGGCGCGGCTCGAGGCGCAGCACCGCAAGGGCAAGCTGTCGGCGCGAGAGCGGCTCGACCTGCTCCTGGACGAGGGAAGCTTCGTGGAGCTCGACCGTTTCGTCGTCCACCGCTCCCACGACTTCGGCCTCGAGGAGCAGCTGATCTATGGCGACGGCGTCGTCACGGGGCATGGGCGGATCGAGGGGCGCCTCGTCTACGTCTTCTCGCAGGACTTCACCGTGTTCGGCGGCTCGTTGAGCGAGGCCTTTGCCGAAAAGATCTGCAAGGTGATGGATCTCGCGATGCGCAACGGCGCCCCGGTGATCGGGCTCAACGACTCGGGCGGCGCTCGCATCCAGGAGGGTGTCGTCTCGCTCGGGGGCTACGCGGAGATCTTTCTCCGCAACACGCTTGCGTCGGGGGTGATTCCGCAGATCAGCGCGATCCTCGGACCCTGCGCCGGCGGAGCCGTCTACTCTCCTGCGATCACCGATTTCACGTACATGGTGCGGAAGACGAGCTACATGTTCGTGACCGGCCCGAACGTCGTGAAGACCGTCACCCACGAAGACGTGACGATGGAGGAGCTGGGCGGCGCGGACACGCACCATGAGACGTCGGGAGTGGCCCACTTCGCCGTGGACTCGGAGCCGGCATGCCTGCAGGCCATCCGCGAACTCTTCCAGTACGTCCCCTCCAACAACGTCGACGAGCCGCCGCGCGGGCGCGGCACCGATCCGCGCGATCGGCGCGACGAGTCACTGCTCGATGTGGTCCCCGACAATCCGAACAAGCCGTACGACATGCACGAGGTGATCCGGCGCATCGTGGACGACGGCACCTTCTACGAAGTGCAGTCCCGATTCGCCGCGAACATCCTCTGCGGCTTCGCGCACCTCGGCGGGTTCAGCGTCGGGATCGTCGCGAATCAGCCCGCCGTGCTTGCCGGCGTTCTGGACATCAATGCCTCCATCAAGGCCGCGCGGTTCATTCGCTTCTGCGACGCGTTCAACATTCCGATCGTGACGCTCGAGGACGTTCCCGGCTTCCTGCCCGGCGTGGCGCAGGAGCACAACGGCATCATCCGTCACGGTGCCAAGCTGCTCTACGCCTATTGTGAGGCGACGGTGCCCAAGCTCACCGTCATCACGCGCAAGGCGTACGGCGGCGCGTACGACGTCATGAGCTCGAAGCACATTCGTGGCGACTTCAACGTCGCGTGGCCGACGGCGGAGATCGCGGTGATGGGACCCAAGGGCGCGGTCGAGATCCTGTTCCGCAAGGAGATCTCCGAGAGCAGCGAGCCGGATGCGATGACCGACGCGAAGATCAACGAGTACCGGGAGAAGTTCGCCCATCCCTATGTCGCCGCGGGTCGTGGGTACCTCGATGACATCATCGATCCGCGCGACACGCGACCTCGGCTGATCGAGGCACTCGACACGCTCCGCACCAAGCGGGACCGCAATCCGCCGAAGAAGCACGGCAACATTCCGCTCTGATGTTCGCCAAGGTCCTCGTCGCGAATCGGGGCGAGATCGCGCTTCGCGTCATTCGCGCCTGCCGCGAGCTCGGCGTCGCCTCCGTGGCGGTGTACTCGGAAGCCGACGCCCGCGCACCGCACGTGCGTGAAGCCGATGAGGCGGTGCTCCTCGGTCCCGCGCCATCGAGTGAGTCGTATCTCCGGGGCGACGCCATCATCGCTGCAGCAAAACGTGTCGGCGCCGAGGCCGTCCACCCGGGCTACGGCTTTCTATCCGAGCGCGAGTGGTTCGCGCGCGCGGTGCGCGACGCGGGTCTCGTCTTCGTTGGCCCGCCCGCCGAGGCCATCGCGGCCATGGGGAGCAAGACGGCGGCGCGCGAGCTGGCGATCGCAGCGGGGACGCCCGTCGTTCCGGGCACGACGACCGCACTCCGCGACGCCGCCGAGGCCGAGGACGTCGCCGAACGATTCGGCTATCCCGTCCTGCTCAAGGCCGCGGCCGGCGGGGGCGGGAAGGGAATGCGCGTCGTGCACCGCCGGGAGGACCTGGCACCGGCGCTCGCATCCGCCCAGCGCGAGGCGCGCAACGCGTTCGGCGACGATGCCGTGTACGTCGAGAAGTACATCGTCGGCCCGCGCCACGTCGAGATCCAGGTGCTCGGCGATCATCATGGCACCATGCTTCACCTTGGCGAGCGTGAGTGCTCGGTGCAGCGCCGGCACCAGAAGATGATCGAGGAGGCGCCGAGCGTGGCCGTGTCGCCCGAGTTGCGAGCACGCATGGGCGCCGCCGCCGTGGCCGCGGCCCGGGCCGCGGGCTACACGAATGCGGGCACGTGCGAGTTCCTTCTCGACTCCGATGGGGCGTTCTACTTCCTCGAGATGAACACACGCATTCAGGTGGAGCATCCGGTCACCGAGCTCGTGACCGGGATCGACCTCGTGCAGTGGCAGCTGCGCATCGCGGCAGGAGAGCGCCTCCCATTCGCTCAGGAGACGATCACGCCCCGCGGGTGGGCCATTGAATGCCGGATCACCAGCGAGGACCCGGCGAACGGCTTTCTCCCCTCGACGGGACAGGTCCAGTACCTCCACGTGCCGGCCGGCCCGGGCGTGCGGTGGGACGGTGGCATCGAGACCGGCAGCGAGATCACGCTCCACTATGATCCGATGCTGGCCAAGCTGATCGCCTGGGCACCCGATCGCGCGCAGGCGATCGCGCGCATGCATCGCGCGCTCCTCGAGCTGACGATCGAGGGTGTGGACACTTCGCGCGACTTTCATCTCCGCGTGATGGAGGATTCGGAGTTCCGCGATGGTGCGATCGAGATCCAGTGGCTGGAGCGCCGGCTCGCCGACTTGACTGCGGCGCCGCCGCCGCCCGATGGCGTCCTGCGCGCCGCGATCGCGGCAGTACTCCTCGCAGAGCGTGAGCGAAAGACGCGACGCGTCACGCCGAGGAGCGACGCACACGCGGGCGCTGCATCCGAGGTCGCGACGCCGTGGCTCCAAGTGGCTCGACGCGAAGGCCTGCGATGATCGAGCG
>Ga0066652_100000584_pt1 | contig 17708 bp, 10 predicted proteins | sample GraSoiAngelo_101_FD_71413 | JGI IMG/M metagenome (GOLD analysis project Ga0066652, IMG submission 71413) | Grasslands soil microbial communities from the Angelo Coastal Reserve, California, USA - 14_0903_02_30cm | ecosystem: Environmental > Terrestrial > Soil > Grasslands | place: USA...
GGCTTCGAGGAGCGGCTCCCGCTGCCCAGGGCGTTCGACGCCGCGATGTCTCCGGACGGGAGGAAGCTCGCGTACGAGGAGATCCAGACCGCGTTCATTCCGATATGGTACGAGACGAGCGAGTGGCGCCACTACCGTGGCGGACGCACGCACCCCATTCGCGTCCTCACGCTGGCGGACAACTCCGTCGAGAAGTTGCCGTGGACGAACAGCAATGATTCCGACCCGATGTGGGTGGGGAGCACCATCTACTTCGTGTCTGACCGGAACTACACGAAGAACCTGTTCTCGTACGCCACGGACACGAAGCAGGTCCGGCAGCTCACGCAGCACGAGGACGGCGACGTCACCAACGCCGCAGCCGCGGAAGACGCCATCGTGTACGAGCAGAATGGCTATCTGCACGTGTACGACATCGCGAGCGGCAAGACGAAGCAGCTGGCCATCGAGGTGCACGGCGATTTCCCCTGGTCAAGCCCGCAGTTCAAGAAGGTCGCGGCGCTGATCCGCGACGCCGCGCTCTCACCCACCGGCACGCGCGCCGCCTTCGCCGCCCGCGGCGACATCTTCACGGTGCCCGCCGAGAAGGGTGATTGGCGCGATCTGACACAGTCCACGGGAGTGCATGACCGCGGCGTGGTGTGGTCGCCGGACGGGGGCCAGCTGGCCTGGTTCTCGGACGCGTCGGGCGAGTACCAGCTCATGATCGGGGACCAGCTCGGCCTCACGAAGCCGCGCGCGATCGCGATGCCCGCGCCCGGGTTCTATTCCGATCTCGCGTGGTCGCCGAACGGGAAAGAGCTCGTGATGCAGGACAGCCGCCTCAGCCTGTACGTCGTGGACGTCGCGAGCGGCCGGAGCACCAGGATCGACTCCGACGTCTACGAGACGCCGGGCCGCCTTTCCTATGAAGCGGTGTGGTCCGCGGACTCGCGCTGGGTCGCGTACTCGCGCGGGCTGCCGAACCACATGAAGGCGGTGTTCCTGCATTCGCGAGCGGATGGAAAGAACTTCCAGCTCAGCGACGGGCTGGCCGATGCGACTTCGCCTGCGTTCGACGCGAGCGGCAAGTACCTGTACTTCCTCGCGAGCACCAACTCGGGTCCCGCGAACGGATGGCTCGAGATGAGCGCGTTCGACCGGCCGGTGCGGAGGGCGATCTACCTGACGGTGCTGCCCGCCAACGAACCATCGCCGTTCCTGCCGGAGCCGGGCGACGAGATCGTCGCGCAGGCGCCGGATTCGACAAAGGTCGTTTCTCAGGGCGCACCGCCCGCCGCTGCGGCGCCTGTCGCTCCGCGGACAGCGGCAACCCGCATCGATACCGCTGGCATCCGCTCTCGCATCCTCAACGTGAACGTACCGGTCGGTGATTTCAGCGAGCTCGCCGCCGGGCCGGCAGGATCGGTGTTTTACCTCGAGACCGTCGGTGGCGGCGCGCCCGGAGCGACCACGAACCTCAAGCGCTATCAGGTGAAAGAACGCGCCGCGGCCAGCTTCATCGACGGCGTGCGTACGTATACCATCTCCGCCGATCGCAAGAAGCTGCTGTACGCCGCTGGGCAGCGCTGGGGAATCGTCGGCACGGATCGCCCCGGCAAGGCCGGGGACGGCAATATCGACGTCACACAGCTCGAGATGCAGGTGGATCCGCGCGTCGAGTGGGCGGAGATCTTCAAGGAAGCGTGGCGCACGCAGCGCGACTTCTTCTACGACGAGCGTATGAACGGCAGCAACTGGCAGCAGGTGTACGACAAGTACAGCCAGCTCCTGCCCTGGATCATGCACCGGTCGGATCTCGGCTACGTCATCGCGCAGACGGGCGGCGAGCTCGTCGTCGGACACTCGTATCTCCTCGGCGCGGGCGACCTCCCGGAGACGGCGCCGCCCAGCGTCGGACTCCTCGGCGCGGACTTCACCGTCGAGAACGGACATTACCGTCTCAGCCGCATCTACTCAGGTGAGAACTGGAATCCCGACCTGCGTGCGCCGCTGCGCTCACCTGGCGTGCAGGTGAACGAAGGCGACTATCTGCTCGAGGTGAACGGACATCCCATCGCGCCCCCAGCCAACGTGTATCAGTGGTTCGAGGGCACCGCGAACCGGCAGACGACGATTCGCGTCGGACCGTCGCCCACGGGCGAGGGCGCTCGCGTGGTCACCGTGATTCCGCTCGCGACCGAGGACGGCCTGCGCACGCGCGCGTGGGTGGAGGACAATCGCCGACGCGTCGAGCAGCTCTCGAACGGACGACTCGCGTACGTGTGGCTCCCGAACACCGGAAACGGCGGGTACACGTATTTCACGCGCTACTACTTCGCGCAGCAGGACAAGGAAGGCGCCGTCATCGACGAGCGCTTCAACCAGGGCGGCACGGTCGCGGACTACATCGTGAACGAGATTGGTCGCAGGCCCATGGGCTACTTCGCGATGCGCAGCGGGCTGCCGTGGACGTCGCCGGGCGCCGGGATCTATGGGCCCAAGGTGATGCTCATCAATGAATCCGCGGGATCGGGCGGCGACGCGCTTCCATACATGTTCCGTCAGCGCGGTCTCGGGCCGCTGGTCGGGACGCGCACGTGGGGCGCGCTCGTCGGCACGACGGGCAGCCCCGCGACGATCGATGGCGGCGGCATCACGGCGCCGAGCCTGGCCTTCTACGACCTGAAGGGTGAATGGCACATCGAGAACGAGGGCATCATGCCGGACGTCGAGGTCGAGAACACGCCCTCGGAGATGAATCGCGGACGTGATCCGCAGCTCGAGCGCGCGGTGGCCGAGGGGATGAAGCTGTTGCAGCAGAACCCGTCGCACCGTGTCGCTCGCCCGGCGCCCATCGATCGAGTCTCACCAAAACCGTGAACACCATGAGACACGGCTTCCTGTTGTTGCTGTTCCTGCTCGGCGTTTCGGACCCGGTTTTTGGCCAAACGGCAGCGAAGGGCATCGAAGGCTCGTGGCAGGGTACGCTCGACGCCGGTGGGACAAAGCTTCGCCTCGTCCTGAACGTGAAAAAAACCGACGCTGGCGCCTACTCCGCTGAGCTGGTCAGCGTCGATCAGGGCAACGCGTCGATCCCGGTCGACCCAATGACGGTCGCTATCGATACCGTCCGCCTGGACATGAAGCCGGTCAGTGCCGTGTTCGCCGGCGTCCTGAACACGGACCGCACGGAGTTGACCGGGACGTTTACTCAGGGCGGCCAGGCCCTCCCGCTCACCTTCAAACGCGGCGAGCAGACGGTGGCCGCGCAGGCGACGCCGCCGACGCCGAAGCCCGACTACTCCGCACCCGCCGATGCACCCTACACGGCGGAAGAGGTGGTGGTGAAGACGCCAGCCGGCTTCACGCTCACCGGCACGCTGACGCTGCCCAGGTCGGCGAGTCGCGCAAAACCTGTGGGCGCGATCGTCACCATCTCGGGATCCGGGCCGCAGGATCGCGACGAGAACATCGGGCTGCCGGGGTTTCGACCCTTCCGCCAGATCGCTGATTCGCTCGCGCGCCGCGGCATCGCCGTGCTGCGCATGGATGACCGCGGCACTGGCGCATCGGGCGGAACGTTCAAGGGGGCGACCAGCGCCGACTTCGCCGAGGACGCGCGCGCCGGACTCGCGTATCTGCGGACGCGCGCCGAGATTCGGCCCGATCGACTCGGTGTGCTCGGCCACAGCGAGGGTGCGGTGATCGCGCCGATGGTGGCCGACAAGGAGCCAGGCTTGCGCGCCATCGTGCTGCTCGCCGGTGTCGCGCAGCCCGCGCGCAGCGCGCTGCATTTCCAGATCAGGAATCTCTACGAGCACGACACCACGCTCACGCCCGCCAAACGCGACTCGATGATCGCCGACATTCCCAAGCGCATCGATGGCATGATGGCCGCTGACCCGTGGATGAACTTCTTCCTGACGTACGATCCCGCTGCCACGATGCGCCGCGTGAAGACGCCAGTGCTGATCCTCACGGGCTCGCGCGACCAGCAGGCGGCGCCCGCGCAGGTGGCGCTGGAGGAGGCCGCATTCAAGGCCGCGGGCAACAGGGACGTGACGGCGCGCGTGCTGCCAGACCTCAACCATCTCTTCGTCCACGACACGGACGGCTTCCCCGGCAATTATGCGAAGCTTCCGCCGCCGGTGATGATGCAGGCCGATGTGGTGGGGATGATCGCCGACTGGCTCGTGCAACGGCTCCGATAATGGGGGGAGGCACCGAAGTGAAACGAGCTTGCCTTGCACTGATCCTTGCGGCGTCGGCGTGCACTTCGAACCCGAAGACCGCTCCATCACGTCGAAGCGCGCCCTATGACGTGGTGATCCGGAACGGCCGAGTGCTCGACGGAGCAGGCAATCCGTGGATCCTGGCGGACGTCGCCATCAGGGACGGCAGGTTCGCCCGCATCGGTGTCATCCCCGAGAAGGGCGCGACGGAGATCGATGCGCGCGGGAAATACGTGAGTCCCGGTTGGATCGACGTGATGGACCAGTCGGGATCCGCGTTGCGCCGGAATCCGCTCGCCGAGAACAAGCTGCTTATGGGAGCGACGACCGCGATCGCGGGCGAAGGCGGGACGCCGGTCCCGGCGGGTGAGATCCCGGCCTACTTCCAGCAGCTCGAGACGCAGGGGATCAGCATCAACTTCGGCACCTACTACAGCGAGGCGCAGGCCAGGAACGCCGTGATCGGTCCCGTCGCGCGCGCGCCGAACCCGCAGGAGCTCGAGCGCATGCGCGCGCTGGTGGACACCGCCATGCGCGCCGGTGCCATGGGGCTGACGACGGCGCTCATCTATCCGCCGGGGAGCTACGCGACGACGGATGAGATCGTGGAAGTCGCGAAGGCCGCTGCCAGGTACGGCGGCATCTACGCCAGTCACATTCGCGGTGAGGGAAAGGAAGTCGTCCAGTCGGTGCAGGAAGCGATCACGATCGGCGAACGCGCCGGGATGCCGGTCGAGATCTTTCACCTGAAGGTCGCCCACCAGCCGGCGTGGGGAATCCTCATGGATTCCATCCGCATGGTGGTGGACGCCGCGCGCGAGCGTGGCGTCGACGTCGCGGCGGACATGTACGTCTATACGGCGGGAGGCACGGGCCTCGAGGCCACGATTCCGAGTTGGGCGATGGAGGGCGGCGCCGATTCGCTCCGGGCTCGTCTCCAGAACCCTGACATCCGCGCGCGGCTCAAGCGCGAGCAGCAGACCGGCGTCCCAGGGTGGTGGAACATCATCGAAGCGGCCGGCGGCTGGGAGCACATCGTCCTCGCCAACGCCCGCAACCCGGAGAACAACAGGTACAACGGCCAGTCACTCGCAATGATCGCGCGCTCGATGAACAAGGAGCCCGCGGACGCGGCCATGGACCTCGTGCTCCAGGGCAGCGGGCGCGTGATGGCCATCTACCATATGATGTCCGAGAAGGACGTCGAGACCGCGCTGCGTTTTCCCTGGACCAGCATCGGCAGCGACGCGGGAGCGATCGCGGTCTCCGGCGCCGGTGACGACCTCGGCCTCCCGCATCCGCGCGCATTCGGAAATCTCGTTCGCGTGATCGCCGAGTACGTGAAGCAGCGTCATGTGCTCACCCTCGAGGAAGGCGTGCGCAAGATGACGTCGTGGCCGGCGACGCGATATCGCCTCGCGAACCGGGGGTCGATCCAGGAAGGCAACTGGGCCGACGTCACGATCTTCGACCTCGCGACCCTGCAGGACCGTTCGACGTACGAGAAGCCGATGGAGTATCCGACCGGGATCGAATGGGTGCTCGTGAACGGCGTGGTGACGATCGCGAACGGCAAGCACACTGGCGCCAAGGCCGGCAAAGTGCTGTACGGGCCGGGCAAGCGGCCGTCATCCTGAGCCCTTCGCTGTCATCCTGAGCGCAGCGAAGGATCTTATCGAATCACAGTAGATCCTTCGTCGCTTCGCGACTCAGGATGACAAGCTCACGGCTCCGCTCAGGATGACTGCTCACTCACGGAATCACCTGCCCGCCCGCGACGTCGACCTGCAGGTACGACGCCGCGTTGCGATTCCGGAACACACGGATCCGCTGCGCCTTGAAGTCTGAATCCTTCGCGTCGAAGATGTTCGGCACCCACGTTTGCGGGTTGCGATCGATGAGCGGGAACCAGCTGCTCTGCACCTGCACCATCATCCGGTGCCCCTTCCGGAACGTGTAGCTCTGCGTGTGCAGGTCGATCGGGATCTCCTCGGCCTTGTTGGGCACGAGTGAGTCGGGATGCTCGTAGCTCTTCCGGAAGCGCGCGCGCATCACGTCGTTCGCGACCATGAGCTGGTAGCCGCGCATCGTCGAGTCGGTCTCCGTCTCGGGGTACACGTCGATGAGCTTCACCACGAAATCCGCGTCGGCCCCCGTGGTCGACGTGAACAGGTGCGCGGTCACGTTCCCCGCCAGCGTGACGTCGTCCGTGAGCGGTGCCGATTTCCAGCTCACGACGTCGCCGCGGCCCTCGAGAAAGCGCTGATCGTCCACGAGCCATCGTCCCCACGTCGAACCCTGCGAGTACGTGGGCGGAATGGGACGCGCGCGATACGGCACCGGGTTGGCCGGGTCCGACACGTACGCATCGAAACCACTATCGGTCGCCGCGGCCGGTGGATCGATGGAAAGCTGTCCGCCCGGCTGGAAGTACAGCTTGCGCGAGCCGGCGTTGCGCGGCGGCCAGCTGTCATACCGCTTCCACTGGTTCGTCCCGGCCTCGAAGATGGTCGCTTCGGCCAGGTCGAGCTTCCCCTTCCCTTTCAGATAGTACGCGAAGAACGGAGCCTCGATGCGCTCGCGGAACTCGCGCCCCGTCGCCGCACCGAAGTCGATGGCGCCGAGCTTCTGACCCGCGCCACCCCATCCGCCGTGGTTCCACGGCCCGACCACGAGATAGTTGAGGTGCGACGTGTCGCGCTTCTCCAGCAGGTTGTAGATCTTCACCGGCCCGAAGAAGTCCTCCTGGTCCCACCACCCGGCGACGTTGAGCGTCGGTACGCGCGGATGGTCGACCCAGGGTGCGACGGCCTGCCGCTGCCAGAAGGCATCCCAATTGGGATGGTTCGCAAAGTTGTTCCAGCTCGGGATCTTGCCGTTGAGGTACTTCTCGTTGACGTGCGCGAGCGAGCCGAGGTCGAGGTACCACTGGTAGGTGTCAGGCTTGTCGAAGGTGAAGCCGCCACGCTCCTTGTTCGTCTCCATCATCGTCGCGTACTCGAAGCCGTAGCTGAGCCGGAAGGCGCCATTGTGGTGGAAGTCGTCACCGATGAACATGTCGGCGGGACTCGCCTGCGGTGATGCGGCCTTGAGCGCCGGATGCGGGTCGAGCATGGCCATCACGGTCGTCCATCCGCCGTAGGACACTCCCTTCATCCCGACTCGGCCGTTGTTGCGCGGCACGTTCTTGAGGAGCCAGTCGACGGTGTCGTAGGCGTCGGTGGATTCGTCGATGGCTTTGGTGTCGCGCTTGTCGCGCATCTGGCGCAACATCTCGAACTGCCCTTCGGAGGTGTAGCGCCCGCGGAGGTCCTGGAACGCGAAGATGTAGCCCTCTTCGGCGAGCAGGTTCCCGCGCAGGCTGCGCTCACCGCCGGCGATGCCGTACGGCGTGCGCAGCATGATGATCGGCAGGGCCTCCGTCTGCACCTTCGGCCTCAGGATCATCGTGTGGAGCTTCACGCCATCGCGCATCGGGATCATGACTTCCTCCTTGTCGTACTCGCGGAAGGAGTCGCGCGGGGCGGCCGCGGGTGTCGGGATCGGGGCCGGGGCCGTTGCCTGGCCGGAGAGCGCCGACGTGGCGCAGAAGAGCAATGTGAGGACGGAGAGTGGGCGATACGACACGCGGGCAGGCCTCGTTGGAGCGATGGCCTAAGGTATACCACAGTGGTCTACCGTGTCGATGTCGAGCTCCCCCCCTACGGCTCGCTCATGATGCGCATCACGCTTTCGGCAGCTGATATCCCGCGCGATATACAGCGCGCGTCAGCGCGTCGGCCTGCGCGTCGTTCTGAAATTGCTGCGCGCTCGCGTCCCAGAAGAGCTTGCGACCCGTCTTGAGCGCGATGTTGCCCATGCTGGCGTTGATCGCGGCGACGCTGCCGCTCTCGATGCCGCACCTGAGCATCGACGCATCGTTCGCGCGGATGGCGTCCACGAAATTCTTCGTGTGCAGGTCGAGGATGCTGTCGTTGTGGCCCTGGAACGGCATCGCCTCGAGCTTGTATTTGCGCAGGCCGTTCTCGGTGGACGTCTCCGGAATGACTTCCCAGCCGCCGCGGTTCACGACGAGCGTGCCGTTGTTGCCCACGAACGCGATCCCTTCGGGCCTCCCGTACGGGCCGCCGTCGATGCCGGTCGCGTGCTCCCACAGCATGTTGAAGCCGTCGTACTCGAACACGGCCTGCATCGTGTCCGGCGTCTCGGACGCGTCGTCGGGATACGCGAACTTGCCGCCGCTCGCGATCACCGATTTCGGGGCCGTCGCGTTCATCGCGAACAGCGCGATGTCGATCTCGTGCACGCCCCAGTCGGTCATGAGACCGCCGGCGTAGTCCCAGAACCAGCGGAAGTTGAAGTGAAAGCGGTTCGGGTTGAACGCACGCTTCGGCGCCGGCCCCAGCCACATGTCGTAGTCCACACCGGGTGGCGGCGCGCTGTCCGGCTGCACCGGGACGGGCTTCATCCATCCCTGGTACGCCCAGGTCTTCACGAGCCGTATCTGGCCGAGCTTCCCCGAGCGGACGTACGCGATGGCGCGCTCGTAGTGCGGTCCGCTCCGCTGCCACTGCCCCACCTGTACCATCCTGCCCGAGCGCTTCGCGGCGGCCTGCATCACGCGGCACTCTTCTATAGTATGCGCGATCGGCTTCTCGACGTACACGTGCTTGCCCGCGTCGAGCGCGTCGACCATCGCGAGGCAGTGCCAGTGGTCCGGCGTGGCGACGATCACCGCGTCCACGTCCCTGCTCTCCAGCAGCTTGCGGTAGTCGCCATACGTGCGCGGCGCCTTCCGGCCCAGCGCGACCACGTCGGCCCCGCGCCGGGTGCGCACGTTCGCGTCCACGTCCGCGATCGCGACGCAGTTGACACCCGCGATCTTCAGGTGCGACTGCATGTCGGACCAGCCCATGCCGTTGGCACCGATCACCCCGACGTTGAGTTGGTCGCTCGGTACGATGCGCGCGAGCCTGTCGAGCTTCGCCGGCAGCGCGTTCGTCACCATCGCTCCGGCGAGCGTGGCTGCGGAATGTTGGAGGAAGTCGCGGCGGGATGTCGTCATTGATCGAGGCGGGTCGACGGAGCCCTATCATGCCACTCGCCGGCTCGCGAGAGAAGCCCTGTGAGTCGAACCTCTTCACGACAACTTTGCACCCGACGCATATGCGTATGCTCCACGACCCCGCCGTCCTGAGTGCAACAATCGGGGAGTGGTCGACGGTGTCGGGGCCAACGCGGAGCAACCTGACATGGTCCTCGCACCGCACGTCATAAGCAGCACGTCGTCGGGAGACTATTTACACATAGAGGTTTGGGAAGACGACGGGTCCTGGCCTGATGACCACTATGGCGACGTCGACATTACAACGTCGTCGAATTACGACGCGCACGGCAGCGCATACCCGCGCATTATCATGGGCGATTGGCGCTGCGGCTACTACAACCCCAACATGGGCAATTTTCCTCTGCCCTCCCGACGGACAGTACTGGTGGAAGGAATTGAACTTCAATATTTGGCACGATTGAGCGTCCTCCCACTGGGGGCCCGGTAGCGTGACGTCGCGCACCCTGGCGACGCTCATTGTGGCCGGGCTCGCGGTGACGCGTCCGGCCCGGGGCCAGCAGTCCAGCGAGATTGCTGGCCACGTGGTCGACTCTACGGAGACGCCCGTGCGCGGAGCCAGCGTCGTAATCGCTAACGGCGCGGCACGGACCACCAGCAATCGCGAAGGTGCCTTCCGTCTTCGTGTCCCTCGCGGACACTGGATCATTGTTGCCCGCGGACTCGGATTCCGTCCGGACTCAGCGGTGCTCGATATCCCATCGACGGACTCGGCGGTGCGCCGGGACGTCGTCCTCCGGCTTCGTCCTGTACCGTTTGCGCTGCGCGGCCTTACCGTCGCCGCGGCCCCGGCGACACCCATGAGCGTCACTGCGACTCGGGAAAACGTGCGACAACTGCCTGCGCTGGGTGAACCCGACATCCTGCGCGTGCTGCCGTTCCTGCCAGGCGTGCAGCAGCCCAATGACATGCGCGGAGCGCTGTTCTTTGCGGGCGGTGCGAGCGACGAGTCGGCGATCGCGATCGATGGGTTTCGAGTTCAGTGGCCGACTCACGTGAACGGTATCCTTGGCGCGATCAACGTGGCTGCGGTCGACCGCGCGGATGTGCTCATCTATCGCGAGCCTCCCGGCGTCAGCGGAGCCATCGGGGGCGTAGTGAACATCCAGACTCGGTCGATTCCAGCACGGACTGCCGGCGAGGCGAGTGTCACGCTGCTGTCGGCGACGGCTACCGCCGCGGTGCCCAGCGTGGCTGGTGCGGCAGACGTGCTCGCGAGCGCCCGGGCGACGTATGCCCCATTGCTCGTCGATCGCATCGTCGGTCACGCCCGCGCCGTGGCATCCGATCTTACACCTCCATCCTTTCGTGACGGCATCATGCGCCTGTCGCATGACTGGGGTAACGGCGCGCGCGTGACGGCGTTGGGTTACGCAACAGCCGACGAGGAGACCCCGCGACTCTCCAACGCTGGAGTTCCCCTATCCTGGGGCGAGGGACTTGCCTCCGTCCGTCTCGAGGCCCCGACGCCGCTCGGTCGCGCACAGGTATGGACATCGCGCGACGGTTCTTACGTGCGCTTTACGGATTCCGAAGATGAGTCGCGTCGCGTCGACGTACGTCAGGATTGGTACACGACAGGCGTGCAGATCGAGCGCGATGGCCGCTATCTCTACATGCAGGCCGGGGCATCAGCGGATCATCGCGCCAACGTGCATCGCTGGAATACGACCGCCGCACAAGCTGCTTTCGGTTCATCAGTGCCGTTCTCGTACGACGCATCGACGACCCAGACGTTGGCTGCCGGCTACTTCGACCTTCAGGCGACGCCGATCCACGGATGGTCGGGCAGCGTCGGTATCCGATCGCCGTGGCTGCGTGGAAACGTGTGGGCCGAGCCGCGGTTGTACATTGCTCGTACGCTCACCAGTCGCTGGACGCTGGGTACGGCACTCGAGCGACGCCTGCAGTTCGACGCACAGCTTGGCCCCGTCGGCGACGGCAGCGTCGCGCAGCCGACATTCCTGATCGACCGCCCTCGACGCGCGGACGCTGCTGCGCTGCAAGCCGACTGGACCGATGGCGGTGTACATGCGGTCTCGCGTTCCATTCAGATCGTTGCGTATGCCCGGCGCTACGTCGATCGCCCCCTCGCCGTTCCATCGTCGATCCAGGACACGATCGTTCCGGGTTTTCCACAGTTCAGGCGCGTTCCGGGCGGCGCATACGGTGCCGCCGTGGGTGTCACGATGGGAACCCATCGAGGAGCCTGGTTCGAGGGACATTACACGTACCAGGACGCCTGGAATCGAATCGACGACGCGCGTACTCCAGCGGAATGGGATATTCGCCACGCGCTGGCGCTGTTTGCCGCTTCACCTACGATTGCCGGGTACAGCGCGACGCTTTCCGGCCAGTTTCACGGAGGGTTTCCGGTAACTCCCGTCGCCGCGCGCGTCCTCGTGCCCGCCGGAACTAGCGGGGACGTGTTCACCACACGATTTGTGTATGGCGTCACAAACTCCGCTCGCTTGCCGGGTTTCCGGCGGCTCGACGTCAGCCTGCGGCGTGAGTGGCGCTCGCTCGGCGCATCATGGACGGCGTCGCTCGACGCCACGAATTTTCTCGCGCGGAACAATCCCATCGCGTACGACTGGCGCGTCTACTTCGACGAACTCGTGTCATCATCAATGGCGCTCACGAGTCATGGCGGCCTGCCGTTCGTGCCGTCGCTTGGACTATCGGCGCGATGGTAAAGCTCGGCTGCATCGCAGCCCTGGGGCTCGCGGGCCTGGCGCTTCTGATCTCAGGCTGTGCGGAGTCGCCGCTGGTGCGGCGCACGAGTGAGCCGATGCTGACGCTCATACTGTCCATCGATCCCGACGCCGGCGCCGCCGATAGCGCGCTCACCGGCTTGCTCGCGACGACGGGTACGCCGGTGGTTGCCGAGTACCGTGCATCGCAGCTCGTGCGGCTGGAACGAGTATCGGATGGCGCCTCTTTCGATCTGCAGACGTTACCGCTCGCCGGAGAATTCAAGACGCCGGGTACGATCGTCACGCCGGCGAGCGGCGGCAATCTTCGGCTTCCCTGGGCGGGAGCGAATGGCCTCGGTCGTCGCGACCTCGGTGGTGGGTCGACGTACGCACTACACATCGAAACCGAGGGTCGAACGATCGACGGGGTCGCGACGCTGCCGGCGACGCCCACAATGCGACTGGTGACGCTTGAGGATGGGAGGACGGCGGTCGCATGGACGCCCGTGTCCGGTGCTGCGCGATATCTGATCAACGCTGATACGGATCTCCCCGGCGCACCGTCGACCGACGATACGTTGTACATTCTGCGATATGACCGTCCGGCGGCCATTGTGCCTGAGAACCCACGTGTCGTTCTCACCGCGATCGATGAAAACGTCTGGATGTTTCTGCGGGATACTCTTACCGTCTCAGCAGGTATCACAGGCTCCTATGGTGTCTTTGGGGGGACAAGCTCGCGCTCCATAAACGTGCCGCGAGTCCCAGACTGACGCGACGGATGTGGCGCTCGTCTTGCGTCCGCTGCTCAGTCCGATTCAGCGAGTCGCGATGACCTTGATGCCGGCGCACCGTGACGACATGATCCGTGCTTCATGTACGAGCACCGTCATCAACCGCTGCTGCCGCGTCGCGCGTTCGCGATGCGTTTTCTGCGACATGTGGGGTACGCGACGCCGGTACTTGGTGCATCGCTCGTTCTCGGGATGGTTGGCTATCACGGATTCGAGCGGCTCGACTGGGTCGCTGCGTTCCTCAACAGCGCGATGCTCCTCGGCGGCATGGGTCCCGTCGACGCGCCGCACACAACGTCCGGCAAGCTGTTCGCCGGTGTCTACGCCCTCTACGCCGGGCTCGTCTTCATCCTGGTGACGGGCATCCTGCTCGCGCCGCTCCTGCATCGCATCCTGCACTGGCTGCACGTGGAGTCCAAGGCCGTGTGAGCCTGCTGCGGTGAGCTGAGCTGATTTTCCCCGCACCGCTGTAATCCAGGCAGCGGGACGCGAAGCCGCGCTCGCACGATCTCTTCGGACTCTCGCCGCCTGCGGGCGGCGCCTGGAGCGTGTGCATGCGCATTCGCGGGTGCTTTCCAATGGGCGTGGCCTTTTTGGCCATGGCATGTGATCGGGCGGCCGCACCGCCGGCGTCAGGCGATCTCGATATCACGACAGCGACGATCGGGGTGGACGCCGTGCAATCGAACGTGCTGGTCGACGGCGTCAGCGCCGGCAGTCTCGAACCGCACGACAGCATGCGTGTCCGCAACCTCAGCGCGGGGGAGCACACCGTGCTGCTCGAGCCCACGGCGCAGAACTGCGCCGTGGACGGCACGAATCCACGGGCTGCGCTCGTCGCCGAAACGTCGGTTGCGGCGCTCCGTTTCCAGCTGACGTGCACGGCGACGAGCGCCGTCATCGAGATCGCGACGGCCACCGACGGCCTCGACGTCTCATCCGGATACAGCGTGGCCGTGGACGGAGGCGACGCGCTCATCCTCGCGCCGAGCGGCAGGACTCCGCTGTCGGTGTCGGACGGCAGCCATCTCCTGGAGCTGCGCTCACTCGCGGCGAATTGCTCCGTCGCAGGCGACCTGACTCGCACGGTTACCGTGCGGACGGGTGCCGTCACTCGCGACACTGCGCGCGTCGCGGTGAACGGTACGTGCACGTCGACGTTCGGGATCATCGACGTTGCGCTGGGCGTGTCCGGCGTGGATCTGGACGACGCATTCGCGGTGACGATCGGGAACACGTCCGCCCAGGCGCTCGACGCGAACTCCTCCATGCAAGTGAGAGCGCCGACCGGACAGCTGGTCGTGCGCCTCTCGGCGATGCCATCGTCGTGCGCCGCCGTGAATGCCGATGCCGCCACAATCACCGTCGCATCGAGCACGACGCGTCGCGATACGGCTCACGTCGCCTTCCAGCTCTCGTGCACGCCATCGCCGCTCATCGCGTTCTCCCGCGACGGCAGCATCGTCGTCGCGCACCCCGACGGGTCGAACGTGTCGCAGTGGACCGACGGCTACGATCCCTCGTGGGCGCCGGACGGCGCGCGACTCGTCTTTTCGCAGTCCAACTGCGACTTCTACTACTGCTCCGACCTGGGGCTGTCGATCCTCGACTTGCGCACCGGTCACAAGTCCATTCGCCGGCTCACGAATGGGTCGGACCTGTCGGCGGCATGGAGCCCCACGGGTTCGCGCATCGCGTTCGTTCGAAACAACGCGCTGCACGTCATCAAGCCGGACGGCAGCGCACTTGCGACGATTGCATTGCCCGTCGCGACGCGCGTCGTCTCGCGCCCGACGTGGTCGCCGGATGCGAGCCGGCTCGCGTTCGGCTGCATGGCGACGGACGACTATCAGGATATCTGCGTGGTGGGCGCCGACGGCGGCGGGTTCGCGCGCCTCACTGGCGAGGGACAGCTCAACATGCAACCGGCATGGAGTCCTTCCGGCAACCTGATCGCGTTCGTGCGAGTCGATTTCCGCTCGAGTCGGGATGCGTCTCCCGCGCCGTACGTGGCCGTGATGCGCGCCGACGGCAGCGGTGTCCAGCGCCTGGGCACCGGTACCGATCCGGCCTGGTCGCCCGACGGAGCGCTCATCGTCTTTCGAAGCGCCGAGCCACTCGCTGGTCTCGCGACGATTCGCGCGGATGGTACGGGTCTCACGCGCGTCACCTCCAACGCGAACGACAGTGCGCCTGCGTGGCGGCCATAGCCTCCTGCTCGCCGGCGCAACCCCGCTCATCCTCGCATGCAGCGGGGACGCGAACGCGCCCGCCCCCGTGCGCTGTGTGCCGCCGGACATCGTGATGAGTCGCGTCGACGCGAACGCGAACAACGTGCTGAGCGCCGTGACCGTAGCGCGCGTGCGATTCGCCGACAGCGTCCTGGTGCGCTTCTCGGGAACGGATACGTCGCAGGTCAGCGCGACGCCGGCTGTTGCATCCGATGCCGGGGATTCCGTCGTGGTACCCATACTCGGACTGCTGCCGCGCGCGTCGTATAACCTGGAGCTGCACGCCTACAACGCGTGCGCCACGATGACGGGCACCGCGATGTCCTTCACGACCGGAGCCCTGCCGTCCGATCTGCCGCGTTACACCGCGTCCGGCATCGCTCCGACAGCCGGCTATATCGCGTTCTCAGCCGCACCGTACGGCATCGTGATCGACAACACCGGCCGCGTGGTGTGGTACCGTCGCTTCGCCTCGCCGGCTGGACCCGGGCTGAACTTCCAGCCGCAACCAACGGGACACTACGTCGCGCGGCCGCCGACGCCGCCCGGCGACACGAGCAGTTCGTTTCTCGAGCTCGACGCGCTCGGAGATATCGTGCGCGTGTTTGGCTGCGCCCGCGGGCTCGCGTCGCGCTTCCACGATCTCATCGCGCTCCCGGACACCAGCTACTGGATGATGTGCGACGAAACGCGCACGATGGATCTCAGGTCCTACGGAGGCCTCGCGAACGCGCAGGTGACCGGCACGGTGATCCAGCACGTGCGGGCCAGCGGTTCGGCGCTCTTCGAGTGGAGCGCATTCGATCACTTTGCCATCACCGACCTCGACTCGCTCGAGCGACTCGGCGCGGTCGTGAACTGGACGCATGGCAACGCCATCGACTTCGATCGCGACAGCAACCTGATCGTCTCGTTTCGCAGCCTCAGCGAGATCACGAAGATCGACCGTCGCTCGGGAGCAGTGCTGTGGCGGATGGGCGGGCGCGCCAGCCAGTTCGCGCCCGGCAGCTCGGGAACGCCACTCTTCGCTCGCCAGCACGGCGTGCGCATGAGCGCATCTGGAGCGTTGCAGCTGCTCGACAACCTCGGCGAGCCCGGCGCGAGTCGAGTGAGACACATCGTCTTTGGCGTCGACGGAACTCCTCGCGTGGCCGCGCGCAGCGAATCATGGGGATCGGAGCCGCCGGTGATCGCGCTCCTTGGCGGGAGCACGCAGGAGCTGCCCAACGGACACGTCCTCGCGGCGTACGGCAACGGCAATCGCGTGGAGGAATACGACGCATCCGGGAACGTCGTGTGGCGCATCGAAGGAAACCCGGGATACGTGTTCCGCGCGTACCGGTTTCCGTCGCTGTACAAACCCGGCGTCGGCTTCCATCGTTGACCGTCCCTCCATGCAAGCGGGTGCTGGATGCGGCTAACGGGCTGCGGTCGTAGACTCCTTCCGCTCGCCGCGCTGATGGCGTGGGCAACCCTGCGGGCGCAGGGGGTCACGACCGCGGCGATCGGGGGCTTCGTCAGGGACGACCGCGGCCGCGAAGTCCCGCTCGCAGAGGTGGAAGTCGTGAACGCCGCCACAGGTTTCGTGACGCGCGTCCGAACCCGCGACGACGGCCGATACACCGCGTCCGGGCTCGACGTCGGTGGACCATACACCGTCTCGGCCCGCCGCATCGGCTTCGAGCGCGACGCGCGCGCGGATGTCTACGTCAGCATCGGTCAGACGGTTCGGGTCGACCTGCTGCTCGCACCGACCGCCGTGACGATGCAGAGCGTCACGACGAACGCTCAGGCGTCGGGGCAGTCGCACTCGTCGTACGCTGTCGGGACCCTGATCTCCGACTCGATGGTGCATCGCCTGCCCGTAGCCGATCGCGATCTCTACGGCCTCGTGAAGCTCGTGCCGCAGATGTCCACGGTGTACGGCCTCTCCGCCGCCGGTGCGAGTCCGCGCCTCAACGCCGTGATGATCGATGGCGCCAGCGAACAGGGGCTGTACGGCGGCAACGCTGCGGCGGCGATCTGGGGCGGCAAGGCGATCTCGATCGAAGCGGTGAAGGAGTACCAGGTGCTGATCTCGCCGTTCGACGTGCGATACGGGAACTTCGCGGGAGCGCTCATCAACGCCGTCACGCGCAGCGGCTCGAACGAGCCGCACGGCAGCGCGTTCTATTACGGGCGCTACGGCGCATTGCCGCGCAACGTGCCGTTCATCCGCGACGCGTACTACGAGCGCGCGCAAGGAGGCGTCACGCTCAGCGGGCCGCTCGCGCGCGATCGGGCGCACGCGTTCGTCGCCGCCGAGTTTCAGAGCCTCCGCTTCCCCACTGTGGGCCCGTACGTGGGCCAGGCCGCGGATGCAGCGCCGGCGCTCCAGGTGCATCCGGACACGCTTGCACGCTTCATCAGCATTCTTTCACAGCTCGGCGTCGCCCCGGGCTCGGCGGGCGCGACGACCGCCCGCAACCCCCTCGCGAACATCTTCGCTCGCGTGGACGTTGCGCTGCCCCGCATCGCGAGCCGGCTCGTGGTCCGCGAGAACTACAGTCGCGCGGACAGCACGGCGTTCTCGCGTCCCAGCCCCCCTCCCACGGCGAACTGCCGGTCGATCGTCTGCTTTCCGCTTTCTTCGCTCGCCAGGCGCCAGC
>Ga0066652_100000586_pt1 | contig 17696 bp, 17 predicted proteins | sample GraSoiAngelo_101_FD_71413 | JGI IMG/M metagenome (GOLD analysis project Ga0066652, IMG submission 71413) | Grasslands soil microbial communities from the Angelo Coastal Reserve, California, USA - 14_0903_02_30cm | ecosystem: Environmental > Terrestrial > Soil > Grasslands | place: USA...
TCCGCCTCGCGGAACTTGTTGAGCATCACCACGAGCTTGCCGCGCTCGATCTGCTGCACTTCGCCGGACAGGAGCTCGCCGACCTTGGTGGAGAACTCGTCGCGGATCTTGGAGCGCTCACCCTCGCGAACGCGCTGGATGATGCGCTGTTTTGCCGCCTGCACGGCCGCGCGTCCGAACACGGCGAAGTCGACGGGTTCCTCGAGCACGTCACCGATCTCGAAACCTGCGTCGAATTCGCGCGCGTCCTCCAGCGAGATCTCCTTGCTGGCATCCGCGACACTGTCCACCACGGTCTTCAGGAGCACGATCTTGATGCCGCCCTTGGCATCGTCGATCTCGACTTCGGCCTGCACGTTGGGGCCGTATTTCTTCGCGAGCGCCGCCATGATGCCGTCCTGCAGCAGGCCATAGAGCTCCGAACGCTCGATCTGCTTGACGTTCGTGACCTCGCGAAACGCAGCCAGTATATCTGCAGAGCTTACCATCAGCGACTCCTTAGGCTTCAGATCTTGAACGCCAACCGCGCTTCCTTTACCGCGGCCAACGGAATACGGCGCGCCTTGCCGTCGACCTCGAAATCGACTTCCTCCGCGCCGCTCACACCGTCGATCGCAACGAGCTTGCCCTCGAATCTCCCTCCGTGCTCTGGAGCGAGCACTGAAACCCAACGTCCGACAAACCGACGCCACTCGCTCGGCGTCCGCAGGGGACGATCGCCAGGCGACGACACCTGCAACACGTACTGCTCGGGGACGAGGCCACTCGGGTCCAGCCGCGCCTCGAGCGCTCTCGACACCCTCGCGCAGTCGTCCACGCTCACGCTCTGTCCGTCTCGGCGATCGACGCGAACCTCCACGATGGGACGGTTCTTCGATCCACCGCGCCGAAGCTCGACCAGGTCGAAGCCGATTGCGTCAAGCTCAGCGGTTACAACGGTTTCCAGCGTGTCGTTCACGTTTTCGTCGAAGGTGCTCCCCAAGAACAAAAAAATGTGGGGATCCTCCCCCACATTCCGCTCGCAGAGACACTTCTGCGCAGCAAATCAAAGGTACCCGGCGCTCAGAGGAGCGTCAAGCTGACACAGTATTAAGGAAGGGGTACGGCGAAGAGCATCGCGATCTGTCTGCCGGCATCTCCGGCGCGATGCGAGAAGAAGCGCGCGTTGTCGTGGCGTGTACAGCGCTCCGAGATCGTTATGTGCTGAACCCCTCGCTCGCGCGCGTGCGCGGCGATCAACGCGCGCAGATCGACGACACGCGGCGCGGCGACCGTTTGCCCCGTGAGCCGCCGGTAGACGTCGGCGCTGACCTCATAACATCGGCCGCAGATCGCGGGGCCGAGGTGGAGGCGCAGCTCGCTCGCGCGGCAGCCACGGTGCTCCAGCGCGGCGATGCCTTGCTCCACGATGCGTGCCGCCGTCCCGCGCCATCCCGAATGCAGCAGCGCGACGGCACCCGACGGATGCGCGAGAAAGACAGGCACACAATCGGCGACAGTGACCGCGAGCGCGGTGCCGCGAGCGATCACGGCATGCCCATCCGCTTCCGTCGCGCGAAGCCATCCCTCCCAACCGCTCGCGTGCACGAGCACGCTTGCTCCGTGCACCTGTTTCGCCGTCGCCAAGCGCCCGACGCCATGACTCGCCGCGTGTGCGATGACGGCGTCCCACCGGCCCAGTACGTCGCTGATCGGATCGGCGCCACCGGCACCGAACGTTCCGAATGCGCGCGTCGTCGTAAATGCCTGAACGCCGAAGGCCGAGAAGTCGTCGACGACTTCGACGTTGTCGAGCACGTAGGGATCCTTCGCTTCCGGCAAGTGAGATCCTTCGCGGAGTCTTCCTGAGCCGAACACGTGCAGATCCTTCGCTGCGCTCAGGATGACAGCGAAAGGCTCAGGATGACAGCGAAAGGCTCAGGATGACAGCGAAAGGCTCAGGATGACAGCGAAAGGCTCAGGATGACAGCTGTGCAGTCACTTCGAGCGGCGGTCTTCGACGCGCTGGATGTTGGCGCCGAGCGCGTTGAGGCGCTCATCGATGCGCTCGTACCCACGCTCGATCTGCGCGACGTTGTTGATGGTGCTCTCGCCCTCCGCGCAGAGCGCCGCAACGAGCATCGCCATGCCCGCGCGGATGTCCGGGGATTCGACGGTGGCGGCGCGAAGTCTCGAGGGTCCCGCGACGAGCGCGCGGTGCGGATCGCACAGCACGATTCGCGCGCCCATGCCGACGAGCTTGTCGACGAAGAACAGCCGCGACTCGAACATCTTCTCGTGGATCAGCACGAGCCCCGTGCACTGCGTCGCCGTGACCAGCGCGATCGACATCGTATCCGCCGGGAACGCGGGCCACGGCTGGTCCTCGAGCTTGGGCACGTGACCGCCGAGATCCGATTGGATGACGAGCTGCTGATCCTTCGGTACGACGAGGTCGGGCCCGTCGATGATGCACGACACGCCAAGGCGGGCGAAGCCCATGAGCGTCGAGCGAAGGTGCTCGATGCCGGCGTCGGCGATGCGCAGCTCGGAGCGCGTGGCAGCCGCAAGACCGATGAACGATCCCACCTCGATGTGATCGGGACCGATCCGGTGCGTAGTGCCGTGCAGCGTGCGCGCTCCTTCGATGGTGACCTTGTTCGTTCCGATGCCATCGATGGCGCAGCCGAGCGCCACGAGGAAGTGGCAGAGGTCCTGGACGTGTGGTTCCGAGGCAGCGTTGCGCAACACGGTGGTGCCCCGCGCCGCCGCCGCGGCGGTGATGGCGTTCTCGGTCGCGGTAACGCTGGGCTCGTCGAGGAAGACGTCCGCGCCGCGTAGGCCGGGCGTGCTGAGCTTGAACGACTCCTCGAGCTCGAAAGCGACACCGAGCCGCTCGAGCGCGAGGAAGTGCGTGTCGAGGCGCCGGCGACCGATGACGTCACCACCCGGGGGAGGCAGCTCCACCTGACCGCAGCGCGCGAGCAACGGGGCCGCCAGCAGGATGGACGCGCGGATGCGGCGACAGAGCTCCGGATCGAGCTCCTTTGCCTCGAGGTTCTTCGCATGTATGTGGAGCGTATTCCGCCCTGCCCAGTCACACTTGGCGCCCACGGACTGGCAGAGCTTCACCAGTGCCTCGACATCGCGGATGCGCGGAACGTTCTCGAGCGTGACGGGATGCTCGGTGAGCAGCGCCGCGGCCACAATCGGCAGCGCGGCATTCTTGTTTCCCGACGGTCTGATGGTACCCGAGAGTCGGCGTCCGCCCTCGACAGTGAACTGCAGTGCTCCCATGGGCGCGAACGTTGACGGGCCCGACTCCCAAATTCAAGCGCGACGCGCGACAAAGTGGCGTGGTCGCATCCGTTTCGCGGCGCGCGTGTCACGTCACGCGTGTCGTCGCGATCCGGACGACCACGCGTCATCCCGGCGATGCAGGTCAGATGTTCACGCTTGACCCTGTTTCCGGGGTCGCGTAGCATGGCCGTGGCCGCTGGCCCTGGCTTTGCACACGGATACCCCGATGACAGAACTCATCACGCGCCCGGTCGCGTGGATGCTGCAGCAGGCTGCCACGTTGCCGGACACCGCCGTCATGAAGACCGTGACGGCGCAGCGCGGCTGGTTCGAGACGGTGACGGGAGTCGCCAGCGGCGTCATGACGTTGACGCTGTTGGGGCTCTCCCTGTTTCTCGCACCCGCAGCGTGGTCGTTCTGGCGCACATTCCGGAAAGTGCGCGAGCTGCTCGACAAGGTGTACGCCGACGTCACGCCCATCGCGAAGCACGGGCATAACATCGCGGACAATCTGGATTACATCACCACGTCCATCCGGTCCGACGTGCAGCAGGTGAACGCGACGATCGCGAACGCCAACCGCCGCTTGCAGCAGGCGGCGGAGCTGACGGAGCACCGGTTGAACGAATTCAACGCGCTCCTGCAGGTCGTACAGCAGGAAGCCGAGCAAGCGTTCGTGTCCACCGCTGCCGCGGTTCGCGGCGTGCGGACCGGCGCCGCGACGCTCGGCGGTCTGGACTCTCTGGACGAGCTGGACGACGAGGAGCTGGTCAGCGGAGGAGTAGAGGATGTCGACGACAATGAATCCGACGAGGACGCGGACGGGACGGAACGGATCGAGAGCGACGGGATCACCGACCGCGCGTCCGCGCGTCCGCGGCTCCGATCGCGGCGGAGACGCCGCGTCTAACCCGCGGGAACAGCAATACGATCTGCTCACGGCCGCGCTGGTCGGCCTCGCGATCGGCGCCGGCGCCACGCTCCTGCTCCGGCGCGGTCCGAGCGGACAACGCCCGCTCCTCCCGGCCTGGCGCGCCGCACGCAGCGGCGCTCGCGTGGCCGGTCGCGGGGCGCGCGCCGCTTTCGAGCGCGGCCAGGAGTTGTGGGACCGGATTCCACGGGACGAGATCGAGGGCACGCTGCGCGACTACGCGTCGACGGCGCGCGACGCCATCGATCATTTCGTCGAGCACGAGCTGCGGGATCTGCGCAAGACGATCCGTCGGCAGCGGCGAAAGCTCGGCCTGTAAGACCGATCGCTTGACAGTCCGACACTCCAGACGTCGGACGTCAGACGTCAGACGTCTGCATTGGGCGGTCGTGCTCGTCGGCGCGGTGGTGCTCGTCGCGCTCACGCCGCGCACAGCCTGGGCGTGGACGCCGGGCACGCACGTCTTCCTCGGAGACGCCGTGCTCCGCGCCCTCGCGCTGCTGCCGGCCACCGTCGCCGACCTGTTGCGCGCGTTTCCGCACGAGTTCCTGTACGGCTCCATCGCCGCGGATACCAGCATCGCCAAGAAGTACGTCCCAAGCGGGCGGCACTGCCATTCCTGGAACGTCGGCTTCGAAATTCACGGCGAAGCGCGCGACGAGCCGCTGAAGTCATTCGCGCTGGGATACCTCGCGCACCTCGCGGCGGACACGGTCGCGCACAATTACTTCGTGCCGCGCCAGCTCGCCCTCACGTCGTCCACGGCGTCGCTGGGACACAGCTATTGGGAGAGCCGCTTCGAGACGCACCTCGGTGAGCGGTCGAGCCGTCGCGCGCGCGACCTCATCCTGCGCGATCACTCGGGCGCCGACGCCCTGCTCGATCGCATCCTGAGTCCCACGATCTTCAGCACGGCGACAAACCGGCGGATATTCCGCGGCATCGTGCACGCGGCGGACGCGGAATCGTGGCAGCGGATCTTCCAGATGATGCTCGAGAACAGCCGCTGGGATCTGACGGACGATGAAGTCGGCGTGTATCTCACGCGCTCCTTCGACTACATCATCGACCTGCTGCAGCGGTTCGATCGCGCCGAACCCTATCTGCTGGATCCATCCGGCGACGAACCACTGCGGCTCGCGAAACGCGTGCGACGCCATGCGCTGCGCACCGGCGCGGATCAGATCCGCGAGCACGTGGACCGGCACTTCGCGATGCCGGCGACGCTGCTGCGCTTTGCGACGTCGCTCGCCGACCCGCTCTACGTCCCGAACCGCTCCGCCAGCAACTGACCGAGGCGCCTGGGATCGGCGCTGCCTTTGGACTTCTTCATCACAGCGCCGATCAGCACCCCCTGCAGCTTCTTCTCGCCGGCGGCGAAGCGCTCGGCCTCTTTCGGATTCTCCGCGATGACCTCGTCGAGCCAGCGCCGTAGCGCGTCGTCGTCGGACACCTTGAGGAGTCCTTCACGGCTGGCGATAGCGGCTGGCGGGTCGCCGCTCCTGACCATCACGGCGAATATCTGCTTTCCCGCCGTGTGACTGACCGTGCCGGCGCGCACGAGGTTCAGGAGATCGGCGAGATCTTTTGGACGCACGGCGAAATGCGTGATCGCCTGGCTGGTGCTCTTCAACGCCGCGAGCACCTCGCCCATGACCCAGTTCGCCGCAGTCTTGGCGTCCCCATGCTGGCGCGCGACGCCCTCGAAATAGTCTGCGAGCGCCGGTGAAGACGTGAGCACGTCGACGTCGTAGGCGCCGAGCTGATACTCCTTCTCGAAGCGCGTCCGGCGCGCCGCAGGAAGCTCGGGAAGAACACGGCGTGCGCTCTCGATCCGTTCGCTCGAGATCACCAGCGATGGAAGGTCCGGTTCCGGGAAATAGCGATAGTCGTGACTGCCTTCCTTCGAGCGCGCCGGCCGCACCTGCTGCATGGAAGCATCCCACAGCATCGTTTGCTGCTCCACCGTCCCACCCGCGGCCAGCACCGCGCACTGGCGGGCGAACTCCAACTCGAGCGCGCGCTCGACGCCCGAGAAGGAATTCATGTTCTTCACCTCGGTCTTCTGACCGAGGCTGGTGTCGCCGCGCCGCCGCGCGCTCACGTTCGCATCCACCCGGAGGCTTCCCTCTTCCATGCTAACGTCGCTCACGTCCATGTACTCGAGGATCTGCTTGAGCGTCCGGAGGTACGCCCCCGCTTCACGTGACGAGCGCATGTCCGGCTCGCTCACGATCTCCACGAGGGGCACGCCGGCGCGGTTCAGGTCGATGGCCGTCACACCCGGGAAGCGATCGTGCAGCGACTTGCCCGCATCCTCTTCCATATGAAGGCGGGTAATGCCGATGGCGATCGGCGATCCGTTCTCCTGCACGCCGATGTGCAGCTGGCCACCGCTCGCGAGGGGTTTGTCGTATTGCGAGATCTGATAGCCCTTCGGCAGGTCCGGGTAGAAGTAGTTCTTCCGCGCAAAGACCGAGCGCTCGTGCACGTCGCACCCCAGCGCGAGGGCCGCACGCACGGCGAGGTCCACTGCCGCGTCGTTCAACACCGGGAGCGCACCTGGCAATCCCAGACACACCGGGCACACATTCGTGTTGGGAGGATCGCCGAACGAGGTGGCGCAGCGACAGAATGCCTTGGTGCGCGTCTTGAGCTGCACGTGCACCTCGAGACCGACGACCATCTCGTACGTGCTATTCTGCGTCACGCGTGCGCCTCGGCGCCAAGGCCGCGCTCCAGCGCCGCGGCCGCCGCGAACATCCGCGCCTCCTCGAAATGTGCGGCCATCAACTGACCTCCCGCCGGCAGTCCTTCGACCCGACCGATGGGCAGCGACATCGCGGGCACGCCGGCCAGGTTCGCCGTGCAGGTGAAGATGTCACTCAGGTACATCTCGTACGGGTCGCTCTTCGAGCCGAACGGGAAGGCCGTGCTCGGCGTCGTGGGCGTGAAGAGCACGTGGACGCCGCTGGCGAACACCTTTCGGAAATCGTCGGCGATGAGCGATCGCACCTGCATCGCCTTTCTATAGTATGCGTCGTAATAGCCGGCGGAGAGCACGTATGTGCCAAGGATGATCCGCCGGGTGACCTCCGGACCGAAGCCGCCGGAGCGAGTCGCCTCGTACATGCCTCGCAGCCCATCGCCGGTGACACGCAGGCCGTACCTCACGCCGTCGAAGCGCGCGAGGTTCGAAGACGCCTCCGCGGGCGCCACGATGTAGTAGACCTGGATTGCCAGCGCGGTGTGCGGCAGCGACACGTCGCGAACCTCGGCGCCGAGTGCGCGCATGCGATCCAGGGCGCGGTCGCAAAGCGTCGCGATCCTCGGATCGAGGGCTTCCGGGAAGTATTCCTTCGGCCGTCCGACGACGATGCCCTTCATTGACGTCGCGGACGTTTCGTACGCGGGCACCGGTACATTCGCGGCAGTCGAATCCCGGTCGTCGCGACCGGCGATGACGCGCAGTGTGTCGGCCGCGTCGCGAACGTCGGTCGCGAACACGCCGATCTGATCGAGCGACGACGCGAACGCCACGAGGCCATACCGACTGACCCTGCCATACGTCGGCTTGACGCCCACGATGCCGCAGAACGCAGCGGGCTGGCGCACCGAGCCACCGGTCTCCGATCCGAGCGCGATTGGCGTCACGCCCGCTGCAACGGCGGCCGCCGATCCGCCACTCGAACCGCCGGGCACGAGGTTCGGCGCGAGGGGGTTGCGCGTCGGTCCGAAGGCGCTGTACTCGGTGGACGAGCCCATGGCGAACTCGTCGAGGTTGGTCTTCCCGATCACGACGGCACCCGCGCGGCGGAGCCGATCCACCGCCGTCGCGGTGTACGGCGTCACGTAGCCGTCGAGAATTCGGGACGCGCACGACAGTCGCATTCCCGAGATTGCGATGTTGTCCTTGATCGCAACCGGAACACCGAGCAATGGCGCGTCGCGCATTGCCGATGGATCGATCGCCGCCGTGTCGAGGGCTGTCGCGTCCGAGCGCGTGATGAAGATGTTGAGTTTGCGATCGTCATCCGCGACCCGAGCACGGGCGAGCGCCTGCTTCGCCAAGTCGCCCGGGGTGGAACGGCCAGCGCGCACATCCGCAGCGATCTCGCGGGCGGACGGGCGCGCGGAGGCCTCAGGCTTCACGACATCTCCTCGGCGGCGTCCTCGTGGGTCGACAATCGGGGCACGATGAAGAATCCCGCACGCATCTCGGGCGCGAACTGCTCGGGACGCTCATCCAGCGGCGCGGCGGGCCCGTCGTCCTTCGCGAGCGGCATTCCTGCAGCACCGATGCCGCCGACCTCCGCCGCACCATGCGTGGTCACCTTCTGGAGGACGCTCATGTGCTCGAGGATGGTGTTGAGCTCGCGCGTGAGCTCCCGCGCGCGCTCGTCGGTGATGCCGAGTCGCGCGAGCATGGCCACGTGACGGACATCGTCGACGGAGACCGAATCAGCCATCCTCGTCCAGCGGTTCGAGGTTCGCCTGCGCGACGACGAGCGTCTTCCGGCCGATTGCCTCGTCGTCGAAATCGATCTTCACTTTCGCGTCGCGGCCGATGCCCGTGAGCTCCGCGATGGTGCCGCTGCCGAACTTGCGATGCCGGATGCGGCTGCCCAGGGCGATCATCGATGCAACCTGCGACTCGTCCTCCGCCTCGACGCGACGCTGCACGGGCGTCCCGGCGCGGCGCGCGGCTGCACGAGGGCCGTCGAAGAAGCTATCGTCGTCCGTCGATGCGTGCGACGCACCGCCCGATCGCGACCAGCGCGAGTCGCGCTGGCCGAACATGGACGACAGGACCGCACGGCCGGTGCTGCGCGCCTTCACGGTGGAACGCTCGTCGAGCATGGGCTTCGGGATCTGCGACAGGAAGCTGGACTGTCGTGAGCTCGTGAGCTCCCCGTTGCGGCGGCGTTCCTCCGCGTAGGTGAGCACGAGCGTCTGCTGCGCTCTGGTGATGCCGACGTAGAAGAGGCGCCGCTCCTCCTCGAGCAGCGGCGGATCGTCGTACGCCCGCGCCAGCGGAAAGAGGCCGTCCTCGAGTCCGGTGATGTACACGATCGGGAATTCCAGGCCCTTCGCGTTGTGCATCGTCATGAGCGTGATCGCGTCCGCGTTCGTCTCGCGGAGCGCGTCCACGTCGGCGATGAGCGCCGCCTTCTGGAGAAAGGTGTCCAGCGGTGACACGCCCACTTCCCCGCCCTCGTCGACGACCGTCTCCGCGGCACCGTTGATCAACTCGCGTACGTTGTCGAGTCGCTCGCGCGCCGCGTCCTCTCCTTCGGACCTCAGGTATTCGGCGTAGTTGACGTCGATGACCAGTTGCTTGATCATCTCGTCCACCGCCATGTCGCTCACCCGGTCGCGGTAGCGATCGATCAGCGACGTGAATCCCGCGAGCGCTGTGCGCGCCGCGGGGCGCAGCTCCGTCGCGATGTCGGGACGACTCGCCGCGGAAAACAGGGAGAGCCCTTCCGTTCTGGCGCGCTCGGCGAGCCACTCCACGGTGGTGTCCCCGATACCGCGGCGCGGCGCGCCGACGGCACGACGGAACGCTTCTTCGTCGTGCGGGTTCGCGACCAGCCGCAGGTAGCTCATGATGTCCCGGATCTCGCGGCGATCGTAGAAGCGCACGGCACCGACGAGGCGATACGGGATGGAATGCCGACGGCATCCCTCTTCGAGCGCGCGACTCTGCGCGTTGGTTCGATAGAGGACGGCCACGTCACGGAGCGCGATGGCGCGCTGGGCGCGACGGGCCATGACGTCATGGAGCACCCAGTCGGCCTCGTCGCGCTCGTCGAGCGACCGGATGAGCGTCACGCGATCGCCGCCGCTGCGGGTCGCGCGGAGCGTCTTGCCCATCCGCGCGGTGTTGGCACTGATAACGACGTTCGCGAGCTCGAGGATTTGTGGCGTGGAGCGGTAGTTCTCCTCGAGCCGTACGACGGCCGCGCTCGGAAAATCCTTGGTGAAATCGAGGATGTTCCGGATGTCGGCGCCGCGCCACCCGTAGATGGACTGATCGTCGTCACCCACGACGCAGACGTTCCGATGCTCCGCGGCCAGCAGCTTCACGAACTGATACTGGGCGCGATTCGTGTCCTGGTATTCGTCCACGAGCACGTGATCGAAGCGGCGTTGCCATTTCTCGAGCTCGTGTTTGCCGGACTGCAGCATGCGCACGGGCAGCAGCAGGAGGTCGTCGAAATCCACGGCGTTCGCGGTGCGCAGTGCGGTCTCGAGATCGTTGTACACGAGCGCCACGGCCTGCGCGAACGGATCCCGCGCGAGCTGGCTGTACTCTTCGACGGACACGAGTGTGTTCTTCGCGTCGCTGATGGCGCCGCGAATCGCACGAGGCGCGTACTGCTTGGGCGGGATGCGATGCCGCTCCATGAGCCGCTTGATGACCGCGAGCTGTTCGTCCTCGTCGTAGATCGTGAACGACGGCGTCCGCTGCACCTTGTTCGCGGCACGTCGAAGCATGCGCGCACCGATCGAGTGGAAGGTGCCCATCCACATGCCGGCGGGCTCCCGGCCGAGCTGGCGGCCGATGCGCTCGCGCATCTCGCCGGCCGCCTTGTTGGTGAACGTGACGGCGAGAATGCGCTCCGGACTGATTCCCGTCTCGGAAATGAGGCGGGTGATGCGGGTCGTGAGCACCCGCGTCTTTCCCGAGCCGGCGCCCGCGAGCACGAGCAGCGGTCCATCGCCGTGCATCACCGCCTCGTGCTGCGCGGGATTCAGCCCCGCGAGCAGAGCGTCAGTCACGCGATGTGGTCCGCGCCGAAGTACGGCCGCAACACCTCGGGCACCATGACGCCGCCGTCGGGCTGTTGATAGTGCTCCAGGATGCAGGCGATGGTGCGCGGAAACGCGAGTCCCGATCCGTTCAGTGTATGGACGAAACGCGGCTTCTCGCCCTTGGCGGAACGGAAACGGATATTGGCTCGGCGCGCCTGAAAATCGGTGAAGTTGCTGCACGACGATACCTCGAGCCACGCCCCGACGCCCGGCGCCCACGCCTCAAGATCGTACGTCTTCGCGGCGGAGAATCCCGTGTCGCCCGCAGCGAGCAGCGTGCGCCGGTATGGAATGCCGAGCTTCTCGAGACAGGTCTCGGCATGCGTGGTGAGCAGCTCGAGCTCGGCCTCGGAGCGCTCGGGCGCGGCATACCGCACCAGCTCGACCTTGTCGAATTCGTGGGTGCGCAGCACGCCGCGCGTGTCCTTGCCCGCGGACCCGGCCTCGCGGCGAAAGCACTTCGAGTAGGCGACGAACGCCAGCGGAAGCGGAGCCCCGTCGATGATCTCGTCGCGATACAGGTTGGTCACGGGCACTTCGGCCGTCGGGATGAGGAAGAGATCGTCACCCTTCACGGCGTAGGCATCGTCCTCGAACTTGGGCAGTTGTCCGGTTCCAGTCATCGACGTGCGATTCACCAGATCGGGAGGCCAGACCTCCTCGTATCCGTGCTCGCGCGTATGGAGATCCATGAAGAACATCAGCAGCGAGCGCGCGAGGCGCGACCCGGCGCCTCGATACGCGACGAATCCGGAACCGCTGACCTTCGTGGCGCGCGCGAGGTCGATGATGCCGAGTTTCTCGCCGATCTCCCAGTGCGGCTTCAGCGACTGATCACGGCGCGGTGTGCCCCACTCCTTGATGACCCGGTTGGCCTCCTCGCCGCCTTCGGGCACGTCCGACAGCGTGACGTTGGGGAGCACCAGCAGGATGCCCTGCAGCTCCTGTTCGGCGCTCGCCAGCTCGGTCTCGAGCCGCGCGATCTCCGCGCCAAGCTCGCGCCCGCGCGCGACGAGGTCGGACGCATCCTCCCCGCGTTTCTTCCGCTGCGCCACCTCCTGCGATGAGGTGTTGCGGGCCGCTTTGCGCTCCTCGACGGCCTGGATGACAACGCGACGCTCACGTTCCAACTGCTCGCCGCGATCGAGCACCTGCGCGAGTCCGTCGAGGGCACCGCGGCGGCGAAGCGCGTCGCGGAGCAGGTCCATCTGCTCGCGCAGCACGCGAATGTCGTGCATGCGCTATTCCTTTGGAGTCCCGGGCGAGAGCGAGCGGAAGCCGCAGTTCGGATCCACGAAAGCGTGCAGATAGACGAGGCGCTGCGAGAGGCTCAGGCTGTCAACGGCAAACTTCGCGCGGATGTTCTGACCCAGGAAGGAATACAACGAACAGGACTGATCGATGATGTCCACGAGCACCGTCTGGCCGATGGGAACGGTGAGACTGGAATCGTAGACGAAGCCGGACGTGGGGGAGCTCGTGATCTCATCGTACGGCTTCGAGCTGAGCTGCAGCCCCACGCGATGCGCGGGAATGAACTGGCTCGCGACCGCCTTGACCGTGTGGATCACGACGGCGCCGGAGTTATCGATGTCGAAGGCGACGTCGAAGTTGTAGTCGGCAGTGATCGGAACCACCGCCGCGGCCCGTACGATCATCGCCGCGGGCAGTGCGGGCGGCGAGCCGTTCATCGCATGAACGACGATGCTGTCCACGGCGAAGTTCTCGAGCTGGGCGCGCAGACCGGTGACGTCGCCGCAGGCGTCGACACCGACCGTCGCCGCGATGGCGACCAGCAGCGCTACATATCGTCCCCGCATCATTTTCATGTGGTCAAAACGAAGAATATCGGGGGGTCGAAGTGAGTTCAAGCGATTATCATCGCTTGACTTAAACCATGTCCATCCGTAGCTTCGCGTCGCACTTCACCGACGGAGCCCGAGCCCCACATGGCCAGCATTCGCGATCTGGTAGCCGCGTTGCGCCAGCGCGACGGAGTGGATGCGGCCATCGTGCTCGGACGAGACGGACTGCTGATCGACAGCCAGACCGTTCCCGGGCTCGACGCCGAGGATCTCGCCGCCCGCATTCCGCCGATCATTGGCGCCGCGGATGAAGTCGGCAGCGCCGCCAGGCGCGGTGAGGCGGTCACGGTCATCCTGGAGCACCGTCAGGGCGTGGCGATCGTCTCGGTGCTGAATGCAGAAGCGGTTCTCCTGGTGCTCGTTCAGCCCGGCGCACAGATCGGGCAGCTGCTGTACGAATTGCGGCGCAATCGCGAACACATCGCCGCGTTGGTCTGACGTGACGGTCCACGTCCTCGTCGCCGATGATGAGCCGCACATCGGCCGCATCATCAAGATGAAGCTGGAGCAGGGTCCGTTCCGCGTTACGCTCGCGTACGATGGCCGCGAAGCCGTGGAGGCGCTCGAGCGCGAGAAGGACGTCGCGATCGTGCTGCTGGACCTCATGATGCCGCACATGACAGGTCTCGACGTCCTCGCGAAGATGCGCGGCGATACCCGGTGGAAGGACCTGCCCTGCATCATCCTCACGGCCGCCGGTCAGGAGCAACAGTATCAGCGGGCGCTCGAGCTCGGCGCGAGCGAATTTCTGACCAAACCGTTCAGCCCGAAGAAGCTGTATCAGCGCACCGCCGAGCTGGCCGGCGTCGCGCCGCAGGACGCCGGCGCCGAAAGCGCGTGACCCGCTGGGCGGTGGTGCTGGCGGGCGGCGTAGGGAGCCGTTTCTGGCCGCTCAGTACGGAGCGCCGTCCCAAACAGCTTCTTCCGCTCGTCGGCAAGGACCCGATGCTGGTGGAGCAGCTGAAGCGGCTGCGACCCGCCGTTCCGCCGTCCCGCACGCTGATCCTCACGAACGCGTCGCTGGTGAATCCGATCGCGCGCGCCGTGCCGCGGCTGCCGAGGGCGAACATCATCGCCGAGCCCAGGCCCGCGGGAACGGCGGCGGCGCTGGCGTGGGCGGCGGCACAGATCGCGCAGCGCGACGGTCGTGACGCAACCATGATCTCGGTGCACGCCGACTGGTCGATCGCAGACGCGGATGGTTTCCGCGCTGCGCTGGACGCAGCGGCCACTGCCGCGGAGACGAACCACGCGCTGGTGACGGTCGGCATCGTGCCGACGCGGGCGGATCCGGGGTTCGGGTACATCGAGCCGGGGGAGCAGATCCATCCGGGGGTCCGTCGGGTGCGTCGTTTCGTCGAGAAGCCGTCGCGCGAGAAAGCGCAGGAGATGCGCGACGCGGGATACCTATGGAACTCCGGGATCTTCGCCTGGCGCGTCGGAGATTTTCTGGATGAGGTGTCTGCGCTGTCGCCGGAGGTCGGTCCCGCGCTGGCGAAGCACGGGCGGTCCGCGAAATCGTTTTTCGCGGCAGTGAAGAAGTCGATCGCGATCGATCACGCGGTGCTGGAGCGCAGCACACGGGTCCTCGTTGTGTCGGGAGACTTCGGATGGGACGATGTCGGGACATGGGGCGCGCTCCAGCGTGTTCGCGCGCGCGATAGCGACGGCAACGCGATCAGCGGCAGCGCCAACATGCTGCAGTCGCACGACAACGTCGTCCACGCGGACGACGGGCAGCGCGTCGTCCTCTACGGGGTGAAGGACCTGGTCGTCGTGGTCAAAGAGGGACTGACGCTCGTCACGACGGTGGATCGGGCCGCGGACCTCAAGACGCTGGTCGAATCGCTGCCGAAGGCCGTGCGGGACCAGTCGTGAGCGAACTGTTCCTCTTCGACGACGCGGTGGCACGCACGTTCGAGCCGTTCGCGCTCACGCGGCCGATCAGCGAGCTGCGAGCGGGCGCCCTACTCCTCCGCGAGCGATGGGAGCGCGCCTTTCAGCGGCGCGCGGCTGGCTCGATCGCGGCGCCGCATCTCGCCGACTTCGACGAGCCTGGGGCCGCGCGTCCGCTGGGCACGCGGCTCACGGTGCCGGCGGGCTCCATCCTCGCGAACTCGCGCTGCGCGGTGTCCCTGCTCCCGCAGAAGCTCGGCGACGCGAAGGTGTGGCATTGCGACGGCCGGGTCGCGGCCATCGCGCTGTCGCGCGAAGTGTCCATCGACGAGCTGCGCGCCGGACGCTTCACATTGGAGTCGCTCGCGACGGCCGGCAGCGGCCCGCATGACATCGCCGGCCAGTGGATCGATCACGTCTGGGATTTCATCGGCAAGCTCGCGCCGATGCTCGTCGAGGATCTCTCGCGCCTGAGCGACGGGATGAAACCGGTGAAAGTCGATGGCAGTGGAGGAAAGAAGTCGCCGGTGTTCGCGGAGCCGGACGCCCATATCGAAAGTCAGACGTACTTCGATACGAGCGGCGGGCCGGTGTACGTGGCGCGCGGCGCGAAGGTGCAGACATTCACGCGCATCGTCGGTCCCTGCTACATCGGCGCGGACTCGCAGGTGCTGGGCGAGAAGATCGCCGCGTCGTCCATCGGCGACGTCTGCAAGCTGCACGGCGAGGCGAACAGCATCGTCATGCTCGGGCACTCGAACAAGGGCCATGAGGGTTTCGTCGGCCACTCGTATTTTGGGCGCTGGGTGAACCTCGGCGCGGGCACGATCACGAGCAACCTGAAGAACACGTACAGCAGCGTGGAGCTCTGGACGCCGAACGGTACCGCGGACACGGACCTCCAGTTCCTGGGTACGATGTTCGGCGACCACGCGAAGACGGGAATCGGTACCCCGCTGAACACCGGGACGGTGGTCGGCGCCGGGGCCAACGTGTTCGGTGGCACGCTGCCGCCCAAGGCGGTGCCGCCGTTCGCGTGGGGCGACCGTCCACCGTACGACAGCTACGACATCGACAAGTTCTTCGAGGTGGCGCGTCGCGCGATGGCGCGGCGTCACGTGGAGCTGTCGCCGGGGGTGGAGCGCACCCTGCGTCGCGCGTATGAGCTGCGCTGGTCGGTCGACGAGCCGACGGAGACTCGATGAGAGTCTGGATGCTCGGCAGCGGCAGCCGCGGGAACGCGGTCCTCGTGGAGGCGGGCGGGAGCCGTATCCTCATCGACGCGGGGTTCGGGCCGCGCATTCTGCGGCGGCGCATGCAGGCGGCAGGGCTGGCCCCGGAGTCCATCGAGGCGTGCCTCGTGACGCACGAGCATTCGGATCACGCACGTGGCGCGACGCGCTGCGCACGGAAGTTCGGCTGGCCGATGTTCGCGACGTTCGGAACGATCTCGGAGTCGCACCTCGCGTGGCTCAGCACGGGCGTGACCGGCTTCAGCGCCGGAGCGACGCTCAGCTTCACCGGTGCGGACATCACGACGTTCCGGACACCGCACGACGCCGAGGAGCCGGTCGGCGTGGTCGTGACCGATCGCTCCTCGGGTGCGCGCGTGGGAATCGCGACGGACATCGGCTACCTGAGCCCACCGGTACGCGCACTCGCGAGCGATGTGGACATGCTGGTGATCGAGTCCAACCACGACGAAGACATGCTGTGGAACGGGTCGTACACGCCGTGGCTGAAGCGGCGGATCGCGGGCAACGAGGGACACCTGTCGAACCGCTTTTGCGCCCAGCTGGTGAAGGACTCGGTGACGCCGAGGCTGCGCCAGGTCGTCCTCGCGCACCTGAGCGAGGAGAATAACACGCCACGGCTGGCGTTCGACAACATGCGCGCCGTGCTGCGGCCGACGTCGTTTCGCGGTTCGATCATGCCGGCGCAGCAGGATACGATGCTCGGGCCGTTTCTGGTGGCAGCCGGACGGTCGGGACCCGAACAGCTCACGCTTTTCTAGTGTGCCCGGCAGGCACAAACGAAACGGGCGAGCATCTCTGCTCGCCCGTTCGAACTGCCTACTGACACCTAGTACATGCCGCCCATGCCGCCGCCACCACCGGGCGATGGCGCCGAAGCCTTGTCTTCCTTCTTCTCGACGATCAGCGCTTCCGTCGTCAGAAGGAGGCTGGCGATCGACGCCGCGTTCTGCAGCGCCGTCCGCGTGACCTTGGTCGGGTCGATGACGCCAGCCTGCACCAGGTTCTGGTACTCGTCGGTCAGCGCGTTGTAGCCGAACGAATCGTCCTTCGACGCACGCACCTTCTCGACGACGAGGGAACCCTCGGCGCCGGCGTTCTGGACGATCATGCGGATCGGCTCCTCGAGCGCGCGACGCACGATCTCGACGCCCACCTGCTCTTCGGCGTCATCCAGCTTGAGCGACTTGAGCGCACGCTGCGCGCGAAGCAGCGCGACACCGCCGCCAGGCACGATACCCTCTTCGACCGCCGCGCGAGTGGCGTGCAGTGCGTCCTCGACACGAGCCTTCTTCTCCTTCATCTCGGCCTCGGTCGCGGCGCCAACGTTGATCACGGCCACGCCCCCGGCGAGCTTCGCGAGACGCTCCTGGAGCTTCTCCTTGTCGTAATCGGACGTCGCCTTCTCGATGGCACTCCGGATCTCGGCGATACGACCCTGGATATTCTTCTCCTCACCATTGCCATCGATGATCGTCGTGTTGTCCTTGTCGATGACGATGCGCTTGGCACGACCGAGGTCGTTGACGACGACGTTCTCGAGCTTGAGGCCGAGCTCCTCGGAGATCACCTGGCCGCCCGTGAGGACGGAGATGTCCTGGAGCATCGCCTTGCGGCGATCGCCGAAGCCCGGCGCCTTGACCGCGCAGACCT
>Ga0066652_100000587_pt1 | contig 17685 bp, 14 predicted proteins | sample GraSoiAngelo_101_FD_71413 | JGI IMG/M metagenome (GOLD analysis project Ga0066652, IMG submission 71413) | Grasslands soil microbial communities from the Angelo Coastal Reserve, California, USA - 14_0903_02_30cm | ecosystem: Environmental > Terrestrial > Soil > Grasslands | place: USA...
GGGAACCTGATCAATAAACAAATGGGTTCCTTCTTTTTTATTGCAACATTAATAACTGATCTTGAGCTGGAGCCGGATGAACCTTTTGCAAAAGATTATTGCGGCAGTTGCACTCGTTGTATTGATGCCTGTCCTACTGATGCGATATTGCCTGGTAAAATTGTAGATGGAAGTAAATGCATTTCTTATTTCACAATTGAATTAAAAGACATGCTGATACCAACCGAAATGAAAGGCAAATTTGAGAACTGGGCATTCGGATGCGATATATGCCAGGATGTTTGCCCCTGGAATCGTTTTGCAAAACCAACAAATGAAATTGAGTTCACTCCTTTACCAGGAATTCTTAATATTTCCACAAAAGAGTGGGAAGCAATGACAGAAGAAAAATTTAAAAGTATATTCAGGAATTCGGCGCTTAACCGGAGCAAGCTTAAAGGCATTCACCGAAACCTGAAATTTTTACAACCGGAATAAACACCTTCATTTAATTTGTAACTAATGAAATATTTCCTGGTAATGTTATTGTTCTGCGCTACTTCTTTTCAAAAGAAGGATGAAGTGACAATTGATAAAAAAGAAGCACAAGATGCTTTTGCCCTTCTTACTGATATAAGAAATGATCCTGATAAATATTATGAAGAACTAAACTTTGAAAAAGGACTTACCGTTTCAAAAATAAAATTAAAGTGGAATGATACCTTAGCTAAAGTAGCAGAGGCTAAAGCATATGATATGGCAAAGAGAAATTATATGGGCCATGTTGATCCCGATGGTTATGGTATGAATTATTATATTAAGAAAAGTGGTTATAAACTTAATCCCAGATGGACAGTTGAAAAGAGTGCTAATTATTTTGAATCATTGGCTGCAAATACATTTAGCGGCATCGAATCCATAAAAGTTCTGGTCACCGATAAAAATACACCCTCACTTGGACACAGAAAACATTTGCTTGGATTAGATCCATGGAACGTTGCTTTAACAGATATTGGAATCGGTTTTAGCAGAAGAGGATCAGGAAGCACCTACAAAACTTATACTTGTATCATAATTGCAAAGCATGATTGATAAGTACATTTTTAAAAATTCCAACCAACTTTCAAAAAGATCCTGTTAAGATTATAATGATACATATCAGTGATAGTTTCCTGTGTTCTCCAATCCGGGTAACTAATAGTTTTCTTTAATGATTTGTACGAATGGCCAAGTGATAACACAAGACCTCCACCCTTCTTTGTTCCAATCATATAACCGAAACCAAGATCAGTGTAAGCGCCGTTATGAAATTCACCCGAAATACCACTTCCCTCCCATATAAAAATTGGACCATCATTATAAGTTTCTTCCACCCATTCAAGATTGACACCACCATCTGCATAAGCAAAAAATTTATTCCTGGTTTTTCCGAACTCATACCTGAGGTCAGCAAATAAGGGAACGGTCCGGTAGAGATAATAATCTAATCCCAGACCCACACCGGCGAACAGATTGCCCTTTTGAACACCATTTACTGATTGCAAACCTGCAGACACTCCCTTATCGCCATTTATTAACGAAATATTATTAATAGAATGAAATTTGTAAGCTGCATTATTCTTTTGTCCAAAAGAAATTAATGCAACATGCATCAATAATACCGGGAAAAAAACTTTCATTTTCATAAATTAGTTTTTAATATTCATCTTACTTATCAACTTAATATTGCTGAGAGAAGAATAGTCATATTGATATAACCCATCTTTTGCGACAACCAATGCCCATCCGTTAAAAGCGATCACATCATATGTTTCCAATCCCGTCATCTGCTTTTGCAATGAAAGATTTCTTACGTCTGATGCGTTGTAAAATTTTAATCCATCACGACCATCGCAAATGATAAGTGTATTACCATCTTTTGCAAGTCCATGTGGATTGGTCATTGGGTAAGATTTAATAAGCGTTGGGTTTGATAAGTTGGAGATATCCAGGACATCAAGCTGCTCACCGAAACCCTGGCATGTAGTACCGGAGCGTAGGGTAACAAATGCGTTCGTGTTATCAGCGATCACCGGGTCGCATTTGCGGGCATGTGAAAAGGTTCCTAATTGCACAGGGTTTGTTGGATTAGCAATATCAAAAATGAACATGCCAGTGGTGGAACCGATGAACAAACGGTTATTGAACGGATAAAGGGTTTCAATGCCCCAATTCATTTGAACTTTATTGCTAAAAACAGGATCAGCTCCGTTTGCAATAGAAACAACATTCAAGGCAGAATTAGACACAGCATATAAATAATTATTGACGATGGTAAATCTTGCCATTGATCCGCCCACACCAAATGGCGAACCACCACCAGCACTAGCCGCGGGTCCTGCTTGTCCCGAAAAAGATGAGAGCGGCGACATAAAAACGTCTGCTGATTTCAGACCGCCAAACAATCCACTATTTCCTCCACAATCAATTTGAACAGTTGTATCCTTTCTTATCCAATCTTGTATGACCATCGCAGGGTTTTGTGAAAACCCATTACCATAATATCTTTCCGGGAAAATATTTTCAGTGAATTTCTTTACTATGACTTGTTGCGGATCTGTGATATCAATAGCAACAAGATCAGTATAAAGATCTGCATAAAGAATGTTCCCCTTTACCGCCATATCAAGATTACCGGGAATATCAATAAAAGCAATATTCTTCGGAGCTGACCTGTTTGTATTGTCAATGATATGAATGCCGCGATCGATCTCATTTAGAAAAATATAGTTACCGCGGATATAAATTTTACCGGGTCTTTCAATTTCTCTTGATGAATTGTTTTTGATATTGGCCCGCACTTCATCTTTTGTACGGTATACAGGTTCCCAATAAACATAACGGCGGGTGCACTTATCCTTTACACAACTATTAAAAACAAAAAGCAGCGCTATTGTGCTTGTCAATAAAGCTGAAAAAGATCTTATTCTCATAAAAGCAATTTTAAGGTTGACAACAGCCAGTGATCAACCGTTGCATTACTTTTTTGAATTTAAAAGGATGCCCGTTCTCAAACCAACAAAAAATAAATATCTCTTATTTTCAAAAGGATTATCAATGAGCTTACTTAAATGAATATCAGCTACAGGACCCAAATTCCATTGTACCTGTTTATTATTTGCTATTGTCCAGGAAAAACCTGTTGACAAGCTAAACTGTGTTTTATTCAGTTGACTTTTATTTTTGTAATAAACACCATTGAATGCGGTATCGTACATGATCGCATTGCTTGAGATAAGTTGTCCTACTGTAAAACCTCCACTCCATATCAATGGCTTTGTTTTATTTTTATTCAATTGCCATTGAAACAAAAATGGTAATTCAATAAAATGATAACTATTTGTGTATTTCGTTGTGTCGCCCCCCGCGTTGTAAACCTGGTTGTCATTTTTATCAAGAGCAGACAAAAGTTGAGAGTTGCCTGTAAGAGAAGTTCTCTTATTCCCAATATGAAGGATGTTGCTGTAATAACCATATTGCAAACCCACTGAAATACTGGTACGGAACGATAGCTTTCTTTGTGCAAAAGCACCCAGCTGTAAAGCAAAGCCAGCTTTAACTTCAGAAGGTTCTTGTCGTACCGGAGGTGGCGTCGCAGTTCCACTACCTGTCGGGTTTTGATAAGCGAAAGCATCAGCGCTTTTTAATCCACCAAGAGAAATACCATTATCATTCAAGGATGAAATACCCGGCGTAATATGTAATCCCCACTTCCATTTTTTTTCTGAAAGATTTATCTGAACGTTTGGAGGCGCAGATTCGTTTAGAGGATCTGCTTTCAAAAGAGTATCAATCTTTGTTATATCATTTTCTTGTTCAACTGTAATGACTTTCGTAGAATCTATTTTAGTTTCAACTGGCTTCACGTCAGTTTGATTAGTTGCTTCCTGTTTTGCGATCGTTTCATGGCTTGATTTCAAATCTATATCTTCATTAACCACCTTTTTGATTTTCGCATTTGCGGATACTATAGCAATAGAGGCTTGGGGCTTTTGATCCTTTTTATTTTTCACAGAACCCGGTTTCTCTCTAGTCTCATCCTTATTTGTATTTCGTTTGCTGATCTCTTTTTCTGAAACAGAAATATCTTTTTTATCACCAACTGATCTGTTATTAGTATCAGGAACCTTACCGCTTGTATTTCTTGTTTTCTCAGGCTCTGTTACTTCTGTGTTTTGTTTTATTTCTGAAGAATTATTTATTTCATCTGTAGATTGAGAATTTTCTTCTTTTTGTCTTTCTTCCAAGGAGTCCTTTTGGACTGTTTTTACAATATCACTTTTTTGCTCTCCAAATAAATTGCTGCGTTGCCAATAGCCAAGCAGTCCAAGCCCTGCAAACAAGAATATAACAATGAATATTCTTCTTTTACTTTTCTTTTTAATTCTTTCTTCCACTCCAAGCCAAACATTATCTGATGGCGTAAACCTCAGATTCTGCATTTCGGAAGAAACTTTTTTCTCAAATTCATTTTCCGGCATATACACCAGTTTTAAAATTTACCTGATCATTTTTTTTTATCCAGCTGATCAATAATGCCCTTGCTCTTGCATACTGTGATCTCGAGGTCCCTTCATTTATTCCCAGCATTTTTCCTATTTCCACATGACTATACCCTTCCACTGCATGCAGGTTAAATATTGTCTGATAACCTATGGGCAATTGCCTCACCAGGTCCGCCAGCTCTTTGCCCGTCATTTTTATTTCGGGATCATCATCCGCTACCGGGTGCAGGTTCTCATTGTCAAAAGAGAACTCATGATTGTAACGGGAATTTTTTTTCAGAAAATTCAACGCAGTTGTTACCATTATTCTTCTTATCCATCCGCCAAGCTCACCTTCATATTTATATTGGCCAAGGTTCCTGAAAACTTTTACAAACCCATCCTGCAATACATCTTCCGCATCATTCATTGATTTGGTATAGCGATAACAAACACCCAGCATTGTTTCGGCAAAATGGTCATATAGCTGCCGTTGGGCAGCCGGTATTTCCCTGATGCAGTCCTTTACCAGTTTTTGCGTATCCATTATCCTTTCTTACAGGTTCTGACAATAAGTTTTTATCCAACGTTGCATTGTCAATTTTAAACTATTTAATAATAAACCCGTCAGAGCTATTATTATTTTTACCAACCAAAAAAGCTACTATGAGAGTAATCACCAATTGCCTGCTTACCATCCTTGTTATTTTCATTTTCTTATCATGCCAAAAAGAAGTAAAAACTGATAAACCCACTACCGGGGGTACCACAGGTACCATTGTTAATTCAACTCCTATCCAGGGAAATGTTACCGGTAAAATAATTGACAATAACAACAATGCTGTTGCAGGCGCAACTGTAAAAGCAGGTAATAATACTACAACTACTGATAGCCGCGGTCTATTTCGTTTTAATAATATCCAGCTTGATAAATACTCTGCAGTAATAACTGTAGAAAAAACCGGGTTCTTCAAAGGATACCGTGTATTCTCTGCTTCTGCAAACAATACAAATTTTATTAAACTAAAACTTGTCCCAAAAACCTTGATCGGGAGTATTGATGCTATAGCAGGCGGCTCTGTAAGTTTGCCTGATAATTCTAAAATTACATTACCGGCATCGGGTGTTGTGGTAAGATCAAATAGTCAATCTTATTCAGGCAGTGTAAAAGTGTATGCTGCTGTGATCGATCCTACTTCAGCAGATATTTCGCAAATAGTTCCCGGAAGTTTCCAGGGAACCGATGCAAATAATTATAGAGTAATACTAACATCTTTTGGAATGCTGGCAGTAGAACTGGAAGGTAATAGTGGTGAGCAATTGCAAATTGCGACTGGTAAAACTGCAAAACTCAGATTCACTATTCCTTCTTCTTTACGTTCAACTGCGCCTGCTACTATTCCTCTTTGGTCAGTTGATGAAACAACCGGACTTTGGAAGCAGGAAGGCAGTGCAACTAAAGGAATGGATTATTATGAAGGGGATGTAAGTCATTTTTCATTTTGGAATTGCGATGTAAGCAGTCAAACTGTTTTTCTTGAAATGACAATAGTAACTGCAGAAGGGCCATTGAGCCATGTCCAGGTAAAACTTACCCGACCCAATGGAGCATCAAGTTATGGTTATACAGATTCATCAGGTCATGTTGGTGGCCAGGTTCCCAAAAATGAAGCATTGACACTTGAAGTGTTGAATACTTGTAGCCAGGCGATCTATACACAAAATGTCGGGCCATTCAGTACAAATACAAATCTTGGAACGATCACCGTTACACTTCCTCCTGTTAATACTTTGCAGATCACGGGAAGTGTTGTGAATTGCAGCAATCAACCTGTTCCAAACGGTAATGTGCTGGTTTACTTTGAAGGCCAGCTTTACAATCGTTCTGTAAACAATGGTAATTTTTCGTTGACAATTACCCGTTGTTCAAATAGCACAGGTGTGGTAGAAATAGTAGCGGTAGATAATGTTGCCAATCAGCAAAGCATCAGCCCATGGACAGGATCAGCGTCAACCGGAACGATAAATACCGGTTCTATTTCTGCATGTGGTGTATCTTCGGTTAGTTTTATCGATTATTCTGTTGATGGCACAAATTATAGTTTGAGCACAGCCACACCTGGAGATTCAATTAGGTTCTATGGCAGTGGTTCTAGCGGAACAAATCAAACCGCAACTGCCATTTTTGGCTATAGAGTAAGTCAACCAAACATGAACATTAGTTTTTATACACAAGGAGCTGCGGTTGGTACATTCCCAATAAATCTTTTATCAGTTAATCAATATGATTCGGCTTCAATAGTAATTCCATTTAATATAAACATCACAACATACGGGCTGCCCGGTCAGTTTATTGAAGGAAATCTTACAGGTCAAATTCGTGATATAAGTAATAATCTTCATAATGTAGCTGCTACATTCAGAGTAAGAAGAAATTAATAATTTAACCGGAAGTTAAAGCTCTTGCAATATTTTATTCTATAACCCCAGCCTTAAGGCTGGGTTTTTCACCTAACACTAAGATAGTTGGGCCTTAGGCCGGTATTACTTTAATCTTCTTCATTAAATAAAAAAGGGCTACCTCCGTGGTAGCCCATACTGCTTATATAAACCGAAAATCAAAACGGTGGGTCGGGCGGGGTATTAGGGTTATTATCTCTTTCTCTTAATGGGTAAGGCATTAAGTTTCGTTTGCGCTCAGTAGTTGGTCTCGCAAAACGACGCATGTCTTCCAATTTTAGTCCGCTCATGAATAATTCAATGCAACGTTGACGATAAATTTCGTCCAACAATGCTGCTATTGTCGCGGGTGCAGCAGGTGGCTGATTTGCATTTACACCATAGATGTCATTATTTTTTGTAACAACTTTATTCAATTCTGCGGTGCCATTCACAAGATCGGGTGTACTGGCACGGGCATATGCCTCTGCTTTTATCAGTATCATTTCACCAGGCAAATAAATTGGAAATGCGGTTGATGCAAATTCTCCAAAACCTTTTATTCTAAACCTTGGAGCTATTGACGCATTAATAGAAGTATAAAAAGGAACTCTGCCATCAGTTAATGATGGTTGCAATGGAACTGGTAAACCCAGTGTTGAATCTTTTGGTTGCACTACATTATTAGTAGATGTGGCTACTTCATAAAGTGGATTCAATGAAAGCGCATCAAAATTGAAAGTTGATTTTTTTGTAAGATCAACAAGATTCGCTTCGGCCAATGCTTGTGGATACAACCCTGCAAATAAGGAATATCTTGCCTTGAGTGCATGTAACGTATTAATAATATCAATACCAGCAGGCACACTGGAAGTAAATGCTGCGCTGATAGCATTTGCCGATATTGCTGCTAATGCTTCATCAATAGTTGTTATCGCTTTTTTATACCCATCAACCCTGTCAATGAATGTAACACTGACACCAATTCCTGCCGGCACTTTTTCCCAGAACTCTGAAAGACCGCCAATTGACAATGCTTTAAAAATACTTGCATACGCTATCAAACCGCTTGCAAAATTTTTATCAGACAATGTTTTGGCACTTTCAATTGCTTTGTCTGCATCATATATTACTTTATTAAGGTTGGTCCAATAAGTAGTGAGCATGGAATGATTACCATCTACGTTTGTACCACCTGCAGCTAATTGTACTTCCGCTGTGTTACCAGTATTCACCACAATTAATTCGTTTGTGGTAAGACCATTAATTGTGATCTGGTTATACAGATTGCTTGCTCTTCCAAGTGTGTACACTCTTTGTAACCCAGTTACAACTCCTGTTAATCCCTTTGGTGAACTAAAGACCTGCTCATCCGTGGCCCTGTTTGGATCGGTATAATCTTTTTTGCATCCGACCGGCAGCAATACTCCTGCAAAAACTGCTACCATTATTCCGGCTTTAATTATTTTATTTTTCATAATTAGTTTTTTTAAAATGGTTAGAATTTTGCTGATAAGCTTATACTATAAGTTTTTGGAATAGGCACTGATCCAAAATCAATTCCGCGAAGCGTATTACTCTGGCCTCCTGAATTCACTTCGGGATCATATCCTTTATAATTATCCCAGCTTACCAGGTTACGACCGCTAACTGCGATCGTTATATCACGAATCATTTTAAAATTGCCTATAGCATAACTTAATGAAACTTCTCTCAGTTTTACAAATGAACCATCATCAATACGCCACTGTTCTACTGTAGCATAAAAATTGTTTATATATCCGCGTGGATAAACTCCAGTTTGCTCTTTTTCTGCTTCTTTTCCATTGCCTACCCCTTGTCTTGTTCTCCAGTCTGCATTAAATACTTCCAACCCTTGTACAGCATCTAATTGAAGACGCAGATTAAATTTTTTCCAGGCAACTTCATTTACTAAACTTCCTGTCCAATCAGGATTTGGATCGCCAATAACTTTTCTTAACAAAGGAAAAGTTGCAATAGGCAAACCATTTGCATCACGTTGTACAGTATAGGTTAAAGGACCTGTTTGTGTTCCCCTTTCTCCCTGGATAAATCCTGCACCATTTTTTACTGGATTACCATTGGGATCATTTGCAAAAAATGCTCCGTAAAAAATTCCAATTGGTTGTCCTTCTATAATGGCTACTGGTGCACCGGAATTTGTACTTAATAATGTAAGTGCCTGTCCGATCTTAACTGCTTTATTACGGTTATGATTATATATCGCAGTCACAGTCCAGTTCACATTTTTACTTTGTACTGGTTTACCAGTAACTACAAATTCGAATCCTTTGTTTTCAAGGCTGCCGAAATTATCAAGCAAGCTGCTGAAGCCTGTAGTCGGAGCAATAAAACGATTGATCAGGAGATCTTCAACATTCTTTGTATAGATATTTGTTTGAACGCTCAACCGGCTGTTGAAAAATCCAAGGTCAATTCCAAATTCAAGTTCTTTCTGACGTTCAGGTTTTACATTTGTATTTGCCAATGTGCTGCTTGATGTCAATGATGTACGGCTGATAAAGGAATTACTGCTGTATGCATTGAATCTTGAATAAGCGCCGATACCAGTCAGGTTTCCACTTTCACCGTAAGCAACTCTTAGCTTGGCAAAATTTATAATACTATTGATCCCTGAATTCTTCCAGAATTCATGTTCACTGATCACATAACTACCACTCGCTTTAAAATATTTCTGATTACGTTGATCTTCCCCGAACACAGATGAACCATCTACCCTGATTGCACCAGTTACATACAATAAACTTTTATAATTAAAATTTTGTTGCAGATAATAACCTGAAATGGATATTTCTCCCCTATCATCATTTCCGGTCAACAAAGTGCTGGCTCCGTTTACAGTTTGCACAAACGGCCCCATACCACGACCCTGGAGCAATGAATAACTTGACTTTTCATATTGCACTGAATATCCAAGCTGAGTAGTTGAAGTCAGATCCTTACCAATTTTGGCCTGGTAAGTACCATTCAATTCATTATTTATTTGAAAGAAATTATAATTAGCTGCGCTTGCATAGCCATTACGTGTTGGATCGAGTGTTGCACCACCACCAAAGAAACCATCGCTTACGTTATAAGCAAATGGTGGAATAAAAGTTTCTCCTTTTTGTGCATATTCATCAATACCAAGAGTATAATCAATTGTGAATCCTTTGAACGGTTTTATTTTCAAACCCGCATTTGCAAGAAGACGATTTGTTTCCTGGTGTTGTTTGATATCTTCGATTATTGAAACAGGGTTCACTCTTCCTCTCTCACCAACTGCCATCAGGTTTCCTAAAGCATCTCTTCTCCAGATATCGTGAAAATTACCAATGATATTTATTGAATTCATTGGAGAAAAGAATGAATTACCATCAGGTTTTTCATTACTATAGCTGTTGATATAATTCAAACCCATGTTAAAACTGACCTTGTTACTGATGGCCTGGTCAAGATTTATCCTAAAACTATATCTTCTGTAATCAGTGTTTTTAATGATCCCTTCATTCTTAAAATAAGAAGCAGATGTATAATATTTCGTTTTGTCTTTACCTCCCGCAACTGATACGGTGTTGTCAGTACCAAGTCCGGTCTGGAAAATATAATCGTTATAATCATATCTTTTAACCGCAGTGGTATTTGTTAATGCAGGTGTAAGTATATCCTGGGTTTGTGCACCTGCATCATCAGTTGGTCCACCAAATTTGGTCGGCGACATATTTACCGGAACACTTTGGCGCAGCTTACTTATCATAAAACTTGTATTGAAACTTACAACCGGCGCACCTGTACTTCCTCTTTTCGTAAAGATCTGTATAACACCTGCATTTGCTCTTGAACCATAAATAGCAGCAGCAGCTGCACCATTTAATACTTCTATTCTGTCAATATCTGCAGGGTTAATATCTGCTAACCTGTTTTGACCAATTGTTCCTACAAAACTTCCGCCGTCATAATTACTACTCGTATTCGTTACCCTTGTTGTAGCATTGTTTACTATTACACCATCTACTATATATAATGGTTCACTGGAACTGGAAATAGAACTTATTCCTCTTAATCTTACTGAGAATCCTCCACCAGGGTCACCACTATTTTGAACGATCTGTGCACCAGCTGTCTTGCCTTGTAAAGCTCCAAGCACATTTGATGTAGCTCCTTTGGTAAGATCATCACCTTTTACAGTACTGATATAACTACCGAGTTGCTTTCTTGTAGTTCCGGCGGAAACCCCGGTCACCACAACTTCGTCAAGTTTGAGAGCATCTTCTTCTAAAGAAGTGCTGGAAGTGTAGGAGTTTTCACTTCCTACAGTAAGTGTCTGAGTTTTGGTTTTGAAACCTACACCTGAAAATTGTAAGATATAAGTACCCGGTTTCAGGTCAGCGTTAAAATTATAATTTCCCTCGCCATCAGTTGCACCTCCAAACGTCGTGTTACTAACAGCAACAGAAATATAAGGAAGGCCTTTCCCATCAGAGCCGGTAACCTTACCGCTTAATTTTACCTGGCTCATTGCAGTTATTGAGACCAGGCAGAAGACGAACACAAGACCTAATTGGTTATACAACGGTCTTGAGATTTTTTTTCGGTTCATACATTTTTGGTTTGAATAATTAATATGGATATACTTCATTCTATCTTACAGGGAACGGATCTATAATATCTCTACGCCTTTTTCTCTATAGGCATCAAAAATTTTGTCTCCGGGATCTGATTCTGTGATCATAATATCTAACAGATCAAGATCTCCTATCTTTAATTTTTGTTGTGTATTTATTTTTTCAGCGATCGTCAGCGCCACTACTTTTTTTGAAGACTGGATCATTGCTTTTTTCACCTGTACTACGTCCCAGTCGTTATCCGTAAGACCATGTTCTGCATCGATCGCATTGATACCAAGAAAACAAATATCTGCGTTGATCTGTTTGATCTTTGTAATTGCATCGCCACCTACCGTGATCTTGGAATTCTTTGAAATGCGATCACCAATAAAGATCACTTCGATATTGGGATGCTGGATATATTCCATCGCTGCCGGCAGGCTGCCGGTAAAAAAAGTTGCCCTTAAATGTTGTGGTAAAGCTTTTGCTAATTCCAGGATCGTTGTTCCTCCTGTTGTAAGAATAAACATGCCATCGCGGATCAACCGCACGGCTTTTTGAGCGATCATCTTTTTATTATCATGAGAATAGACGCCATTAGTTTGAAAAGAAACATGAAAAGATTTTGATAAAGCGCCACCGTGTACTTTGATAATATCACCTGTCTCTGATAGTTCAGAAAGATCACGCCGAATAGTATCTTCCGACACATTTATGGCCTCACAGAGATCCGATGTTAAGACCTTATTATGAAGATTGATCTCACGAAGAATGAACTCTTGTCTTTCCTTTTTCAACATAAGCTAACGTTGGTTGGCTTGTCGAATCTAGGTAGATTTTCCTAAAACCCGCAAAAAAAAGCAATAATTTTTTAAAATTCCCGCAAAAACGTTCACCAACCATTAATTTTAAGACTCCAAACCGCAAAGCTTAAGTGACTATATTTATTGTATTATATGAACCCCAACATTCAAAAGCTTTACAACATTGCATCAAAACCTGAGCGGTTTATTATTGGCCTGATGAGCGGAACATCCTTTGATGGTCTTGATGTAGCGCTTTGTAAAATAAAAGGAAGCGGACCGGAAACAGAGGTTGAGCTTGTGCAATTCGAAACAGCTTCTTATCAAAATGATTTTAGAGAGGAATTAAAAACGATCTTCTCCCGTCGCGATGCTGATCTTGAAAAAGTTTGTTTACTTAATGAATGGGTGGCTATTCAACATGCGAAAATTATAAATGATTGTTTGCAGAAATGGGGTTATTCAAAAAATGATATTGATCTGATAGCAAGCCATGGTCAATCAATTTATCATGCTCCCAAATTTTTACATGGCAAAGAAAAATTTCCAAATGCAACGTTACAGATCGGTGATGGCGATCATATTGCCGTAAACACCGGCATCATCACGATCAGTGATTTCCGGCAGAAACATATTGCTGCCGGTGGTGAAGGGGCACCCTTAGCTGTGTATGGTGATTATTTTCTTTTTTCCAAAAAAGGAGAGAACAGGATCATGCTGAATATTGGCGGCATTGCAAATTTTACTTTCTTACCAGGCGATCTTGACGGCACAAAGATCTTCTGTACAGATGTGGGTCCGGGCAATACCATGATGGATGCATTTGTACAAAAACATTTTCCCGGAAAATATTTTGATGAAGGATCTGCCCTTGCTAACAAAGGAAAAGTAAATGACGATCTGTTGAAAGAATTAAAAGCTCATTCATTTTTCGCAGGTGACTTTCCAAAAACGATCGGCCCGGAATTATTTAACCTGTCTTATTTGCAAAATGCGATAGAAAGATCGCCAAGCAAATCTATTTCTAAGGAAGATACAATGGCAACACTGAATCGCTTTTCTGCCGAAACAACTGCCGATGCCATTAAGAGTTGTATTGAAAAAAATGAAAGCTATTCGATCTATACGAGTGGTGGCGGCATGCACAATCCTTTATTAATGGAAAACATCAAATCGCAATTACCGGGAATGAAATTCTATACAACAGATGTGTTACATATAGCCCCTGATGCAAAAGAAGCAGTGCTGTTTGCACTGCTTGCTAATGAATGTGTTTGCGGAGAAAAAATTAATGTTGGTAAAGGAAGAAATAAGATCCCATCCGTTACAATGGGAAAGATCAGCTTCCCCAGTTAACTATTTAACTTTAAACTCCACCTGTTTGTCACCCCACATTAACGATACCTTTCCGGATTTATCGATAGTATAAGTTAGTTTTTCTGCAAAAGTTTTTGCCTTCTCGGCTTTTACTTTTACTCTTAAGGCATCATCGGCTTCTTTGTAACTAAAAGCTCCCCATTGGTTCCATGTTTTACTAAAGATGATCGTCCATTCATCACCGTTCATGATCGTAAACAATCCATATTTACCGGCAGGAAGAGCTTTGTCTTCTACTTGTACATCTTTGCTTACTTCAAACACCGTTGCTTCATTTGCACCGGCACGCCAAACCTTACCTTCCATTGGTTCCAGGTCTTTACCGATTGTTCTTCCTTTTACCGAAGGCTGGCTATAGTCAATGCTGATAACAGCGCCGGATTTTATAGTTTCTTTTGCCATTGCCGGTGGACTCGGTCTTTTTGATTTATCAGCTTGACCGCAAGCAACAAGAGAAAGGAATAATACTGCAGAAAAAAGTACTTGTTTCATATTATTAGTTTATGTTTAAAATTAGTAATAACTGTAAAATTAAGATTAGTTAATTGACGAACGGCGTTCCTCGCTTAATTCTTTCAAATTGGCAAGCCCCCGCTCCAAATGTGCACCATAAATATTCTCGAAAAAAAGTGATTTGAATTTTTCCCATGGATACCATCTTAATTTGAAATCCATATACCATTGTGCAATAACTGTACTTTCATTTGTACTTGAAAGAACTTTCCATCCCATTTCCATTCGCTGTGTGGCAGTTTTGCCAACCTCACCTACTGTAACAACACTATCGTTGATATTTAAAATACTAAGCCCAAGCGAACTGCTGCTGTCTAACAAAATTCCCCGCGGCTTGCCTTCAATATATAAGATATTAAGTGAATCACCACCGGGATACCATTCTTTCCATTTCAAAGGGTCAGCGATCAGACCCATTACTTCTTGCTTTGTACTATTAATATCAGTAGCCCTGGAAATACGGATGTGTGATGGAATAAAAAGTGAAATGGTTGTAACCAATAGAAATAAAAATATAAAACTCAGTATCGCTAATTTGATAACACGCATATTTTCAAAATAAAAGATGATCTCCTGGTTTAAGACTATATCTGTCGACTATCGACTATGGACTGTCGACTGCTTACTCCCATTTGAAAACTTTGACAGCAATAAAATAAACGATAATACCCCAAACCAAAAGAATAAGAATTTCCGGCCAGACATTCCAGATATGACCTCCTTCAAATGAAATTTGGCGCAGTGAATCATTGAGAGCAGTCAGCGGCAAATATTTCACGACTTTCTGTAACCCTTCTGGCAAAGCACTGTTAGGAAAAAAAGTTCCGGAAAGAAAATATTGGGGGAACATAAACAAGTTTGCATAAACAGGAATAACATTCTGGTTTTTGGCAATGCCACTAATTATATAACCGAATCCCATAAAAACAACAAGACCAAGAAAGCTTAGAACTAACAGTTCAACAAACGTGACCCAACCGTTTGCTAATGTGAAATGATAAAAAAAGGTACCGAACAAAATAAGCACAACTGCAGTTAGCATTTGGAAGATAATTCTGGCAATACTTTCACCTATAACAATGTATGCCCTTTTAATAGGCGTAGAATACATTCTTTTCAGTACAAGAGTTTCTCTGAAAGAATAAAAAACAAATGCAACTCCAAAGATAGCGGCGCCGATCAGGGAAAAGCCGATAAGTCCCGGCAGTAAAAAATCAATGTATGTGTAAGTTCTGCCTGGAACTTCTTCCGTAGTAATTAATTGCCTGCTATTATTGTTTAGAGCTGATTGTAAAATCGATTTTAAAATAGGCAGGTCTTTTTGACTGGCTGATGTTGTTTTTAAATGGATGGTGTAGGGGTGGTCGGGATTTGAATCGGGTATATTTTTTATATCAATCAATGCTGTTATACGGCCTTTCTTTAGCTTGTCTTCCAATTCGTCCTCAGTCCCATTCTCAACATGCAAACCACCATATTGACGCAGATTTTTATATAAAAGATTCGAGGTATCAATATTTTTATCAAATGCAACATCTACAGATATACCACCCCTTTGGCTAAGGGCGCCAAATATTACGATCAATACTATTGGAAAAAATAAACTGAAGAACACAGCTTGTGGACTGCGAAACATTCCTGTTAAGCTGGCTTTTGTTATGGCCATCATTGCCCGGAACTGGCTGTATGGTTGTGGCATTAATTAATATTGAGTGGCAAATGTAAGGCTCTTGACTCGTTTTCCTAATGATGGGTTGAACTAACAACAATACAAACTTATAGTAATGATTTGTTGATTTTCAAATACCCAAAATTTCTCAAGTAGCAGTTTATATTATAAATTAGAGTATACGAGGCAAGCCATATAGAATATTCCGGAAAAGTTGAGACAAGGGGGCAAAGAGAAAGAAGCAGACTATTTTTTTTAGCAAGAAGAAAACAGTTTAACACCACATATGGAAAATTTATCTACTCAAACTTTGCCTTGGAATGTTTATCAGAAGATCGCATTCCGTTTTGTTTTTATTTTCTTCATTCTATTCATCGTTTTACTCGATTGGTCCATTAATACCATTTTGTCGTATTTATATTATGATCTACACCTCTCAAATTTTTTAGATATAGTTATTTCCTGGGTAGGGAAACACCTGTTTCACATTCCATACACCATAATATCACCTTATGATGGGCAACATAACGACAGAACTTATATCTATTTGCTGTATTTCACTATGGTGATAGTTGCGGCATTGGGAGCTATTATTTGGAGCGCATTGGACAGAAAGCGAACAAACTACCAAATGCTTTATTATTGGCTAACCGCTTTCGTTCGTTATTATTTAGCATTCACGTTATTCATTTTTGCGTTGGAGAAATTTTTTAAAATGCAATTTCCTGATCTTGGTTTTTATACATTGACCGAACCGTTGGGAGATATGTCGCCCATGAGTTTGGCCTGGGCTTTTTTTGGATATTCTTATGGATACAACGTTTTTATGGGCATAGCCGAAAGTGCTGCATTGCTCCTGCTGTTCCGTAGAACAATGACGTTTGGTGCAATTCTTACATTAGTGACGCTTGCCAACGTGATGGCAGTAAACTACAATTATGATGTGCATGCTAAAATGTATCCAACGGCTTTATTTATGATGACCTTTTTTCTATTGCTCCGTGATGCCAACAGATTAATCAAATTTTTCTTTACAGGTCAGGCCATTTCGCTTCCTGTTATTAAAGCGCCGGTATTTAAAAAACGGTGGATGAACATTTCAAAAATGGTGTTCAAATTTTTAGTGATAGGTTATTTCATAATTTTTCCGGTTAAGAACTATTTTGGTTATAAAAAAAGTTCTGAAGAAAAGGGCAAAGCTAAATCCAAAATATTCGGAGTTTATGATGTTAACACGTTTGTTGTTAATAAAGATACTTTATCAAATGAAAATCCATTTAGGTGGAATCAAATTGTCATTGGGGATAAAATGATAGAGGCGGTGCGCTTTAGGGGCGATAGCATTGCATTTGTATATGTATTAGCTGATAAAAAAGAAATTTTTGTGTCTGAAGATCAAACCGATTTATTTGCAAAAATGCAAGAGATACATGATGAGCAAGGCATAAATATTTGGGACAGCAAAATGGATTCAATACTCACAGCACGGCAAATAGAAAGCAGGCTGGGATTCGAATTGACTGATTCAACTACGATAAAGCTAAAAGGGATAATCAAAAACGATTCTGTTTTCATAATCGCCAAACGAAAGCCGCTTGACATAAAAAACTTCAGACTGATGAAAAGAGGTTTCCATTGGATAAATGAAGCGAGTTATATCTATTGATGAGTGACTGGCCATCCGCTATAAAGGTATTGCTAAAGGACTGATGAAGACCCTGTTTCAACCTTCGTAACGCTGCTCAGCTATCCAT
>Ga0066652_100000591_pt1 | contig 17645 bp, 10 predicted proteins | sample GraSoiAngelo_101_FD_71413 | JGI IMG/M metagenome (GOLD analysis project Ga0066652, IMG submission 71413) | Grasslands soil microbial communities from the Angelo Coastal Reserve, California, USA - 14_0903_02_30cm | ecosystem: Environmental > Terrestrial > Soil > Grasslands | place: USA...
GCGCGAACCGAGGTCGCTGCACGCTTCCTGGATGAGTTCGAGGGCGTAGCGCTCCTGGTCGTGCATGGCCAAACCCGGGAAGCCGAGTGCCATCACGGCTTGCTTTTTGTCTCGCGGCTCAAGGACATGTTTCGGGCCGTTAATCATCGGCGCCGGAGATTCATGCACGAGCCGTTCTCCACCCCTGGGCCACGCCCCAAAGTATTTGTGAACGGACGCGAGCGCTTCGTCGGAGCGGATGTCGCCGAAAATGGCGAGCACACAATTGTTCGGGCGCGTGAGGCGTTGATGGAACCGGTGAATGGTATCAATGGTCAGAGCCGAAATGGTGTATTCAGTGCCTTGCGCGCTGAGGCCGTAACCGCGATCACCAAACATACTGCGGCGCATCATGCGAAAAGCCGTCGACAGGAGATCGTCTTTTTGCGCGCGGATTTGGGCAAGTTGAATTTCGCGTTCGCGCTCAACGTGGTCGGCCGGGAAGGTGGGTTCAAGCAAGACGTCGGCGACCATCTCGAGGCCGACTTCGAAATCGGTGCTGAGCACTTCAGCGGTTACGCCAAAGCTGTTGTTGCCGCCGAAGGTATCGATGTGCCCACCGAGCGACTCGATCTCGCGCGCAATTTCGTCGGCGTTGCGCGTGCGCGTGCCTTTCAAAAGGAGTTTTGCCATCAACAGGCTGGCGCCATTGTTCTCAAGGCTTTCGGCCAGCACGCCACCCTTTAAGGCGGTGCGCATTTCCACGAAAGGCAGGCGATGGTCTTCCTTGAGGAGCACCACCAGGCCGTTGGGCAGCACATGTTTTTCGATCGCGTTGTCGACGGCTTCTTCGACGGTGTAAACCGTCCGCGGCGCGGCGCCTTGAGGAACGAGCGCGTAGGTGGTGCGGTTCTCGGGCGTAAAATATTCGTAAGCGACGCGCTGGAGGTCGTCGGGTGTGGTGCGCTTGACGGCCTCAAGATAACGCGCGGAGAAATTCAGGTCGTTCGCGGCCATCCAACCGAAGCCGAGGTCCTGCGCCTGACCTTGCATGGTCTTTCGATTGGAGAGAGTCGCGGCGGTGAATTGTTTGACGGCTTTGGAAAGCTCCGCTGGGCTGATAGGCATGGTGCGGATGCGTTCGACTTCGGCGAGAATGGCGGTCTGCGCCATGGGGAATTTGGCAGCGTCGGTTACACCGCTAATGCCGAACAAACCCGGACTGCCAGGGGTGTAAGTCCAGGCATCGATCGAACTCACCAGGCCGCGACGGTCGCGCACTTCCTGGAAGAGACGGCAACTGCGGCCGTTGCCGAGAACGGTCGCGAGCACGTCCAGCAACGGGATGTCCGGATGGCGCAGATCGGGGATGTGCCAGCTATAATGGAAATGCGCGAGTTCGATCGGCGCTTCTTCGATCACCTCCCGCGGGGCAATCTGCTTAGGTTCTTCTGGCAGCACGGACGGCGGCAGCGCGTGCAACTTTGCGTTTGAATAGGCCGCACGGATCTGGTCCTCGACGTGCTGCGCGTTGAAGTCGCCGACGGCGGTGAAGAACACATTGTTCGCGACGTATTTTTCCTTGTAGTAAGTGTAAACGTCTTCGCGCGTGACCTGATTGTAAATGTCCGGGTAGCCGATGATGGTGAAGCGATAGGGACTGCGCGTGTAAGCGGTCTCGAACAGGCGGCGAGCGGAGCGCTGGCCGGGATCGTCCTGGTTCATATCCATCTCGCGAAGGATCACTTGCTTTTCCTTTTCGAGCTCCTCCGCGGGCAAGGCGGCGTTCTGCATGATGTCGCAGAGGATATCGATGGCGATCTTTGCCCCGGTGTTCGGGACGTTGATCCAATAGACGGTTCGATCGAACGAGGTGTACGCGTTCATGTAACCGCCGGCTTCCTGCACTTCCTGGTCGATGCGCGACCCGGGGCGCGTGGAGGTGCCTTTAAAGAGCATGTGTTCGAGCACGTGGGACAAGCCGGCGCCGAGCCAGCGACCTTCGTTGATGCTGCCGGCTTTGCACCACGCCTGCACGGAAACGACCGGAGCGCTGTGGTCTTCGCGAATGATTATGGAGAGGCCATTCTCGAGAGTGACGACACGGACGCCGGCCGGGATGGCAGGAAGATCGATCACCGTGCCGTCTACAAGCGCGCGTCCTGGATCGGAGACCTGGCTGGCTTTGGTCATGACTCCTTTATCGTCCGCAACATAGCCCGCTCAAGGCGCCGCGACAAATTTCCCAATTCCCCAAGATGCATCAGGCCGGGTCAACGGACTCCGATTGGCGCTCGGAAGTGGGGATGGATGCCTGCCGGCCGACTGCATCCGCGGGGATGTTCGGCACGAAGGGCTTTTTGAAAGCTTCCTCGAACAGATAACCGCCCTTGAAATCCTGGTGCTGGTCCTGGTCCGTTTTGGCGAACAGGCCGGACTCGATGAGGTTAAAGACAATATTGCCGAAATCTTCGCAGCGCTGGAGGCCCCATTCATTGAGGACCAGCATGGCCATGGGGCCGTAAACGTGGAGAGCGTAAGCGCGAATGCCTTCGAGCAATTCCTGGCCGCTGACGTGTCGGAGGCCTTCCTTGCCAGTGCGGACGATGTTCTTTTGCGTGTAGTCGAGGGCATCGCGGACGAAGCCGTAAGCCTCACGATGATAACGCGGATCGCGCTGCACGACCTCTTCAACTGTCTTATCGAAATCCAGTGCTTCCATAATTTACTTTGTCGCCGCCGAAATCGCGGGCTCCGAACGGTGGCTCAGCCGCCACGCTTTAACCGCCCAGCCCACGAGCAACAGAAACAGTGCCATACATACTACTAATTGCTGCTGCCGCGTAAAATGCAACATAGCCCAAACGCCGGTGCCCAGTTCACTCGAATTGTACGCCAAAGTTTCGGGGCTGGCAAGAGCCAGAAGCCGGTTTATGGCCTTCGGTGCCCAAAACTGGAGAGGGCCAATGGGAGGAGAGGCTTGGAGACATTCTCACACCACGCTTACGCATACACCAGGAGATGGATGTTTTCGGGCAGTAAGCGCGAGACCTCGTGGATCATATTGCCACGAAGGAGGTGGAGGAGTCCGCTGCGATGAGGCGCCCCCAGGACCAAACGGGAGGCGCCAACGCTCGCCGCTGTTTCGACGATCGTGTCGGCGGCTGAGTCGCTGACGGCGTAGCAGGGAAGCACCGGCAAATCGTTTCCGCGTTGGCGGGCGTATTCGAAAATCCGGCTCGCGTCGGGGTCATGCTGCCACCGGCGTTCATGGTCCTCTTGCGTCACAACGGCCTGCTCTCGGACGAACAGAACATAGAGAGGACGCGCGGTTTCGCGCGCCTCCTGGATGGCAAAATCGATCGTTTTACCGATTCCTCGCACGGCGCAGAGCAAAGGCTCGCGTGCCGTTGCGTATGGCCGTTTTGGTTCCGCAGTGGGCGTCATGGCTTCTGGTTGCCGTTTGGCGGCACGCTCGGTTGCAAGGCCGCGGAGGATCAGACCGATTGCCAACACGGTCACGGCGAAGGCGCGCGCGTGCGGCTTGTCGACGAGCAGCGACACTTCGATTGCCGCCATGACGAGGAATGTCGCGAACATGAGAACGCGTTCTTTGCGGAGGAGCTTCAGCCCGCGGTCTGTGGATGTTGCGCCAAGGTTGGTGGCTATCGCTCCGACAACGCCGATGGCGTAGAGGTCCGCGAGATGCGCCATGTCACTGACGGCGAGCACCAAACCGAGCGGGACGATGGTTGCGACGATCATGCCCGCGAGCGGAACGCCGAAGCGGTTCAGCTTTTGGCATACGGGCGGCAGCTCGCCGTCTCGCGACATGAGGTACGAAATGGAAATCAGGTCGACGATCGCGGTGTTCACGGCCGATAAAAGGAGCAGTCCGAACACCAGGCTCACGGTCCACGCCGCTATGCTTGCGGCCGTCGCGCCGAACACGTTGCCCACGAAAATCTGTGCCATGTAGCGCAGCATGTAATCGCGCACACCCGGATGACCGGGCGCGTTCACGTCACCGTTGGCTGCCTCGAGTCCTGGCAACGCGTGCATCACTAAACCGAGCAGCGCGGTGAACAGCCAGACTTCGATCATTACAATCACGATCGCGGGCGTGGAAGTCCTGGACACTGAGGGCTTTGAGCCAAGCGCTCCGGGATCGAGTTTCATCACGCCCGTGGCGTTTGCGATCGCCTCGACGCCGGATAAGGCGAGCACAATTCCTACGAACGCCTGCCAATTCTGTCCGAAGTGACTCGACAAGGGCTGGATATTTCGGACCGCGTCGCGCAAATGCGGAATCGCAAACGCAACCAAAAAAGCAACGGCACACATGGTCGGGACGGCGATGAGGAAGGCGAGACCACCGGTGTGCCGCGGGCCAAAAAAGTTCAGCGCGCCGACAACAAAGATCGCGATTGCAGCGAACCACTCGGGATGTGGAACTCCAAGGTATTGGAAGGCGGACAGAGCACTGATCGAAGCCGTGACGATGTAATCGGCAATCAGCAGGAACGCGCCGACGATGGAAATCACTTGTGATCTGTGCCGCACACTGGCGTAGACCCCGCCGCCGTCCGGGTAATGGCGACAGATGATAATGTAGTTCAATCCCACGAACGCGGTGAGGAGGCACATGGCTGCGATGAGCCAGGACGAAGCGTAACCCGCGACCGCAAAGGCGAGCCCGATGACGTAGGCTTTGCTGGTTCCCCAATCGCCGTAAAGAATAGCCGCAGCGCGTGGCGCATCCACGTTGCGCGGTCGGTTCGTACTGACTGTCAACATACACGTCTTCCGTAAGCACAGCTGCTGTTGGGAAATCGTGGAGTCGCCAAGCGCGGCCCTAGAGGATCGCCCTTCCAAACACCGGCGGGGTTAGCTGACGGGCTCGGCCTTGAAAGTGGCCTGGGCACTCTGTTGCCAGAGGCCCTGCGCCCCGCCCCGGGAAATTCCGGGAGTTTGGGTCCCCGGCACCGGCATTGAGGAAGCAATGCCGGTTTAGGCTGCAAGCACGACAGTAGTCCCGTGCCGGGAAATGTCAATTGACTCCCTAAGTTGTTACGTATCAGGCAGATCTTGCAGGACGTGCAGTCTGATGGCTAGGCTCGCGGCCGCATGAGATGGGGCAATTTGATGGGGTTGGCTGGAGTAATGTTGATGGCGGGTTGCGCGCATCGGGATCGAGGGGCGTTCGAGTTCGCACTGATTGGCGATGTTCCGTATACGGAGCAGGCGAGGACGAATTCGTTTCCGAATATGGTTCGAGAGATCAATAAGGCGGATGTGGCCTTTGTGGTGCATGACGGGGACATCAAGAGCGGGGCCTCGCCGTGCACGGATGAATCGTTTGGGCAAACGCTGGAGCAGTTTCAAACGTTCGAGCATCCCTTGTTTTATCTTTTCGGGGACAACGAATGGCAGGATTGCGGCAGCAACAGAACGAATAAATTTGATCCGATGGAGCGGCTGGGGAAGCTGCGCGAAATGTTCTGTCCGGATAGCGTGAGTCTTGGCCGGCGAACGCTACCGCTGGAACGGCAAAGCGCGGATTTCCCGGAGAACATTCGCTGGGTGCACGGCGATGTGCTATTTGCCGGTTTTAATATCCCGGGCGATGCGAACGATTACGGCAAGCCCGAGTTCAGCGCGCGGAATGCGGCAAATTGCGCGTGGTTGAAAGAGACGTTCGCGCTCGCGAAAAAACGGGATCACCGCGGGGTGATGCTGGCGATCCAGGCGAATCCGCATTTCGAGCTGGCAGCGACCAATCAGGTGCGGCGCGGGTTCAACGAATGGTTGGGGATCCTGGCAGAGGAGACGGTCGCATTTCGGAAACCGGTGGTGCTGGTGCATGGGGATAGCCATTATTTTCGGATCGACAAGCCGCTGTTGAGCCCGAAAACGAAGGCACGAGTGCAATATTTCACCCGCGTGGAGACTTTCGGCTACCCCGATGTGCATTGGCTGCGGGCGCGGGTGGATCCGAAGGACGCGAATCTTTTCAGCTTTCAGATTCAGTTGGTGCAGAAAAACCTTGAAGCCCCGGACAAATGAATCCGGGCCGGTAGCCCCGCCGAAGTTTCCAAGTCATTCTTCGCCTAAGACTGCCTGATGCTTTTGCAGATAGGCCTGGACCGACGCGATTTTTTCAAGACTGCTCCGGCCCAGCTTTGGTCGCACTAATTGGTCGGCGACTTTCAACACGCGAAATTCCACGAATCGAATTCCGACATGATAGATGCGCAACTGCTGATCGGCCATATTCCATCGCTGTCCTTTGCGCAAGGCAAACTGGGTGCATTCCGGGACATTCGTCACACCATCATTCTCGCAGAATTTTCGGCAGCAGGGAGGTAGGAAGAAACCCCGCCCTTTTACAAGAAGTTAACGGAGGAAAGCGAAAAGCGCTCGGAAAACAGCGGAAAACGTTTGCGGCGCAAGGATTAAAGCTGGAGCACCCCAGAGGGGCACTGCTAATGCCAAAATATAATATTAAGAATCAGCCGGCGGCGGGTGTGTGTATAGGAACGTTGTGTGGGCGGGGAATCGGTGCTAGTTTGGGCCGAGAAAACAAATCCAACCGGCCTTCAGTACTTCAATGGACAGAAAACGAGAACAGGACAGGAAATGGCGAGCAGGATTGAAGCGTGAAGATTGCGAGAATATACGATCAGGACGCAAACACGTTTGCCTTGGAATACGACAATACGGTGGGAAAGAAGAACACGATGCGTTTGGAAGCGACGACGTATGAAGGCGCGATACGGGAGGCAAAGGCGTTTTTAGGAATCGGCGCCGAGAATACGGACGCAGATGGGACCGAGTGGCAGGTGGAGTAGGTCTGCGGCGGCCGCGATCGTTTAGGGACTTCTGCTCGATCTGACGGGCTACAGCCGCTTGGATTCTTAGGCTCCCTTCTCCGCAGCAATAACCAGCGTTTCGCCTTTTCCAGGGAGCTTTCCGCCGCGGCGCAAAAGTTCGACGCGAATATTACTGTACATTTCGCCATCGGTCAGGGTTCTTGTGGCCATGACCACATAAGTGCAACCGTGGACCTCATCAACAACTCTGTTTTCAATATCTTGTGATTTCATATTTTTTTCGGCAGGATCGATCTGAGCACGCGACGCGGGGCTCATCGCAGGCGCCATGTGATGCGCCCTTTGTCGAGATCGTACGGCGACATCTCCATCCGGACGCGATCGCCGGTCGTAATGCGCACCCAGCGCTTGCGCATTTTGCCGCAGATGGTGGCGAGGACCATGTGATTATTGTCGAGCTGCACGCGGAACATGGTACCTGCGAGCACAGCGCACACGACGCCCTCCACCTCGATATGTTTTTCTTTCATAGTTTTTGTCGCGTCCCACGAATGCTGCGACATTGGCGAGAGAATACAGATGGCGAAACGACTATCGGCGCGTTTCGGGAGTAAAACAACAGCAATTGTTGGAAATTAAATTTTTCAAATACCATTTGCGATACTTTTGAGATGAGGTATCATGAGCGCAGTTTAGGCATCTTTGTCGAATTTCAAAGGCATGGAAGATCCTCAAGTGAACTTGCTTCAGTGATGATTTTGAAACCCGATGGTCGGGAACAGTCTGGGAAAAAGCAACGGGTCTAATCATGATAATATGGAAACGAAACTGTACGTAGGAAATCTGTCCTACGATGTAACGAAAACCGATCTCGAAGACGCCTTTGGCCAGCATGGACCCGTCCAGGATGTGCACGTGGTCACTGATCGAGTCACGGGCCGGGCCCGTGGGTTCGCCTTCGTGACGATGGAAACCACTGAGGCCGCTGAGGCCGCAATCGGAGCGCTGAACGGCGCCGATTGGCATGGCCGCGCGCTGACGGTGAATGAAGCGCGCCCGCGCGAGGCGAATGCCGGCGGCCGTGGCGCGCGCCGTTTCTAATTCGGGCCGATTCATTCAAGCTGGAGGGTGGTTCACTTCGGTGGACCACCCTCCTTGCTTTCATTTCGCTTTGAATGCGCGCACGATTCGTGCTTGTATAATAGACATGGAAAGGGCTAGCCTCATCGCCAGTGGAAGGCGCGCGGAAGTGAGCAGCACCGAATCACAAGACGCAATGGAACGTCTCGAACGGCGTGTCGCCATCATTACCATTATTGTCCCGTTCATTGCGCTTGCGTTCGCCATTGTGCTTTTTTGGGGCAAAGGAGTGTCTGCGCTGGACTTGATCCTGTGTGGTGCGATGTATGTGATCACCGCGTTTGGGCTCACGATGGGGTTTCATCGGCTGTTTACGCATCGCAGTTTCAAATGCGCGCGCGCGGTGACCACGTTCCTTGGTGTAAGCGGCTCGATGGCGGCGCAGGGGCCAATCCTTTTTTGGGTTGCGTGTCATCGTCGACACCATCAATGCAGCGACGAGGATGGGGACCCTCATTCGCCGCACGAGTTTGGCGGCGGGTTCGCAGGCGTGCTGCGCGGGTGGTGGCACGCGCACATGGGATGGATGTTGACGCACAAGGCGGAGAATTACCGAAGACTTGTCGGCGACCTTCTGCGCGACAGGCAAGTGATGTCGATGAATCAGCATTATTTTTTATGGATCGCGTTGGGCCTGCTGATTCCGGGGGTGCTCGGGGGAGTCATTAGCCAAACGTGGTGGGGGTTTTTCACTGGAGTATTGTGGGGCGGGCTGGTGCGGATATTTTTGGTGCACCATTGCACGTGGAGCATCAACTCGATATGTCATTTGTTCGGAAGCGCGCCGTTCGCGACGGGTGACGAGAGCAAGAACAACGGGCTTTGCGCGATGCTGACGATGGGAGAAGGGTGGCACAACAATCACCACGCGTTTCCGTCGTCAGCCCGGCATGGACTGATGTGGTGGCAGTTGGACATCGTGTACCTGGCGGTATCCGCGCTAAGGTGTGTGGGGCTGGCTTGGGACGTACATGTGCCATCACGGGCGCAGATGGCAGCTCGGGCGACATGGCAGGGCACCGAGGATCAACCCAAAGCCGCTGATAAGGCAGCTTAGGGCTGAAGCCGGAGCAGTTTCAAAGATCCGAGGAGTCCGCTGTTTCACATTTTTCCGGAAGGATGAAAACCGCAGTTCAAGGTTTTTCTTAGAGATTCTTAGGGGATTCCACGAGATAAGGAGATTGCCAACGCCTGCGGAATATGCATTCATTACACGATACCCACTAAGCAGTGTGAGTTAATCGTGAACAGTTTTCGTCCGTTTAATCCAGGGCTCAGAGTGAGAATGGTCTTGCTCGTTTGCGCACTGGCAGCCTGTGTGTCTGCACGGGCCGCTATTCCTACGATTACGCAACAACCGCAGCGGACCAACATCATAGCGGGCGACAACGCAATGTTTCAGGTGGTTGCGAGCGGGACGGCTCCCCTTTCGTATCAATGGCGTATGGCGGGAACGAATCTGCCCGGCAGCACGAGTGCAACGCTGGTGCTGAGCAACGTGCAAAGCAACCAGGCGGGCGCTTATCAGGTGGTGGTGTCGAACGCCGAGGGTTCTGCGACCAGCGTGGTAGCGCAACTGACTATTCGCGCGCCGAACACATCGATTTATCTCACGCCGCCCGGGGGTTGGACGTATCGCTACAGCGGCGACGCCATGGCCATAGCGGGCACGGCCGCACTCGATGGCACGTGGAACCACGACAACGGTTCGGACGCATGGGCGGGAGATTTGCGCGGCATCGATAACCCGCCCGCGGGCGGATTGAGTCTGACGAATGGGATTTTGACGATGGAGGACGACCTCGTGAGCGGCGCGGGCAACGACAATCGCCGACTTTACTTTACGCATCCGCTCTCGCAGGACCCTCTGACAAACGCGAATACGATCTTAAACGACGGCGTGACATTCACGTTTCGCGCGCGCCTCACACCACCGACGGACCCGTACATGGAACTTACGAATGCGCCGAATGGATTCATCAACGTAGCGGACGGAAAAGGCATGATCGGCATGCGGCAATCCGGTTCCAGCGGAATGATTATCTCGTTCAGCTTGAACATGGCGTCCGAGGACACGAATGCGACGACGATGTACGATTTTCCAGCGGCGGGCTTGCACATGAACAGTTTGAATGGCGATGCGCGCGGGCCGAATGTCGATCCGGGCGAAGGCGGCACGGTGAATGTCTTTCCAGCGAACCCGGCTGAGTTCCATGAATTTTGGATTACGGTGCAGGACAATGGCGCCAACCCGGGAACGCATCGTGTGTCGGTGTACGCGGACGGTTCAACAAACGCAACGGTGTTCAACGTGACGGCCGGCATTGGCAGCGACACGCCGATCACCAATTATCTGGCGATTGGTCTGCCGAGCACGTTTCAGCGAGGCGCGTTCGATTTGGATTGGGTGGGTTATAAGCAAGGCATCTACGTTCCGCAGCAAGCCGATGTACCCGTGGAGATCACGGCGCAGCCAGCGAACCAAACGGTGAACGAGGGGCAGACGGCGACGTTTGCCGTGACGGCGACCGGCACGCCGCCGATCACGTATCAATGGACTCGGAACGGCACGAATATTGCCGGAGCTACGGACTCAAGTTACACCACGGGCGCATTGCTGCCGTCGGACAACGGTGCCGTGTTCCGCGTCGTGTGCCAGACCTCGGCGAGCAGTCTTACCAGCGATGCGGCAACATTGACTGTGATTACGGACACGAATCCGCCGACGTTGGTGAGCGCGGCAAGCTTGACCGGCCAGAGCATCGGCCTGTGCTTCAGTGAACGTTTAACGGCTGCGAGCGCGCAGAACGCGGCGAGTTATACGGTCAATGACGGGGCGGTAACGGTCAATTCTGCGACGCTGCGCACGAATGCGAACAACACGACGGTGCTGTTACAGGTGACGGGTTTGTCATCGCAAGCGGGAACAGTGTTTACGGTGCGCGCGACCAACATTTTCGACACGTCCTTCACTGGGAATCGCGGCGGTGGGACGGTTCAAGGTGTGGTGCATGGATTGATTGCGGCGGACATTGGGTCAGCCGGTGGCGCGACCTTCACGTGCGCCAGTAATCGCTTTGAAATGGCAACGGATGGCGCGGGGTTTGGCGGCACTGCTGACACGTTCCATTTCGCATCGATGTCGCGAACGAACGAATTTGATGTGCGCGTGCGCCTGGCGAGTTTGAACGCAACGAACGCGAATGGGATGGCGGGCCTGGTTGCACGCGTGGACTCGACTCCGGGAGGCCGAACGGTGAACACGTTTGTGACCCCGTTGCCGGGTGACAATGCGTATCACGCGACGTACCGTAGCAACACCGCGACGGCGGCTGCACCGTGGCCGGGGGGTTCGGACAAACCGGGGGTGCCGCTACCGAATGCGTGGATACGGTTAACCCGCGCGGGCAACGCTTTCACGGCGTATTACGGGACAAATGGAACGGATTGGCAGTCCTACGCGCAACTCACGCTGTCACTGCCGGGGACGTTACTCGTGGGTATCGCGGGCGCGAATCTCGCGGACTCAGTGATGGACGAACTCATTTTCATTCCGCCGCCAACCATCGTCACGCCACCGGCAAATACGATTGCGACCAATGGTGACACCGTCACCTTGTCTGTCGTGGCGACGAGCAAGGCGGAGATTTTCTATCAGTGGCGATTCAACGGCGCGGATTTGCCGAATCAAACCAACTCGACGCTGGTGCTCGCGAACGTGAGCCCAACACAGGCGGGAACTTATGACGTGCGTATATCGAATGGCGGCGGCTCGGTTGTGAGCGCCGCCGCTGGGTTGACGGTGCGCACGTTGGATTATGGCGACGCGCCTGCGCCGTACCCGACCTTGCTGGCGGACAACGGCGCGCGGCATGTGCTGGTGCCGGGCATCCGATTGGGCGCGACGGTGGATTTTGAGCTGAACGGATTTCCGAGTGCTAGCGCGAACGGCGACGATCTGAATGGGTCGGACGATGAAGACGGCGTCAATTTTGTTACGCCGTTGTGGGTGGACCAGACTGCGACCATTGAAGTGGTGGCGTCGACTAACGGCGTGCTGAACGCCTGGATCGATTTCGGCGCCGACGGCAGCTTCGCGCAACCGCAGGACCACGTGTTTACGGATTACTCGCTGGAGCCGGGCACGAATCTGTTGAGCTTGATTGTGCCGTTCGACGCCGTTGGTACAAACACGTTCGCGCGATTTCGGTTCAGCACCGCGAGCGGACTCGCGCCGGATGGAGTCGCACCGAACGGTGAAGTCGAAGATTACGCAGTGACGATTATTCCAGTGGCGGACCTGTCGGTTGCCGCAACGGATACGCCGGATCCGGTCGCCGTGGGCAGCAATCTCACATATCAGGTGACGGTCCGGAACGTGGGGCCGGCGATCGCGACGCATGTGACTGTGACGAACAAATTCAGTGCGGCGGTTGATTTTGTTTCGGCGGTCAGCACGCGCGGTTCGTGCACGAACAATGGGGGGATTATCAATTGCGCCATTGGCGACCTGGGATTGAGCAGCAATGCCACGATCACGGTGGTGGTACGCGCGCAGCAGGCGGGCACGCTTTCGAGCACGTTTGGGATCTACGCCGACCAGCCAGACCCGAACACGGGCGATAACCTGGTGGTTAGCAGCACAACGGTGGAACTTGCGCCAACGATCACCGTGCCACCCACAAGCTTGACGGTCACGCAGCATAATACGGCGACGTTCAGCGTCACGGCCGGCGGCACCCCGCCGCTGCGTTATCAATGGTTCTTCAACAGCACGGTGCTGACCAACGCCACGAACGCCTCGGTAACGATTCTCGATGCGCAAAGCACCAATCAGGGCAATTACCAGGCGCGAATCACAAATCGCGTGGGCGGCGTGATGAGTCCAGTGGTAACGCTCACAGTGTTGGACCCGCCGACGATTTCCCAGCAGCCGCAAAGCCGGACCAATCTCGCCGGCAGCACGGCGACATTCACAGTAGTCGCGCAGGGCACACCACCGATTTCGTTTCAATGGTATTTGAATGGCACGAACGCTTTGGCTGGAGCGACGAATGCCACGTTGACGCTGACGAACGTGCAAAAAACGCAAGCGGGAACGTATTTAGTGCGGGTATCGAATGCGGCGGGAGTGCGCGATAGCACCAATGCGGTGCTGACTGTGATTGAGATGGATTTTGGCGACGCGCCCGCGCCATTCCCAACCTTGCTGGCGCAAAACGGCGCGCGGCATCGCATCGTGCCAGGATTTTATCTGGGCGCCGGAATTGATTTTGAACCGGACGGCCAGACGGACGACGGCGCGGACGAAGACGGCGTGGTGTTCCGCAATGGCCTCTTGATTGGGCAGAGCGCACGGATCGAAGTGACGGCTTCGAGCAACGGCGTATTGAACGCGTGGATCGACTGGAACGGCAACGGCAGTTGGGCGGATGCCGGCGAAAAGATTTTCAGCGACCAGGCGTTGACGACGGGCACGAATGTCCTGAGCGCGACGGTGCCGTTGAACGCGCAACTGGGTGTACGTGCGGCGCGATTCCGGTTCAGCACGGCGACCGGGCTCTCGTTCACGAACGAGGCGGTGAATGGCGAGGTCGAAGATTATCAGGTGAACGTGCAGCCGGCGCTTGATTTGCGCTTAGGGGTGACGGCAAACCCGGTGACGGTGCGCCTGGGAAGCAACGTGGTGTACACTATAGGCGTAACCAACGGTGGGCCGTCCGCGGCGAGCGGTGTGGTGTTGACCAGCAGCTTGCCCGCGAGCGTGACCGTGATTTCGATTCCGGCGAGTTGCACAAACCAGAGCGGGATTATTTCGTGCAGTCTCAGCAATCTTGCTTCCGGCAGTTCGTCAAACCTCAGCATCACCATCCGGCCGAACGAAACCGGGAATCTCACTAACATTGTAAACGCTGCCTGCATCGAGCCTGACCCGAACCCGACAAACAACGTAGTGCAATCGGTCGTGAGTGTTTTGGAATTCCCCGCGATTAGCGGGCAGCCTCAGAGCGTGACGATCGTCAGCGGCGATTCGGCCTCGTTCCAGGTGGCCGCCACCGGTACGGCGCTCAGCTATCAATGGATATTCAACAGCGGAGACATCGCGGGCGCGACGAATTCGACCTTGACAATCAATCCTGCGGGGCCGGCAAACCAGGGGACTTACCGCGTGCGCGTTAGCAACGCCTTAGGCCAGGTAACCAGCGATCCCGCGACGCTGACAGTTCTTGTCCCGCCAGCTATTACGACTCAGCCGACGAACGGCACGGTGAATGCGGGCTCGACCGCAACGTTTGCCGTGGTCGCATCTGGCACGGCGCCGCTCGCCTATCAATGGAGTTTCGGCGGGACAGACTTGTCTGGCCAGACGAACGCAACGCTAGCGATTCCGAACACGGGCTCAACAAACGAAGGCATCTATCAAGTGCGCGTTTCGAACGCGGCGGGAACCGTCTTCAGCACTCCAGCAACCCTCACAGTCCTGGTGGGCGTGAGCATCACGCAACAACCGCAAAGCAAGAGTGTATTCGCAGGCAGCGTGGCGACGTTGCAGGTTGTAGCCGCGGGCACGCAGCCGATCTCATATCAATGGTTCTTGAATGCCACGAACAAGTTGAACGCCCAGACGAACGCGACGCTAATGCTTTCGAATGTGCAAGCATCTCAAAGCGGTCCTTACATGGTGCTGGTCAGCAACCGCGTTTCATTCCTCACCAGCGTGGTCGCGCAACTCACGGTCCGTGAAGCGGATTTCGGCGATGCGCAGGGACCGAGTTATGCCACGCTGCTCGCGTTCAACGGCGCATATCATTACATCACACCGGGCATTTATTTGGGCAGCCGCGTCGACTTTGAGGCGGACGGCCAGCCGGCGCCGAACGCCAGCGGCGATGACCTGAATGGCCAGGACGACGAAGACGGCGTGAGTTTTGTCTTGCCGCTACTGGTTGGCCAGCAGGGCCGGGTGAACGTGACCGCTTCGACCAATGGCTGTTTGGATGCGTGGATTGACTTCAATGGGAATGGCGATTGGACGGATTTGGGCGAGCAAATTTTCGCAAGCCGCGCGTTGACCGCCGGGAACAATTCGCTGCAATTCACGATTCCGCCATCGGCGCTGGCGCATGGAGCCCTTGCGCGCTTTCGTTTCAGCACCGTCGGTGGACTGCTGTTCAGCGGCGGCGCGCCGGATGGGGAAGTCGAAGACCACGTGGCCACGATTTCGCCGGCTGTCGATCTCGCGGTGACAGTCATCGATCAGCCCGATCCTGTGCTGGTGGGAAGCACGCTGCATGTACTCGTCACAGTGACAAACCCGGGTCCTTCGACTGCGAATTCGGTTTTATTGCGCGAAACGTTGCCGACGTCGACGACTTTTCTCTCGGCCACCCTGACTCAGGGCAGCTACTCGAACCAGTCGGGCACGCTGGTGTGCGACATCGGGAGCATGCCCGCGCGATCATTTGTCACGGCGGACATAAGCCTCCTGACGCAGGGCATTGGCCTCGCTGGGCACCGCGCCGAAGTGACGTGCACCGAGCAGGACTTGAACACCAACAATAATGTGGCGGTGCAAATGACCACCGTGGTAACGCCGGTTGGCCCATTCGCGAATTCAAACTATGTCGCGATCAACGATTTCGGTCCCGCATCCATTTATCCATCGACGATCACCGTCAGCGGCGTGACAGGGACCATCCATCAGGTGATCGTTACGTTAAGCGGGTTGAGCCACGTCTATCCCGACGACATCGACATGCTGCTCGTCGGTCCGCGCGGACAGAAGGTGATCATTATGTCCGACGCGGGCGGTGGAAATGACCCGGCTTACATCACATTCAGCCTCGACGACAATTCGGATCTGGCCTTGCCGGACGAAAATCTGATCATCGACGAAGTATACCGGCCCATGGATTATGATCCGCCGGGAGACTCCGATGTGTTCGATCCACCGGCGCCGCCCGGCCCTTATACGAATCGCCTCGCGGCATTCAAAGGCACCGACGCCAACGGTGTGTGGTCGCTTTACATTATGGATGATTTTGCGCAGGACAACGGCGAATTGGTGGGCGGTTGGAGTTTGGATTTTCTGGTGCTGGACCCGATTGCCGATGCGGCCGTCAACATTGCGGCTACGCCCAGCCCGGTCGGTGTTGGCCAGAACGTGACGTATACGTTGGGCGTCAGCAATGGCGGACCCTCGGCGGTATCCTCGATGTTGCTGACGAACGTTCTGCCGACAAACGCGGTGTTGCAATCGTATGCGGCGTCGCAAGGCCAGTGCACGAACGTTTCCGGTGAGATCAGATGCGATTTTGGCACGATGGAAGGCGGCCGCAGCGCCACGCTAACGTTCATCATGACGTCACAGCAGGTCGGAGTGCTGAGCAACTTCGCGCGTATCACACCCTCGCAAGTGGACTTGAATCAGAGCAACAACACCGCGGTCCTGCTGACTCCGGTGCGGTTTCTCGCGGACGTGAGTCTCACCATGAGCGACTCGCAAGACCCGGTGCCCACGGGCCAGCCCTTCACCTACGCGCTCACGGTTTCCAATCGCGGCCCGCAATTGGCGCAGGCCGTGGTGCTCACCGATCCGTTGCCCGCCGATTTCGCGTTGAGCGGCGTGACGAGCACGCTGGGAAGCTGCACGAATCAGAGCGGGGTGGTTTCGTGCAATCTCGGCGATATTGCGGCCGGAAACTTTGCCACGATTCAGATTACCGGCCAGGGCACGCGCATTGGGCGCATCACGAACAGCGCGTCCGCGCAGGGAAGCAGTGTGGATGGTGACCTGACGAACAATCAACGGAGCGAAGAAACGGTAGTGGTCTTTGCCGCGCCGCTGTTCAGAAATACCAACGGGATTGCAGTTCCGAATCCTTATCCGAGCACGATTCAGGTTTCAGGGCTGACCGGAGCGGTTTACAAAGTTTCGGTAATTATCAGTAACTTAACTTATCCCACGCCGGAGTCCCTGCAATTGTTGCTGGTCGGACCGACTGGCGAGAATGTCATGCTCATGAATGCTGTCGGAGGAAACAATGCAATCTCCAGCCGCACATTCCGACTCGATGATCAGGCAGCCCTGCCGCTGCCTGATAATACGGCGGTGACCAACGGCACGTATCGCCCAGCCAGCTATTCGACTCCGTCCTCGCTGCCCGCACCCGCTCCCCCTGCCCCATACGGCAACGCGCTGACGGTATTTCGCGGCGCTGAAGCGAATGGCACGTGGTCGCTGTTTACGCAAGGCGGAGGCACGATTGGCGCATGGTGGCTTGAAATATCGACGCTCGAACCGATCGCGGACCTCAGTGTGGCCGTGGTCAGCCAGCCAGCCGCGGTGTCAGTAAGCAGCAACCTGACTTATACGGTGACTGTCAGCAATCGCGGCCCGGCAACAGCTACGGGCATCGTGCTGACGAACGTTTTGCCCACCAGCTTCGGTATCACGTCGGCCACGGGATGCACGAACATCTGCAACATTGGTTCGCTCAGCGCGGGCACGCAGCTTCAGTTCCGAGTTGATGGCGTTGCGTTGGCGGAAGGCTTTGCGACCAATCGCGTGACCGCCCTCACGGCCGAGCGGGACCTGAACACCACCAACAATACCGCAACGGCTGTAACGCAGATGAAGAACCCGCCGGTCTTCACCAGCCAGCCGCAGAACGTCACAGTCACGAATGGTGA
>Ga0066652_100000592_pt1 | contig 17580 bp, 15 predicted proteins | sample GraSoiAngelo_101_FD_71413 | JGI IMG/M metagenome (GOLD analysis project Ga0066652, IMG submission 71413) | Grasslands soil microbial communities from the Angelo Coastal Reserve, California, USA - 14_0903_02_30cm | ecosystem: Environmental > Terrestrial > Soil > Grasslands | place: USA...
TGTAGAGGTCCTGCATCTCCACCGGCGGGCGGCGGAATCGCACGAACTCGCCCGAACGGAACTCTCCCGAAGGAACGTTGCGCTGAATGGGAGGTGCCGGTGCGTCGCATACCGCGCAGTTGGTCGCGCGGATGCTGACCGGCGCATGACACACCGAGCAATGCGGGAACTCGCTCAGCTTACTGCTCCCGGACGAACGCGGGCCAGGCGTCGACGTCTCCGTAGGAAGTCCCCTGCGTGGAGGTGCGGTCGACCAGATTGGTGAGGCAAATCAACATATGACCTGTACTCGCGCGCGCCAGAGTCGCGCTGCGGTTCGCGCTCGAGGCTGCTGCCTGGATATAGTGGTAGTATGGAATCGCGCGCTCCCGTGCTCGACCGAGCCGTTGCCGTGCTCCGGCGGATCGTCGGCGTCCCGGACTACGACCGCTATGTGGCGCACATGCGGGAGCGGCATCCGGAGCAAACACCCCTCTCAGCGCGCGAGTTCGAGCAGTGCTGCCAGGAGGATCGCTACAACCGCCCGGGCACGCGCTGCTGCTGATCAGCGCTTGACGACGCCGGCGAGGCCGAACGATGCGACCAGGGCCAGCGCTGCCCCGAACAGGAACGCCGTCGTTGCGCCGGAGTGCTGCCACAGAAGGCCGAAGATGACCGATGCGGGCAGTGCCGCGAGGCCTACGGCGAGATAGAACCACCCGAAAGCCGCGCCGCGCCGAGTGGCTGGCACGAGGTCCGAGACGTACGCCCGCTCCGCGCCCTCGGTGAGCCCGAAGAACAGGCCATACACGAGGAACAACGCCCACGCATGCCAGTGCGCGGTCGCGAACGCGAATCCGACATAGACGCCCGCGAAGAGCAGCCACCCGGCGAGCAGCGTCGGCTTGCGACCCACCCGGTCCGAGAGCGCGCCACCCGGAGTGCTTGACGCCGACTTCACGACACTGAACGCGGCCCAGAGAATCGGCGCAAGCGCGACGGGCATGCCGAGCTGCGTCGCGCGCAGGATCAGGAACGCGTCGGTCGAGTTGCCGAGCGTGAAGAGGAACATCACGGCGAGAAACGCCCAGAATGGCCGCGGCAGCTTCTCCGGCTCCGTCAGACGTGGAGTGGTCCCCGCTCCCTCGTCCTGCGCGCGCGCGCGAATGTCGCGCGGCGTCTCGCGCACGCCCGCGATGAGGACCAGGATGGCAACGACACCCGGGACGGCCGCGAGCCAGAACACGGTGCGGAGCGGAGTGGAGAACCAGTTGAGCAGCGCGAACGCGATCAACGGGCCGAGTACGGCGCCGGCGTTGTCGGCCGCGCGATGAAAACCGAACGCACGACCGCGGATGCTCGGGTCAACCGAGTCGGCGATGAGCGCGTCGCGTGGCGAGTTGCGAATCCCTTTGCCGATGCGGTCCGAGACGCGGATCATGAGGACCTGCACGCCCGATTGCGCGATCGCGACAAGGGGGCGCATCGCGGCGGCGAGTGAGTAGCCGAACACGACGAGTGGCTTGCGCCGCCGCACGCGATCCGACCACCAGCCGCTGGCCAGCTTGAGGAATGCCGCCGTCGTCTCTGCCGCGCCCTCGATGGCGCCGAGCATGGCGGGCGTCGCGCCCAGCACCCCGGTGAGGAATGCCGGCAGGAGCGGATAGATCATCTCGCTCGACACGTCCGTGAAGAAGCTGACGACGCCGAGCGTGACGACGTTCCGACCCAGCCGGAGACCCCGCGGCGACTCCGGCGCTCCCGTCCGCACGGACGGTCCCGACGGAGGCGATGCCGAGGGGGGCTGTGGTTGACTCACGCCGGGAATGTACACCACTTGAAAACGGCGATTCGCGCGAGAGTATCAAGGAATGGCAACCGCAATCCAACACACGGTGGAGCTGACCACGGACACGTACCGCGAGCTTGCACCGGCGCGGCGCATCCTGGCGGAGCTCGAGCAGGAGACGGTGACGCGCCAAGTGGAGATTGCCCAGATCGCGGCGCCCACCGGCGCCGAGCGGCGGCGCGCGCTGTGGGTTGCCGACCGCTTTCGCGACGCCGGTCTCCGCGCGCGTCACGACGACGCGGGGAACGTCATCGCCCACGCCGCAGGCGCGTATGCGGGCGCACCCGTGGTCGTCTGTGCCCACCTCGATACCGTCTTCCCTGCGGACACAGATCTCGTGGTGCGGCGCGACGGGCGGCGTCTGGTGGGTCCTGGCATCTGCGACAACGGGCGAGGGCTCGCCGTGATGCTCACCATCGCGAACGTCCTGCGGCAATGTGGTGACGTCCTGGCGCGTGCGGTGGAGTTCGTCGCGACGACAGGCGAGGAGGGCTGCGGGGATCTCGGCGGGGCCCGGCACTATCTGGCGCGTGGAGCGCGCCCGCCGCTCGCCGTCATCGCGATCGACGGAGCGGGTGACGAACGCATCGTCAACACCGGCCTCGGGTCGCGCCGATTTCGAGTGACGTTCACTGGTCCGGGCGGCCACAGCTGGTCAGCGTACGGCACGCCCAACCCCGTACATGCGGCTTCCCGCGCCGCGGCGGCCCTCAGCACACTCCGCCTGCGTGGGACGGGCCGATCCACCCTGACCGTCAGCCGCATCGGCGGCGGCATGTCGATCAACGCAATCCCGGAGGACGCGTGGTTCGAGGTGGACGCTCGCAGCACCGACGGCGTGGCACTCTCGCGACTCGAGAGTGAGCTACGCACACACGCCGTGTCGGCGGCGGCAGAGGAGAATCAGTCGCGCACGATCGGCACCGCGCCGCTCTGCGTCCAGATCCAGCGCATCGGCGAGCGTCCTCCCGGGGAGACGCGTGCCGACGCACCCCTCGTGACCGCCGCGCGCGAGGCGACGCGTCTCGTGGGCCGGACACCCGAGCTCGCGACGGCGTCCACCGACGCCAACGCGGCGATGGCACTCGGCGTTCCCGCGATCGCGATTGGCGGTGGCGGCGCTGGCGGCGACGCGCACTCCAGCCGCGAGTGGTTCGACGGCACGACGAGCGTCGCGGGGATGGAGCGCGCGCTTACGATCATCGCGACGATGGCGAGGGTCGCGGCAGACTGATCGCTACGTCTGCCCTACTCTGATCTCCGAGTGATCGCCAATCGTTGCGTCGCCACGGAACCCTTCGATGACGACCTCATCGCCGATGAGCGAATCGTGCAGATTCGCTTTCCGGATCTGTGACTTCGCCCCCACGAGCGAATCCCGGATCTGCGAATCCTCGATCACCGTTCCCGAGCTGATCGAGACGTTGGGGCCGATCGTCGAGCGCTTGATCGTCACGCCGTCTTCGATGTAGACCGGCTCGACGATCTTCGCGTCGCTCGAGAGCGTCGCGGGCTTTCGGGCCATCTTCCGCTTCTCGAGCACGATGCGGTTCGTCTCGATGAGCGTGTCCAGCTTGCCCGCGTCATACCAGCCCTCCACCTCCACGACCTTCAGCTTGGCTCCCTGCTCCACCATGTACTGGAAGGCGTCAGTCAGATAGTACTCGCCCTTGTTCGGCGGCTGCTTCATCACATGGTCGATGCCCTCGAACATCAGCTTCCAGTTCTTCACGTACTGCAGGCCGATGTTCGCGCGTTTCGAGATGGGCTCCTTCGGCTTCTCGACGATCCTCGTCATGTGGTCGTTCCTGTCCGTCACCACGACGCCGAAGCGCTGGTAGTCTTCGACTTCCTTGACCCAGATGATGCCGTCGTCGTTCGACGTCTTGATCACGCTGAAGTCGGCGTCGAAGATCGTGTCCACGAAGATGATCATCACCGGCTGATCGACGTGCGGCCGCGCCAGCGCGATCGCGTCCGCGGTTCCGCGTTGCTCCTTCTGCTCGATGAATACGGACTTCCACGGATACTTCTTCCGTGCGTAGTCCTCCACCTTCTCCTTGAGATGGCCGGTGATGTAGATGACTTCCTCGACGCCACCGAGCTGCTTGAGGTCGTCCATCACGTAGTCGATCACCGGCTTGCCGGCGATCCGCAGCATCGGCTTGGGTGTGATGAGCGTGTGCGGATGCAGACGCGTTCCCTTTCCTGCGAGTGGGATGATCACCTTCATGGCGCGCTGGTTCCCTCTCTGCCGTATTTGTCCTTGAGTCGTACGACGTCGCCGAGGTGCGGCGTCGACGCTTCGAGCACGTCACAGTCCGTGATGGCCTGCATGTAGTGCACGGTGCCGGGTGCGATCCGGAAGGATTCACCCGTCTGAAGCTTCATGTCCTGGAGCTCGTCCCGACCGGGCAGCTTGACCCAGTAGCTCAGGCGCCCGGACAGCAGGTAAACGGTCTCGTCCTTCTCCCTGTGGTACTGAATCGAGAGTGACTCGCCGGCATTGATGTGCAGGATCTTGCCGACGTACTGATCGGTGTGGGCCCAGATGATCTCGTATCCCCAGGGTTTGGGCACGCGAGTCACCGTGCCGCGCCCGGTGAGGGGATTGCCGGGTGGGTAGTCGCTCATTGGCGGAGAAATATCGCCTGCGCTGGTAAACCATGCGTAGTGCGTCGCGCGCGAGGGTGCGCAGCACCTGCAAGGCATAAGTCCTGCTCTGTCCGCCGGGGGATGATCCTCGCACCGCGCTACTTACCCCGCCTCGCTGCCACAGTCGGGCTGTTTACGAAGTACGGTCTCGGCGACCTCGCCGATCGGACCGGACTGCGCGCGTTGGTGGAGGACGACCATGTCGATGGCAACGGCGCCTCGCCGGAGAAAGCCGTCGCGTTCCGCAAGCGGCTGGTGGAGCTGGGACCCGCCTATATCAAGCTCGGTCAGGTCCTGTCCACACGCCCCGACCTGCTCCCCGACAGCTACGTCCGCGAGCTGGAAAAACTGCAGGACGAAGTGCCGGCCATTCCGTACGAGGACGTGAGCGCAGTGGTCGAAGCGGAGCTCAGCGCGCGCATGAGCAAGCTGTTCGACTCCTTCGAGCACGAACCCCTCGGCACGGCGAGTCTCGGGCAGGTGCACGCCGCGGTGCTGCGCGGTGGCCGCGACGTGGTCGTCAAGATCCAGCGACCCAACATCCGCGATCTGCTCGCCGACGATCTGGAGTTCTTCCGTGAGCTCGCGTCGTTCATGACCAAGCATACGGAAATGGGCTCGCGGATCGACATGCTGGGGATCATCGCACAGCTCGAGCGCGCACTGTTGGACGAGCTGGACTATCGCATCGAGGCGCGCAACGCGGCGACCTTCCGCAAGGCACTGGCGGAGTTTCCCAGTCTCCTCGTGCCGAAGGTGATCGAGGGCTACACGACCGAGAGAGTGCTGACGACGGAGCGGATCCGCGGCCTCAAGATCGACGAGGTGAGCCCACTGGTTCGCATCGAGCATGATTTCGGATCGATCGCGGAGGAGCTCACGCGCGCGTATCTCAAGACGATCATCATCGACGGCCACTTTCACGCCGATCCGCACCCGGGCAACGTGTTCGTGATTCTGCCGGAGACGGAGAATCCGCTGACGCCCGCGGAGCTCAAGGCGCGCAACCGCCGCGCCGAGGTTCGTCCGGTGACCACGACGATCCAGCGCATCGAGCAGCAGGCGCAGAACGCGGCGCCGGCCGCGCCCGCCCCCGGCGTCAAGCTCGCGATGATCGACTTCGGCATGACGGCCCGCCTGTCCACGAAGATGCGTGAGCAGATCGTGCACCTGCTCATGGCGCTGTCCGACAATCGCGGTGACGATGCGGCGGAGACGCTGATCGAGCTCGGCGACCCGCTGGCCGACTTCGATCGTCCGGCCTACGTCCGCGAGATCGCCGGATTGATCGCGCGAAACTACGATCTCTCGATCGGCGAAGTGGAGACGGGCAAGGTGTTGTATGAGGTGATCAACATCTCGTACCAGCACGGCCTGCGCATGCCCGCCGAGCTGACGCTGCTCGCCAAGGCACTCTTCAATCTCGACGGCGTGACACGCGCCCTGGACCCGCTGTTCAGCCCCATCGACGCGATTCGCGACTACGCCAATCAGCTCGCGGCGGAGCGCGCACGGAAGGACTTCTCGCCGCGACGCCTGTTCCAGATCGCGACCGAGAGCACCGACTTCGTCGCGGCGCTGCCCCACCGCCTCGAGGTCATCACGCAACGACTCGCGGCCGGAGAGTTCGAGACGAGGGTGGAGGTTCCGCAGCTCGTCGTGCTGATGAAGGGACTCCAGAAGGTCGCGAACCGCATCTTCACCGGGTTGGTACTCGCCGGCATCGTCGTGGCCAGCGCCATGCTCATGCCGTACCGCCGCTCGCTCGCGACGACCGGATTCGTGATCGCCGCCGTCCTCGGCCTGGCGATGGTGATCAACATCATCCTCGCGGACCGGCGCACCCGGCCGGACGTCTGACTACCACGCGTCGTTGAACGTGATGGCCCAGCGCGGCGCGAATTTTCCGCTGCCCGCGTGCCCGCGATCGATCGCGAACTCCGGCGCGGACACGTAGAAAGGCGAGTCGATCCGGATGAAAACTGGCCGGTCGTACATGCGCCCCGTCACGCTCAGACCAACACCCGCGTCGCCGAGCGTCCGCGCGACACCGTCGTCGCTCGGGGAGGCGATGTCCGCGAATCCGTGCAGACGGAAGGTGAACGTCCCGTCGCGACCGCGCGCCCATGTGCTCGTGCCAAGCTGACGTGCGAGATCGACATTCACAGCGGCCGCGTTGTCGGCGGCGAGGTCCCACCGATAGCCGCGCAGCGCGGCGCCGCCGAGCGGAAGCCAGTTCACGTTCGGTCGCTTGAGAATGGCGCCCGCCGGACGCCACCAGTGGTTGCCGAAGGTCGCGATCGGATCCTGCGCGCTGACCAGCAGTGCGCGCTGTCCCGGGGCATTTGCTTCGCCGCCGTAATAGGCGCGGACGCCGATGCGGCCGTTTCTGCCGACGGTTTGCACGCGTCCCACGGCGATCTCGCCCTTCACGTACGGATCGAGCTCGTCCGCGCCACCCAGCAGCGCGGGCGCCACGAACCAGTATCCGCGATTCGACGGGCCGAGTCGCCACCGCCCGCTCGCCGAGACGTCCATGCTGCGTCGGTGCGTCCAGAGCTCGGGGGTGAGGCGCGAGTCCGCATGACTCATCGCATACGTCGCGCGAACATCGAGCCCGCGCGCGCCGCGCAGCGTGGTCAGGGTGTCCGACCATCCGAGGTGGTAGTGCTCGACTCCATCAAGCCTCGCGAAGCCACCGAACCATCCCATCATCGGCCGCAACAGCAGCGGATTCCGGAACCAGAGCCAGACCTGCGTGTTGTCATCCGACCCTGCGCCCGTAAGTGTGGGGAATGCGACACCCATCCGGCCTTCGTCCACGGTCGCGAGGTAGGACGCGTTGACGTTGATGCCGACCGTTGCACCGCCGATGTCGGAATACCAGAGCGCCGGCCGCAGGCGCCATACTTCCTTCTCGCGGTCCGTTTGCTCCAGTAAGGGCCAGTCCGCTGCAAGCCGGACATTGTGGAACGCCATGAACGCCGAGCGCGGTCGATCGTTCATGCGATTCCAGTCCCACGACGTGTGGAGTGGATCGATGCGCGTCGTCAGCGGTGGTTCAGTCGTCACGATGCGAACGATCTGTGAACGCGCGCGCGGATCCGTCGCGTGCGCGATCGTCCATCCCGTCGATGTGCGGACGCCCACCGGAATTGGGTGCGAGTACTGCCCGCGACGCGTCACCACGGCCTCGGTGACCCAGCGACCATCCGGCGTTCGCGTCGCGCGCACGCGATCGAGGCTGTAGTCCGTCACGCCGGTGCGGTGCACCCATTGCTCGAAAAACCAGCCAAGATCCTTTCCACTCACGCGCTCCGCCGACGCGCGCATCGCCCGTTCATCCACGTGCTCGAGCTTCCAGCGCGCATAGTAGTCATGCAGGAACGCCACGAACGCCGAATCGCCAAGCACGTCGCGCAGCTGGCCGTACATCACCTGCGCGCGGTCGTAGATCATGTCGTTGTACGTGTTGAAATCGCGGAAGTCCTGCGCGGCGGTACCGATCGGTTCGGAGCGGCCCTGCAGATCCGTCAGCGCCTGGTCGATGCCGAGCGCGTCCGAGCGCCACAGCGTCATCCGCGTGGCGAGGGAGCGGTAGCCTGTCATCGGCTGCGGCTGCGGCGCTCTGCCGGATGCCGCGTATTCCTGGGCGGTGCCACCCTGCGCCCAATCCGTCTGATAGGACGTGAGTCCCTCATCCATCCAGCCGCTGCGCCACTCGTTGTTTCCGAGGATGCCGTACGTGAATACATGTCCGCCCTCGTGCAGGATCAGCCCCTGCGACGCCGATCCGTTCATCTGCATCATCGGGAACTCGGTGCCGCCACCGTCGATCCGGTGCAGCACCGTCATCTGCGGATACGCATACGGTCCGTACACCGACTCGAGCCAGCGCAGCGCGTTGATGGTGCGACTCACCGCGCGCTGCCCGCCCCAGGTGCTGTCATCGCCGGGTTGATACAGCACGTGCACGCTCACGGTGTCCCATGCGGTCGTCGCATCGGCGGGCGTCTGACGGACGTAGATGCCGCCCTCATAGCGGTAGTTCGGCGATGCTGACCACGCGAAATGGTGCACGTCGCGCGCGAAGTAGCGCACCGCCTTGTACCCCTGCGGGATCATCACCGTGGGTGCGACTGGAATTACGTCGTATGCACGGGTCGCCGCGCGCACGACGCCGCCACGAGACGCCGCGGCCCAGCCCGGGTCCCCCGATACCGGCACGCCCGTCGCGCCGAGCACCTGATCCTGCGCCACGACGAGCGTGACGTCGTAGCTGCCGTACTCGCCGTAGAATTCCCCCGCAGGCTGCAGCGCGTTGTACTCCCAGCCGGCCCGGTCGTAGACCGCCACCTTGGGATACCACTGTGCGAGATCCCAATGACGCTGACGCCGTCCCTGCCGGCGGGCGATGATGGATGGCCGCGCATCCCATTCGAAGTCGACGACCACCGAGTCGCCCGGCGCGAGCGGATGCGGAAGTGCGAAGCGCGCGACCGTGCTGTCGGGTGCACCGGGATAGTCCACGGTGACGGCGGTGCCGTTCACGCGCACCGGCGCCGTGAACCGCTCGTACCCGTAATCGGGATCGCGCAGCCGCTGAAACCGCTCGCGTCCTTCCCGTTCATCGATCGCGCTCCACGTGGACCGCGGTCGAAATGCGTTGAGGTACTGATGCACGTATATCTCGCGCAGTGTATCCGGCGAGTTGTTGACGTACGACATGCGCGCACGCGCCCGGACGCGCTGTTGCGCCTCGTCCAGGGTGGCGGTGATCGTATATGCGATGCGCTGCTGCCAGTAGCCGACCGTGTCGCCGGACGGCGGCGTCGTATTCCCGGTCGGCATGGGCGCGTGCTGCTGCAGCGCCAGAAGAAAGACGAAAAGGCTCGGCATGCGCGAAAGATGGTCAGCGAAATTGCCGCGTGGCACCCGGGCCGCTATTGTCGTCGCATGAGCGACACGGCGCCGAACGCACTGCGTGATGCGCTGCGCACCACGATGACGCGCGAGCTGCGCGCCGTGAAGCGCGAGATCGAGGCGTATCCGGACGACCCCAGCGTCTGGCGCGAGATCCCGGGCGTGCCGAACACGGGTGGGACGCTCGCGCTGCATCTCGCGGGGAATATCCAGCACTTCTTCGGCGCAATACTCGAGCGGGACGGTTATGTGCGCAACCGGGATGCGGAGTTCGCCCGGCGAGACGTGTCGCGCCGCGAGCTGCTCGCGGGCATCGACGCGGCAATCCAATCACTCGAGCGAACGCTCGCCGCGATGACCGAGTCGCGCCTGGCGACGGCCTACCCGGAGCCGATTGCCAAACGCAGTGTCGCCACGTCGCAGTGGCTCGTGCATCTCGCTGTCCACCTGGCCTATCACCTCGGGCAGATCGACTACCACCGCCGCGCGGTAACCGGTGATGCAAGCGGCGTGGACGCCGTCTCGGTGCGAGAGTTGCCAGAGCTGTCGTGACGGCCAGGCAGCCCACGACCGATGCCCGACCAGATACCACCGACCCGCTCCATCGAGACAGACGAGACGACGGATTCCGAATCGACGCTGGAGCTCACCAGCGTCGAGACGCGCGATCGCGTCATCCGACTCGCCTTCGGCGGCGATCGCGGCCGCTACGACGACTTCATTCGCGTGCTCCGGGAGGCAATCCCGCCGGACGTGGCGATCGTGTTGCGCGGCAGCGCCGTGACCGGAACCCGCTGGGAGGACGGCGCGCCGTTCGATGCCGATGGTCCGGGCTCGAGCGATCTCGATCTCACGCTCATCGGCGGCGGGATGGTCAACCACTTCGATGTGTTCTACATCCCGGGCTTGCACACGGCCCCGTTGAGCGACGCGCATCCCGACGCGTCCGCGACGTTCGTCCCGCTGCGCAAGGCGCTCTGCCGCATCGCGGGGCGCCCGGTCAACATCCAGGCAACGGCGGACCTCGTGCAGTTCCTGCGCGACAAGGTCATGAGCCAGCCGTACTTCGTGATGGTGCACAAGGACGACGCGAAGGCGGAGGACTGATGCTGCGTCTCCTCTCCTACAACATCCGGTTCGGCGGCCGCGGGCGAGCAAAGCCGATCGCGCAGGTGATCCGTGACGTGGACCCCGACGTCGTGTTGTTCCAGGAGGCGACGGATCCGCGCGTGATCGAGGAAGTGGCGGCCCAGACCGCGATGCCGCACTGGGGATCGCGACCGGAACACTCCATGGGTTTCCTGACCCGCATTCCCGTGGCCCACGCGCAGTGGCACCAGCCGGGCAACGCGCGACACCCGTTCCTCGAGCTGGCGCTCGACGGAGTCGACTGCCGCATTTTCGGGCTCCATCTCGTCGCGTGGTTCTCCAAATGGACGGAGCGCAAGCGCGCCCGAGAGCTGCGCGCGCTCCTCGAGGGGATCCGCGAGCACCAACACGGATTCCATGTCATCGCCGGCGACTTCAACGCGCTCGCCCCTGGTGAGCTGCTGGAAGTGTGGAAGATGCCGCGATGGATCCGCGCGATGATCTGGCTCAGCGGACGCGAGATGTCACGCGAGACGATCCAGCTCCTGCTCGACGAGGGCTACGTCGATTCGTGGCGCCGGCTGCACCCGAACGACCCCGGCTACACATTCCCGACGTGGGACCCACACGTCCGGCTGGACTATGTGTTCACTCCGGCGCGCCACGCCGAGCGGATCGTCGTCTGCGAGATCGTGCGCACACCCGAGGACATCGTCCGCGAAGCGTCGGACCACGCGCCACTCCTGGTCGAGGTGCGTTAGGGACTCCCATTTACCGTATGACCTCTTTACGATTCGGGAATTAATTATCTCGGAGCTAAGATATGACGTTGCCCAACAGCGGGAATCGCTGGGACGACCTCGGTAAACTGATCCTCCGCCTCGCCGTGGCGGCGCTGCTGATCTTTCACGGTATCGCGAAGCTGAAGAGTGGAATCGGATGGATGGCGGGGCCGCTGGGAGCGTTCCATCTCCCGCTCTTTCTGGGCTATGGCGTGTATGTCGCGGAGATCGTGGCGCCGATCCTCCTCATCCTCGGCATCTGGACGCGGCCCGCCGCCGCAGCGATCGCGTTCGACCTGTTCATGGCGCTCGTTCTCGTCGTGCAGGGACGCACGTTCACGATCAGTGAACGGGGCGGAGGCCTGGGTGGCGAAGTTGAGCTCTTCTATATGTTCGCGGCGCTCGCAGTCCTCTTCCTCGGGAGCGGTCGATACGCCATCTCAAAGGGACTCGGACGCTTCGACTGATCGTGCCGCGGACGCGCCTGCTCACTCCGATCTCGGCGGGCCTCCGCCAAACGTGTACGACAGCCCGAATCCGATCTGCGTCGGGCTGTCGTTGACGATGATGCGGTGCACGGTGAGATGGACAGCGAGGCCCATGTCGAACGCCCACGTCGCGCCCGCACCGAACATGGGACGCACCGAGCCGTCGCTGACGCCATCGACCTCGAGCTGGCCGTAGCCCACCGACGGCGCCGCGAAAACCGAGAGGGACGCCTTCTGCTGCGGCAGGGTCACGGCGATCGGGACGCTCATCCATACGGAACGAGCGGACGCGTTTCCTGAATCCGGTTTTCCATAGCCGGCACTCAGCAGCATGCCGATGTCCGTATCGCCACCCGTCATGTTTCTGGCAGGCTTGTGATAGATGGCCGCCTCGACGTCCGCGCTGTACAGGTACGATCTGTCTCCGTCAGTCGGACCGGAGTGTCGTCCCGCGGTTGCGCCGACACGCAGCCGACGATTGAGGGCGACGCTCCCCGTCACGCCGACGTTGCGGCGCGATCCCTCGAAGTCGGCGTACTTGTACTGACCGAAGCGCAGCGCCACCGTCGCGCGGTATGGGCGCTCGGGCCGCACCATCGGCAGGAACAACTGCGGAAATGCGCCGGCGGGCGTGAGGATCAGGCCGCGAAAGCCCGCGAGATCGCTGGGTGACGTATTCGACAGCTGCGCCTGAGCGACAGACGCACTGAGGACGGCGACGACAACGGGGAAGATGCGGCGTCCCATGCGGCTCCTCGACAGGATGGATAGGCGATCGGGCGAGTGCGACTGCGGCAAGTTGCGACGGGATCGTGCGGTCGCGCAACGGTCACGGCTGGCGCCGCATCGAAACCGGCGGTACACTATGTCCGTAACGGATATATCCGTCACGGAGCATCATGGCCACCGATCCCGAACGACAGCTGCCGCTCACGCCCGTCGTGCTGCACATCCTCCTCGCCCTCGCGGACGAGCGTCAGGGGAAGCATGGGTACGCCGTGGCCCGCGAGGTCGAGGAGCTCACGGACGGCCACATTCGCATGGGCCCCGGAACTCTCTACGGTTCGATTCAGCGGATGCTCGACTCCGGGTTGATCGAGGAAGCCACTCGGCGCGGTCGAGCGTCCGACGAGGATGAGCGCCGCCGATACTATCGGATCACCGCCTTCGGCCGGCGCGTGCTCGAGCTGGAGCTCTCGCGGCTGGCGGACGTCGTGGCGATCGCGCGTCGGAAGCAGCTTCTGCGACCGGAGCCCGCATGACGCCGGGCCGCGATTTCGGCCGGCGCTGCTTTCGCGCGCTCCTGCTGCTGTATCCGCGTTCGTTCCGTGCGCGCTTCGGCGATGAGATGCTGGAGTTCTTCCTCCAGCGACGCGACGAGCAGCGGCGGCGCGGCCCGCGCGGCGTCGCGCGGTTCTGGATGCATCTCGTGCTCGACATCGTGTTCAACGCACCGACGCAGCACGTGCGTGCACTCCGCGTCACGACTGCCCGCGACCTGCCCTGGGCCGCGATCGAATACCCCGAGGAGACCAGACCCATGCAAACCATCCGTCAGGACGTCCGGTACGCACTGCGGACGTTGCGGCGATATCCGGCATTTGCTGCCGTCGCCGTCATCACGCTGGCACTCGGCATCGGCGCCACGACGGCGATCTACAGCGTGGTGGACGCCGTGCTGCTGCGTCCCCTCCCGTGGCCGGAGAGCGACCGCATCGTCATCGCGTACGGCAGTCGGGGCAGCGACCACGGCGGCCTGCCGTACCTCGACTATCTGGACTGGCGGGCGCAGAACAAGTCGTTCGAAGAGCTCGGCGTGATCCGCGGACAGAGCGTGAACCTCACCGGCAGCGGAACGCCGGAGCGCCTCATCGGGTCGTTCGTCACGGCGGGCACCTTCCGGCTTCTCGGCGCCAGCGCCGAACGCGGCCGCCTGCTCACCGACGTCGAGACGGAGGTCGCGACGAAGGAGCCGGTGGTGGTCATCAACGGCGACCTCTGGCGCACGCGCTTCGGGTCGCGCCCCGACATCCTGGGCTCGACGATGACGCTCAACGGCCAGCAGTTCGTCATCGTGGGGGTCATGCGTCAGGGCTATCAGGAGCCGCTCGGCTCGTCGGACGTGTGGATGCCCATCGGCTACTACCCGAACAAGGGTGATCTCACGACGCGTGGGCGCCCTGGCGTGCTGCCCTTCGGCCGCTTGAAGCGCGGCGTGTCGGTTGCCGCCGCGCAGCATGACCTGGACGCCGTCACCTCCCGGCTCGCAGCGCTGTATCCGAATACCAACGCCGGCACCGGCGCGTACGTGCAGGCCATCAAGTCGCAGATCGTCGGCGATGCGCAGACGCCGTTGCTCATCGTGCTTGCCGCGGTGGCTGCCGTGCTGCTCATCGCGTGTGCGAACGTCGCCAACCTGCAGCTCGCTCGCGCTGCCGCCCGTGGACGCGAGCTGTCCGTCCGGGCGGCACTGGGCGCTGGCCGGACTCGCCTGCTGCGTCAGCTGCTCACGGAGAGTCTCGTGTTGTCGGTCGCCGGCGGCGCCGTCGGCGTCGCCGTTGCGTATGCCGGGGTGCGGTGGCTCGGCAGCGTCGTGCCAAGTGTCCTGAACGTCTTCGGCACGGTGCGACTCGACGCAGGTGTCCTCGTCTTCGCCGCGCTGGTGACCATCGCAACGGGCGTGTTGTTCGGTGTGGCTCCGGCGTGGCAGGCCAGCCGCGCGCGCCTGCAGGATGCGCTCGTGAGTCGCACGTCGTCGGGCACTCTTCGTCTCGGCGGTCGCAGCGCGCTTGTGGTCGGCCAGATCGCCCTGTGCGTGGTGCTGCTCGTCACGACGGGGTTGCTGACACGCAGCCTGCTTGCGCTGGCCGGTGTGCGACCGGGATTCGATCCCGCCGGGCTCCTGACCCTCCAGTTCCGCCTGCCCGCCTCCAAGTACGACACGGAAACAAAGATCGCCGACATGTTCACACGCGCGATCGGTGAGGTGCGGCAAGTCCCGGGCGTCGAGCACGCCGCTCTCGTGCGCGCCACGCCACTGAACGGAAATGGCGAGTCGTTCCCGTACGAGATCGACGGCCGTCCCGTCGCGGACCGCGCGACGTTGCCCACGGCGCAGGTCAACCTCGTCAGCAGTGACTACTTCGAGACGGTGAGGATTCCACGTCTCTCCGGTCGCGACTTCACCGCGGCCGACCGTGCGGAAACGCCGCCGGTCGTCATCGTCAACCGGCAGCTCGCGTCGAAGCTGTCCGGCGACGGAGATGTCATCGGCAAGCGTGTCCGTCTCGCGGACGGCGATTCCGCGCGGTGGGCGACCGTCGTCGGCGTCGTGGGTGACGCGCGGCACTTCCAGCTCACTGAGCAGCCGCTGGATCAGATCTATCTCCCGTACACTCAGCGGCCGCTGATCTTCACCGAGATGGTGATCCGGACCGCGGGCGATCCGATGTCGGTGGCGAGTGCGGTGCGCTCCGCCATCTGGCGCGTGGACGCCGACCAACCCGTCTGGCGCGTTCGCCCACTCACGCAGTCGATCACCACGCAGCTTGGGGGGCGGTCGTTCGTGATGCGTCTGCTCGCGTCGTTCGCGGTGCTCGCGCTCGTGCTGGCCATCGTTGGTGTGTACGGGGTGATGAGCTATGCTGTCGCCCGGCGCACGCAGGAAATGGGCATCCGCATGGCGCTCGGTGCGCGTGCGACGCAGGTGGTCGGCATGGTCCTCAAGCAGGGAATGCGAACGATCGCGGTGGCGCTCGCGCTCGGGCTGGTGCTCGCGGTGCTCGCGACCCGGTTGCTCACATCGCAGCTCTACGGCGTGGCGGCTCTGGACCCGCTCACGTTCGTGATGGCACCCGTGCTGCTCGCGACGATTGCCCTCGTGGCGTGCTACCTGCCGGCTCGCAGAGCCAGTCGCGTGGACCCCGTCGCGGCGCTCAAGTCCGATTGAGCCCGCGGCGGGGCACGGCGAACACGCACGTCCTGCTCTCCTGACCGGAAGCGAGCGCGATCAGCGAATCCTGGCGCGCTCCAGCTTTCCCGTCGCCCCATTCCCATCGCGGGCGAGCAGGTACACCACGCCGCCCTGTCCGAAGCCGATGATGATGCGGTCTTTTGGCACCTGCACGCGGTCGATCAGCAGCCCCTTGGTGTTGATGACATCGTAGACGGGACCGCCGCCCAGATTCTTCGTCGCGATCGTCCGCACCCAGAGATTCCCGTCCGCGTCCCCGCGCGCCGCACCCGCGAAGAACGCAGGCTGATAGTCAGGCAGCTCGCTCGCCGGAACGAAGTTGAGTCCACCCATGCCCGGCGGGCCGCCGACTCCTCCGCCCGGACCGCCGATCATGACGCGGACCTCGCCCGGCGGGCCGCCCGGACCACCGCCATCGCCTCCCCGCTGACCACCATCGCGCGTGGTCGCACGATTCTCGACCAGTGGCACCGGCGCGTTGGCCGCCATCCTCTGGCGAGCCGCCTTCACCGAATCGAGAAACGCGACCTTGTCCTCGTCGCTCAGGCGACGCCACTCGAAGGGGATCTTCGGCGCGGACTCGCGCGTGCCGTCGGGACGAACGAAATCCACGTGATAGTCGCGCCCGCGAACCATGGCGATCGATCCATCGGCGAGCACGGCGAAGTCGTCGACGGTGGGAAGCGGGTTGGCCTGCGAGGTGATGTTCACGCGGCCGTTGTCATCGCGCTGAACATCGAACTTGATCTTCGGCACCTTCACGAAGCCGACGGTGTCCGTCTGGCGCGTCGTGAGATCCACGCGCATCACTGGCGTGGAGTCCGGGATCTCCGGCGGCGTGAACCCGGCTGAGCCGGGACCGCCCCCACCCGGACCACCGGCGCGGAAGTTCGGCCGGGGGAAACCGCGATAGACGAGGCGTCCGCTGCCGTCGAGCGCCGGCGTCCCGATGGCGTTGTTGCCGAGCGACATCGCGTCCTGCGAGCGCGGTACCGACATCACCCGCTGCACCTTGCCCGCCGGGTCGATGACCAGCATCGACATCGACTGCGGATCGACGAAGAGGCTCGAGTCGCCGCGGTATGCGATCAGTCCACCCATGCGTCCACTGTACGCGTTCGCGGTGGCCGAGGTGCTGTCGGCAATGACGGTCGCGTGCGCGAGCGTGGAGTCGTACATCAGCACGCGCCGCGTCTGCGGGTCGTTCACGAGCACACCGCCAGGGAGATGCCGCGCGTAGACGAGCGTGCCCAGGCTGTCGTTCGCGACGGCGACCGTGGCGCCGAGCGGACGAATGGGCGGAAGCTGCTGCGCCGACGATGTGGTAGACGCGGCAAGCGCGACGAACGTGAGCAGGATTCTCTTCATGGTCATCCAGGTGTGATCAGGGAGCGCGAATCTCGACGCGCATGGCATTGCCACCGCCCGCACCGGCCGCGATGACCTCCGCACCGGCGGGAACGAAGCCGCCGAACGGTCCGCCGCCGGTCCCGATGCCCGCGGTGCCGGACCGGATCGAGGCCAGATACCGCGTGTCGAGATAGCTCGCGACGAAACTGGGCAGTCTCCGCAGTTGCGCGTCATCCAACAGCATGCGCGCGCGAGGCGCGAGATCGCGAAGCAGGTCGACGGTGGTGCGGCGTGCCGCGACATACCGGTCGTAGATCGCGTCGTGGTCGTAGTGGTCGGGAAGCGCCGTGAACTCCTTCACGATCGGTGACCAGATGGCGTCGAGCTTGATGAGGTACTGACGGTTCATCGTGGCGATGCTGTCGGCCTGCGCGCTGCTGAGGTGCAGCGTGTCCTGATCGCGCAGGATCGCGGCGAGCGGGTTGGGGATGC
>Ga0066652_100000593_pt1 | contig 17575 bp, 9 predicted proteins | sample GraSoiAngelo_101_FD_71413 | JGI IMG/M metagenome (GOLD analysis project Ga0066652, IMG submission 71413) | Grasslands soil microbial communities from the Angelo Coastal Reserve, California, USA - 14_0903_02_30cm | ecosystem: Environmental > Terrestrial > Soil > Grasslands | place: USA...
CCCGGCTGAAAAGACCAATGCCGCCGCTTCGAAAAATTACACGAAATTTATACATCAAATGCAAGTTAACAGTATGAAAAGAATGCTAAGTCTTCTGATGATTGCCACCACAGCGTTTTGCTCCTGTGCGCAGAATTCATCGTCATCTAAATCGCCTGATAACAAAAACAACAACACCGATATGGAAAATACTAAAACGTCGGCTCCGAAGGACAGCACTTTACCGTCTGGTGCAACCGATACCGCCACTTTTGCCAATGGATGCTTCTGGTGCACAGAAGCTATATTCGAGCAACTCGATGGAGTGATCAGCTCCACTTCCGGATACACAGGCGGAAAAACCGAAAACCCGACCTACAAACAGGTTTGCACCGGAGAAACTGGTCACGCCGAAGCCTTGCAAATAGTCTATGATCCCAAAAAGATCAGCTTTGATGAATTGCTGGAAGTATTCTGGCAAACGCATGATCCTACTACTTTGAATCGCCAGGGAAACGATATCGGCACTCAATACAGGAGCGGTATTTTTTATCATAACCAGGAACAAAAGGAAAAAGCTGAAAAATATAAGGTGGCGCTCGATAAAAGTGGAGCGTTTGACCGGCCTATCGTCACTGAGATCACAGCTTTTACGAAGTTTTATCCCGCCGAGGATTATCACCAGCAATACTTCGATAACAATGAAGGGTCAAATCCCTATTGCACCATCGTGATCCGACCTAAGGTTGAAAAATTCAAGAAGGTATTTAAAGACAAACTCAAAAAACACCAGTAGTTTTATACCCGTTTCTATCTACCATTCGATAACCGTAAACTACCTATCCATGCGAACATTCACGACCGCATTTTGCCTGGCCGTTCTGGTGCTATCTGCCAGGGGACAGAGAACATCGGCTGCGGCCCATATCCAACTCAGTTTTCCACAGGGCGATTATAAGTCGGCCGATCCAAAGGCAGGGGTTGGCATTCGCTTTAATGTGCTTCGCCGCATCATGGATGAAAGCCCGTTTAGTGTCGGTGCCGAGTTTGGCTATATGGTAAGAGGTAGCAATACAAAATATTTCGATATCTATTATGGAGGATACTACGATACTTATAAAATCTCCGCCAGCAACAATATCATGTCTCTTGCTTTCAAGGCAAGGGCCGATCTTCTTCCAAAAGAACGACCTGTTCTAATTTTCGTTGAAACTACTATTGGCGCTAACTTGTTTTTTTCCTCGGCAAGTATCGAAAGGGAAACTTATTATGGCAACTCTCAATATGTTGACGGTGACAATAGCAAAGGTTATTGGGCTTTTACCTGGGGTCCCGGAGTTGGAGTGGAGATCCCGGTTGATAAGCGCAAGCAGGCAGCCATTGTTGTGAAAGGCTCCTATTTGTTCGGCGCCAGGACAACGTATCTCTCAGATCCGTATATTGACGGTAATAGTGGAGCAGTTTTTTTCAATCAGAATGAATCTAAAACTGATATGATCCTGGCTGAATTGGGAGTGAGGTTTACTTTTCCTTCAAAAAGAAGATAGTTATTGATTAAGCCCGGCAAACTGAATGCATGTTTGTTTCTGATGTCGGTTTACTCTACGTGCGATTGACCGAATACAAGGATGGTATACAGGCTGATAAGAATAAAAAGCACGATTCGTATGATTAGAATATGGGTACCATTTGTTTTCATAGTGCGGTTTGTTTAAAAGGCTTCGAATGAATGAGTACGAATGATCTGAAATAGGACCGATCTTAAAACATCCGGCTAATTTGCCACCTGGTTTTTACGAAAGATAGTGGAGGGCGTTGTCGCTTAGTAAAATTGCCAACCCAGAACTGTAAAGTATACACAGTTTGTTTAATATGCAAGCCGGGTGCGGTCGACAGGCTGTGGATTTAAAGGCAACCATTTGTAAGTCAGCTGGTCACGCAAAAATAAAAATTTCAGAAAATACGGTCGCCTATGCGGGTTTTACGAAGCTCAAGCAGGTTAAGGCCGTTGGGAGTAAAGCCCGTGACATTCACCTGTACCAGCCTAACTGACTTGTCGTACCATAACGGTACCACCGGCGCATCGTTTATCATCAGCTGGTCGGCCTGCCGGTAAAGACGGTACCGCAACGAATCATTTTCCTCCGTCAACGCCTTTTCAAATACCGCATCGAATTGAGGGTTCTTATACCTTGTATAATTGGGTGGGGCCGGATTCTTTGAATAAAATACCGATAAATAGTTTTCAGCATCAGGGTAGTCGGCAATCCAACTGCCACGAAAAAATAAAGCTCTTGAGTTGGACGTCATTTCAAATAACAAAGATCTCAAGACCACTTCAACCTGGATCTTAAACCCCAGTTCTTCCAGTTGCCTGACTATGAAATTGGCCATTTCGGCGTAGATAGAAATTGTCAGCAGTTTAATAGGTGGTAGTCCCTTTCCTTCCGGAAAACCGGCCTCTCTTAGTAATTGCCTGCTTTTGTCAGGATCATAGTGATACCCTTTTACTTCCATAGAATCAAAAGACGGTAACCCCAATGGAACAAAACCTGATTCAGCAGGAGTCCCCAGAGAATTCCGCAAATAGAGTATCATCTTCCGTCGGTCAAATCCATAATTGATCGCCTGCCTGATCTGTTTTAGGCGAAATGGAGATTGCTTAACGAGTTCATTCGCCGTATCGGTGAGTATCCCGAAATACTCGACATTTAAATAAGGATTGGCTTGCAATTCGATCTTTCCCAGCCATTCTTTTTTCAGCAGGCCTTTCTTGGTAAGCACCTCGTCTTTGAACGAAGCATCTATATCATTGATAAAATCCAGTTGCTTTTGCCGGAAAAGTAAAAATTCGGTAGCCTTGCTGTCGTAGAAAGTAATCTTTATTCCATCAAGATAGGGCAAACGTATGCCGGCGCTATCTGTTTCAAAATAATTTTCATTTTTTGCAAACACCAGTGCCTGTCCTTCTTCCCAGGCTACAAAACGAAAAGGCCCTGAACCTACCGGGTGACGGCGAAAATCATTCCCATATTTTTCCACTGCTTCTTTCGGCACTACCGAACAATATTGCATTGAAAGTATACCCAATATGGGGTTGTAAGGGCGTTGAAGTTTTAACTGGAAAGTTGTATCATCGATCGCCCTGAAGGGCTTTATCGAATCAACCTTATTGTTGAATATCCAGGCGCCGGGACTTGCAGTCTGCCTGTCCATAATTCGTCGCAGGCTATACGCAACATCCGCGGCAACCAGTTTCCTTCCTTTGCCATTGGGAAAGGCGGCATCGTTATGAAAAAAGACATCGCTGCGTAGATAGAATGTAAACGTTAACCGGTCTTCTGAAATCGTCCAGCGCCGGGCCAGGGAAGGAATGATGTGGAGGCTGTCGTCCGTTTGCACCAATGTATTGAACAACTGGTGGGCCGGCCACATGGTCGATTGGTTTTTCGCAAATGCCGGATCCAGGGATGCTATTCCCGTCTGCTCATTATAATGAAATATCTTTTTATCGCTGTTCCTCTTATTATGGCATCCACAGATCAGCACAACGAAAAATGATCCAATAATAGCGACAGCTACCCGCGAACCACGGGATAACCAAAGTTTTTTTGCAGGCCCAATCTTAAACGAAAGGATTGGCGGACACAGGTAAGAAAAGCGATTTCTTTTAACAGGCATATTCCAAACGAACAATTAAATTTACAATTCAAATACATTCAACGTGAAATACTTTTGGAGAACAACCGGGATGTTTTTCATCCTGCTGGCAGGCAAATACTCATCGGCTCAATATACACACCAGGATACTTTGAGAGGAACCATTGGTCCTGAAAGAGCTTGGTGGGATGTGTTGCGTTATGATATTTCTGTCACTCCTGACTATAACAAGAAGTCCATCACCGGTCGTACGACCATCCAGTATAAGGTCTTACCCAACCAGAAATCCGACTATCTCCAAATTGATTTACAAAAGCCGCTGAATATTGATACACTGTTCTATGATGACAAGTTATACATCAACTATCCCGGTAAACCTTACTATAATGAAGGCAATGTATGGCATATCCCGTTACCTAAAGCACAGGTGAACAGTATCCACTCGATCTCTATCGCTTATCATGGAAATCCCAGGATAGCAGTAAGAGCCCCCTGGGATGGTGGCTGGATATTTACCAGGGATGAAAAAGGCCGGCCCTGGATGACGGTGGCCTGCCAGGGATTGGGCGCCAGCGTCTGGTATCCCTGCAAAGATCATCAAAGCGATGAACCCGACAATGGCGCCACGCTTTCGGTAACAGTCGTTGACTCACTTGTAGCGGTGGGGAATGGAAGGTTAAAAAATAAAACATCTACCAATGGCATGACTACCTGGATCTGGGAAGTAAAGAACCCGATCAATAGCTACAATCTTGTACCGTATATCGGTAAGTATGTAAACTTCACCGATACCCTGGCGGGCGAAAAAGGAACCTTGGATTGCAGCTATTGGGTTCTCGATTACAATCTTGACAAAGCAAAAAAACAGTTTGGACGCGATGTAAAACCCATGTTGCATTGTTTTGAATATTGGATGGGTCCCTACCCTTTTTATGAGGACAGTTATAAACTGGTTGAATCTTCACATCTTGGCATGGAGCACCAGAGCGCGACAGCTTACGGCAATCACTATATGAACGGGTACTATTCCGGCGGACAGGGTTTTGATCTTTCGGGGAGCGGGTGGGGTATGAAATGGGACTACATCATCATACATGAAAGCGGCCATGAATGGTTTGCCAATAATATTACCACCAATGATATAGCCGATATGTGGGTTCATGAAGGCTTTACTGATTATTCAGAACCATTATTCGTGGAATGCCAATACGGTAAAAAGGCGGCTGATGAATATTGCCAGGGATTACGGCGGAATATCCAGAACGACAGGCCGGTTATCGGGCCTTATGGGGTCAACAAAGAAGGCAGTGGTGATATGTATGCCAAGGGCGCAAATATGCTGCATACGATTCGCCAGGTCATCAATGACGATGAAAAATTCAGGCAAATTCTACGTGGGCTTAACCGGGATTTTTATCATAAGACGGTGGATTCACGGGATGTTGAAAAATACATGAGTGAAAAATCCGGGATAGATCTTTCAAAAATATTCGATCAATACCTGCGTACGACAAAGGTGCCGGTATTGGAATATAAAATGAACGACAGGAAATTAAGATATCGTTGGACGAACTGCGTCGACGGTTTCAATATGCCGGTGCAAATCGGGACGGGTCATGAGTTGTGGCTCAAACCCACCACTTCCTGGCAGGAAATGGAATTACCTTTGAATTACTCAATGGATGAAATAAATAAAAACTTTTACATCACAGTAAAAAAAGCGGGGTAATTAGAGTGTAAGGATTCTGTTCTTACTCACCATTCAGCATTCACCATGAGTACCATTCGCAAGCAAAGCATCATTTCTTCGGTGGTTATTTATATTGGTTTTGTCATTGGTCTTATCAATACTTATTTTTTTACCAAGCAGGGACTTTTTGAAGGAGCACAATACGGGCTGACTGCAATTTTTGTGGCAATCGCAGCCATGATGGCGGCCTTTGCAGCCCTGGCCATGCCTTCTTACATACTTAAATATTATCCTTACTACAATGATCATTTACCGTCCCGGAAAAATGATATGATAACATGGGCGCTAATCGTAGGTATTATAGGATTTATCCTGGTGATCATCGCGGGACTGGTTCTTAAGCACGTCATCATTCGCAAATTCAGTGAAAACTCAGCCCTGCTGGTACATTATTACTACTGGATCTTTATTCTCGGTTTCGGCCTTACCATCTTCTCCATCCTGGAAGCTTATTCCTGGAGCCTGAGGAAATCGGTCTTAACTAATTTTTTAAAAGAGGTTCAGTGGAGACTACTCACGACGGTGCTTATTATTTTGTTTATCGCAAAAATCTGCGACTTTGACCAACTGATCAAGCTATATTCTTTTACTTATCCTGTTATCGCCCTTACCCTGTTTTGTTATCTTGTTTTTACCAGGAAGATTCATTTCACTTTCACGCCCAGTAAAGTAACCCGGCGTTTTTTTAAGAAGATAGCCAGTCTTAGTGCATTCGCTTACACGGCCACTGTCGTATTCACAATGTCACAGGTATTCGACACGCTGGTTATCGCTTCCGTACTGGATGATGGTCTCAACAAAGCGGGCATTTACGGGCTGGCACAGATCATGACCAGTGTCATCCAGGCGCCACAACGTGGCATTGTCGCTGCCTCTGTAGCCCAAATTTCAAGAGCCTGGAAAGAAAAGAACAGGGCTCTCCTGCAGAGAATCTACCAGCGATCATCGATCAACATGCTCATCTTTGCATCCTTCCTTTTTGCATTGATTGCTTTAAATTATAAGGAAGCGGTCGTCACCTTCGGATTAAAAGACAGCTATCTTTTAGGCTATAGTCCTTTTATTTTTCTTGGCCTTTGTAGGATTGTCGACCAGGGCACAGGCGTCAATGCACAAATCATTGGCACATCAGTATATTGGAAGTTTGAACTGATCAGTGGCGTTATTTTATTGATCGTGATACTACCACTTACCTATATACTGACCCGGCAATACGATATCCTGGGACCAGCTGTTGCAGCTTTTGTGTCCACTATTATTTACAATACAGTGCGCATTGTTTTTTTATGGAAGAAATTCAAGCTTTTCCCTTTTACTGTACAATCCTTGTATACATTGGTGCTGGCTGCAGCCTGTTATACGGCCTGCTATTTTTTATGCAATGAAATACATGGACTGGGTGGACTGGTTTTACGCAGTGCTTTATTTATCCTGCTTTTCGGATCAGGCACACTCTATTTACGTCTCTCACCTGACGTCATACCTGTTTGGCAAACAATAAAGAAACGATTAAAGGTTAGATAGCGAGAAACAGTGAGGAAGAAGGTTTGAAAGGTTTAAGAGGTTTAAAAAGTTTAAAACGTTATGCGTTATGCTAGATAACCGCACTTCGCTCTCTTTCTCTGCTCTTTCTTAACGTGTGCCGGTTGGCTTTTCAATCCTGCCAATACCGAGGAAACGCCTGAGATAATAGGGGTCAAAAAGATCGCTTACGGTAACACCTCTTGCAACTGAGGCATGTGCAAATTTGTTATTGCCCATGTAAATACCAACATGCGAAACGCCGCCGGTTGTATTAAAGAAGACCAGGTCGCCTTCCTTCATTTCTGTAGCGGAAATATGACTCGACGCTTTGAATTGTTCGAAAGCAGTGCGGGGCACTGCAAGGCCAAATGCTGAAAGATAAACAGCCTGAACAAACGCGGAACAATCAACCCCGCTTTTAGTGCATCCACCCATTTTATATTTTGTACCATACCACTCGTCAACGCTCTTCAGCAATTCAACGTTCTCTATCTGGTCGGGATCTTTTCCCAAAAGACCAGCATATTTTATTTTCAGAGCGCTGACGTCTCCCGTTGCAGCGGTGTTTGTAGTTCTATTAACAGCAGGTTCAGCCGTCGTTTTTTGTTCCGTTTTAGCCTCGGGTATACTGGCCGCCAGCCCTGGATTGGAAGATATCTCATCCAGGAATTTAATATCATTCTTTTTAGTGTCAGAGGGTTTATTAAGCTGCGTGAGTTTTGAAGTGGGTTTATTGCCGCTAGCCGAGTTGATAGGCTTTGTGCTTGAGCAACTTGCCATCAAAACGATAAATGTAGCAATAAGCAGGTTCCTGATCATGTGGCTAATTTAAGGCCCGGATTGGCGCAATAATCCTGCCGGTCTGCAAAAATATAGTTTATTATTCGCAAATAATATCATTCATCAACGAAAAAATTATTTTTTAATTGCCCTTTTGACTAAGCAATTGCTGGCAAACCTGTTAATGGTTATGAGCTTTATGCGTAGGAGCAACACGTTTAACCAGATAGATATTTAATATATATTGTTCGTCATAGATGTCAAGGCTGTTATTTTATATCGGTATAATCCTATTCTTTGCCAGATGCCAGAGTGCTATCAGCGCAGAAAGCGCTTCCCCGGCTCTTATTACCGGCATTGATACATCGATGGCTATCGTGAATGACACAGTTCCCGCATTAAGACCTTACTCATCTCTTGAATATGATAAAGTGGAACTATTGCGCTCCGCTTCCGGAACAAAATCTGTTCTATTCAATGCTATTGGTTCAAAATTATACGCAATGAACCTCGAAGGGTTAAGCGTATATGAATTTGACCAGGCTTCCCGGAAAGTAATTAGGCGATTCAGGTTCAAACCAACCAGGGGAGACGGATGGGACTATGAAAAAGATACCATCATACCTTCCATTCAGGAAAAACCGGTGGAGGCCTGCCTGAGTCATGATGATAAGATATTATGGGTGTCGCTTCATAATGCAGAAGGGATTGTTCCTATCCGCGTGGATTCTGTTACAGCTAATATCGATGCATTGCATACCTATCCAACCAAAAAGGACATGGGAGTTTTAAAAAGGATCTTCGTCACTTATCCCGGCAATACAAGAAAGGATTCATTCGATGTACCGCTGATCAAAACAGGTAAAACACCTAAAATAATTTCTAAAACTGCCGATAGCAAGTATCTGTTGGTGAGCAACTGGCATTCCTATACTGTTAGCGTGGTGGAAATAAACAAGGATAAATTTCCATTTGGCAAAGTGATTACCACCATTCCGATGGCGGCCATTCCAAGAGGTATAGCCGTGGATGATAAAAGCCGTAAATCCTATGTAGCTATCATGGGAGGTGCAACCCTGGCCGTGATCAATAACGATACCTGGAAAAAAGATTCGGATATGAACGTTGCTACTAATCCACGTCATGTCGTAATGGATACCAGTGGTCATCTTTTCATCTCCTATAATTCACTCGGAAAAATCGCCTGCCTGGATGCGAGTACCGGGAAGACATTATTTACTGTTACTTCTCACGGCAAGCCAAGAACGATCATTCTTTCAAAGAACCAGAAGTTTTTGTTTGCTACCTGTTACAGCAGCGATACGCTGGATGTTTTTAAAATAAATGAAACCAGTTTTACAAGAGTCCATTCATTGCCCTGCAAAGGGCACCCTGTTGGCGTGGATATTTTTGAAAACGATGAAAAGCTGGAAGCATGGGTATGCAGTTATACCAATGGGGCTATCAATGTATTTAGTTTTCGAAAGAAATAATGGCAATCCGCCGCTCATGAGCCCGATACTTGAAGAATTCTTATCATACAGCAATTTTTATTCACAGATGGTGCAGAATTAAAGACATGGCTGCAGACATTTATCACCACGGGTCTTGCGGACTTCTTTAACTTGCAGCTTGCATTATGAAATTCTCTCACCTGCACGTACATACCCAATTTTCCCTGCTTGACGGAGCTGCCTCCATTCAAAACCTGTATAAAAAGGCGATTGCCGATGGAATGCCGGCCCTGGCGATTAGCGATCATGGGAACATGTTCGGCGTATTTGAATTTGTCGCCGAAGCTCAAAAGCATAAAGACGAGAATGGAAAACCCAAAATAAAACCAATCGTCGGCTGTGAATTTTATATTACTGCCAACCGCCATATCAAGACATTCACGAAAGAGTTAAAAGACCAGCGCAATCACCAGATCCTGCTTGCCAAAAATGAGGAAGGATATCGCAACCTGATAAAGCTTACTTCGCTGGGATTTATCGAAGGGATGTATAGCAAGTATCCCCGAATTGATAAAGAACTGATTTTGCGGCATCACAAAGGGCTGATAGCAACTACCTGCTGCCTCGGCGCCATGGTGCCACAGGCGATCCTGAAGAAAGGAGAAGAAGAAGGAGAAAATGAATTCAAGTGGTGGCTGAATGTTTTCCAGGAGGATTATTATGTTGAACTGCAGCGCCATGGTATGGCGGAACAGGATAAGGTTAACCTGGTGCTGATAAAACTCGCTAAAAAATATAATGTAAAGATCATTGCAAGCAATGATTCACATTACGTGGACCAGTCCGATTTTAACGCGCATGATATCCTGCTTTGCATCAACACCGGCGAGAAACAGTCCACGCCCGCGCTTCGCGAGTTCAGTGATGATGATGTGTTTGTAAAAGACAAACGTTTTGCATTTCCAAACGACCAGTTTTATTTTAAAACAACGGCGGAAATGAGCAAGGTATTCCACGATCTTCCTGAAGCGATCGATAATACCAATGAAATAGTTGACAAGATTGATCTGCTCAACCTGAAGCGGGACATCCTTTTGCCTTTTTTCCAGGTGCCGAAAGAATTTTCTTCCCAGGATGAATATCTCGAACATCTCACCTGGCAGGGTGCGCAGCTTCGATATACAGAGATAACACCCGAGATCGACGAACGAATCCGCTTCGAATTATTTACGATAAAAACAATGGGCTTTGCCGGTTACTTCCTGATCGTAAGTGATTTTATCAAAGCTGGCCGTGATAAAGGCGTATTCATTGGCCCCGGCCGTGGTTCGGCCGCTGGATCAGTGGTTGCGTTTTGTACAGGAATAACGAACATTGACCCCATCAAGTATAACCTGCTTTTTGAAAGATTCCTTAATCCCGATCGTAAATCAATGCCCGATATCGACACGGATTTTGATGATGAGGGCAGGCAAAAAGTTATTGACTATGTAGTCGATAAATATGGAAAGAACCAGGTAGCACAGATCATCACCTACGGTACAATGGCCGCGAAAATGAGCATCAAAGATGTGGCAAGGGTAATGGACCTGCCATTGGCCGAATCCAATGCACTCACCAAGTTGGTTCCCGATCGTCCCGGCATCGAACTGGGAAAAATACTTCATTCGAAAGATGGATTAGGCAGCGACGAAATGGAAAGTGTAAAAAAGCTCCGTGATATTTATAAACAGGAGATGACATTAGCTTCAAAAGTTCTTCATGAAGCGGAGAGGCTGGAAGGATCCGTTCGTAATACCGGTATCCATGCAGCCGGTATCATTATCGCACCGAAAGATCTTACCGAACTCATCCCGGTTGCCACGGCAAAAGACTCTTCACTATGGGTAACGCAGATAGAAGGAAATGTGATCGAGGAAGCAGGGGTTATCAAAATGGACTTCCTCGGGTTAAAAACACTCACGATCATAAAAAATGCCCTGGTGCTGATCAAACAGAATCACGGGGTAGAAATAGATATTGATAAAATTTCGCTCGACGATAAAAAGACCTTCGAGCTGTACCAGCATGGGTCAACGATCGGAACATTCCAGTTTGAAAGCCCGGGTATGCAAAAATACCTGCGTGAATTAAAGCCGGATAAGTTTGGTGATCTCATCGCGATGAATGCTTTATATCGCCCTGGTCCTATTGCCTATATTCCAAACTATATCGATCGCAAGCATGGCCGCGAAGCTATCTCTTACGATCTACCGGAAATGAGAGATTACCTGGAAGAAACCTATGGCATCACAGTGTACCAGGAACAGGTAATGTTGCTGGCGCAAAAACTGGCTGGCTTTAGCAAAGGCGATGCAGATGTATTGCGTAAGGCAATGGGCAAAAAACAGAAATCGGTTCTTGACAAGATGAAGGCGCAGTTCATGAAAGGAGCCACTGATAAAAAATTGCCAGCCGATACGTTGGAAAAGATCTGGACCGACTGGGAAGCATTTGCACAATATGCCTTTAATAAATCACATTCGACCTGTTATGCTTACGTAGCTTACCAGACTGCCTATTTAAAAGCGCATTATCCGGCAGACTACATGGCAGCGGTATTGAATAACGCCGGCAGCATTGACAAGATCACGTTCTTTATGGAAGAATGTAAGCGGATGGGATTAAAAGTGCTCGGACCGGATATCAATGAATCGCTGAAGGGTTTCGCGGTAAATAAAAAAGGCGAAATACGTTTTGGATTAGGAGGATTGAAAGGCGTGGGTGAAGCAGCTGTAGAAAGTATCATTGAAGAACGGATAAAGAATGGACCTTTTAAAACTGTTTTTGACCTGGTAAAACGAGTCAATCAGAGAACGGTCAATAAAAAAACAATGGAGAGCCTTGCCTATGCCGGTTCTTTCGATTGTTTCCCCGAGCATCACCGTGCACAATTCTTCCATATACCGGCTGATGAAACGGTCACCGGCCTGGAACGGATCATTAAATACGGACAGATTATCCAAACACAAAATGCGACCACGACCAATACCTTGTTTGGCGATTTACCGATAAGCATGGAAATACCGCCACCGCGGTTACCGGAATGTGAAGCCTGGTCACTGATGCAGCAATTGAACCATGAAAAGGAAGTAACAGGAATGTTTTTAAGCGGGCATCCGCTCGATCATTATAAATTTGAAATGAGACATTATGGGGTAACCGCTGTTTTCGATTTCAACGAGTTCAAAGAGTCTTTCTCCCTGCAGCCCAATCCCAATCGTATGTTCAGGGTGATCGGCCTGATAGCGGACGCACAACATAAGATTGCACGAAGCGGAAACAAATACGGCAATTTCGTTGTGGAAGATTATTCCGGAAAGACCGAAATTCTCCTGTTCAGTGAAGATTACCTGAAGTTTTCACCGTTCCTGCAACAGGGAAGCACAGTTCTGATCACCGGTTATTTCAAACAACGGTACAATAAGGAGGAAGCCGAATTTAAAATGGTCAGTGTAAGCCTGGCTGAAACGATGAAGAGAAATCTGACCAGGCAGGTGTCGATAGAGGTAAGCCCGCAAGATATCAGCGAGGACATGATCGGTTTTATGGAAAAGAACCTTAAATACAATCTTGGCTCTGCAACGTTGAAATTTGTGTTAAGCGAGCCCAAAAACAACATGAAAATTCACTTGCTGGCCACCAAGGGTTTTGAGATGAATGAGGAGATGATCCGGTTCCTGGAGAACAAGCCGGAGCTGGAAGTGCAGGTGTTAACGAATTGATAAAGAGCCGTTCGCAATGTTGACATTTTGTAAGCGACCCTGTAGCAATGGCATGAAAGTTAATCCGGGTCACTAAGTTTTACACAACCTTCTGCCAGCTTTGTATGTTATTATAATCGGAACTAAATTTGCACCCCCCTGGGAACCAAACGAAAAAATTAAAAACTTAAAATCAATATAATGGCAAAAGAATTTAATGATTCAAACTTCCAGTCGGACGTACTGGCTTCAGATAAACTTACTGTAGTCGATTTTTGGGCAGAATGGTGTGGACCCTGCCGGGCTATCGGACCCGTAATTGAAGAACTATCGAAAGAATACGATGGTAAGGTGAATGTTGGCAAGGTCAATGTTGACAATAACCCTCAGGTATCGATGAGCTATGGCATCACTTCTATTCCAGCCATCTTATTTATCAAGGGTGGTAAAGTAGTCGACAAACTGGTAGGTGCACAGCCTAAAGGAAACTTTGTAAAAAAGATTGAAGCACATTTGAAATAAGCTTCCCCTAAAAAAAACAAGGCCCCGTTCATTTGTTGAGCGGGGTTTTTTTTATTCGGATGCTGGATGCTGGATACTAGTTGCCGAATGTTAGATGCTCGTTGATTTCAGCACTGAAGCGCCAGTAACCAGCATCCAGTATCCAGCATCCTGTTACTACGTCCCACTCCCAATGACTAGTGTGCTGTCATCGCTATTGCCTCTCCCTTCTTCGCTTCGCCTGTAGTTACTACATGTTTATGTTTAAAGAACAGCAGGAATAGAATACCTACTATCAACGCATAAATGGCAAAAGTCAGCCAGATCCCATGCCAGTCCCTGTCGCCATTAGGAAAAATAAAATACTTAGCTATCACATATCCGCTTATTGTGCTTCCTAACCATGCTCCAACACCATTGGTCATCATCATAAATAAACCCTGTGCACTTGAACGTATCGAGGTGTCGGTAGTCGTTTCAACAAACAAGGAACCGGAGATATTGAAAAAATCAAAGGCCATTCCATATACAATGCAGGATAAAATGATCAGCGAAGTGCCAGCAGCCGTCGGGTCACCATAAGCAAACAGTCCGAAACGGACTACCCACGCAAACATCGACATTAGCATCACTTTCTTTATGCCGAATCTCCTTAAGAAAAACGGAATTGTCAGGATAAACAGGGTTTCCGACATCTGGGATATGGACAGGATAATTGTTGAAAATTTTACCACAAAGGAATTGGCATATTGAGGCACCCTGCTAAAATTATCAAGGAAGGAATCACCATACATATTTGTCAATTGCAGTGCGGCTCCCAGTAACATAGAAAAAATAAAAAACAAAGCCATCTTATAGGTTGCAAATAACTTGAATGCTTTTAATCCGAGTTGTTCCACTAATCCCGCATCCTTTGAAATTGAACGGGGTGGTGGGCATTTGGGAAGCGTAAATGCGAACAACCCCAGTATGATGGCAGCTACAGCTGCAATGATAAACTGATTCGAGTTTGACTTGCTTCCGCTGAGATTGGTAGTCCACATGGCGACAATGAAACCGACGGTGCCCCACACGCGAATGGGTGGAAAAACTTTGACCACATCATGTCCTTCTCTTTTCAGGATAGTATAGGCGATTGAGTTCGACAGCGAAATGGTGGGCATATAGCAGATCATGGCAGCAAACATTACATAGTATAAAGTGTGCGGATCATTTACACTGGGCACATAAAACAGGATCACCCCGTATAAAATATGCAATACTCCATAAAGTTTTTCCGCATTAATCCACCGGTCGGCGATGATCCCGGTGACCGCCGGCATGAACAGGGATGCAAATGCCAGTGTTGAAAATATAGCTCCGAACTGGGGGAAAGTCCAGCCTTTTGCGTTCAAACAATAAGTGCCAATTGTAAGCAACCAGGCCCCCCACACAAAAAACTGCAGAAAGCTGAGAATAGTCAACCGGAATTTGATATTCATGTAGAGTAGTTTTGGATGATGCCGTAGTTTGGGCAAAGGCGGAAGATAGGCATTTTTGATATTACATTTTACCGTAAAATCGAGGATAAAAGGCAACCTTTAATGATGAAAAACTGATTGAAAATTAGAAGGTAATGAGAGGTAATGTTCCGGGAAGATTTTTTTCGGGGTGTTTGTATTATTCTGTATAATTGTAGCTGCTTTGCAACCAATCAAATCTCTTTTTTCTAACTTAAAACTATACTGCTTTGAAAAATTTTACCTATCTCCTATTAGCAGGTTTGTTTATTCTCATGCTGACGGATGTAAATGCGCAAAGTGAGCGCTTTCTGCATCCTAACGGCGTTAAGCCAGTCAGCGTTTCCCAGCCCAATCGAATTTCACCAGAAAACCGCTGCGGTACTATGCAGTCTCTTGAAGAATATTTTAGGGCCAATCCTGATGCAAGAGCTATGGCAGAGAGAAACAAGACACTGTTTGCCCCTGAAAACCCTTCCAACGGACAGAATCAGAGAGTACAGACCGTCATCACCGTTCCTGTTGTTTTTCATATTGTGGGTAATGCTACAAGGCAGTCACAGGTAACCGACGCCGATATTTTGTGGCAGCTTAATAAGTTGAACGAGGACTATGGAGGTTCAAATGCCGACAGTACCAATGCTGCTTATGGGTTTTATCCCGTTCGTGCTTATAATGGATATTGCCAGATACGCTATTGCATGGCCCAGCGTAATGCCCTCGATCTTCCTTCCAACGGTATCGAGCGTGTAGTATCAACACTCAACGGTACTCAAAACTGTGGTAACAATAGTTTGGTCAAACATACAGCAAGTGGCGGTGCGGATTCCTGGGATCCTTCCCGTTTTTTAAACATATGGGTGGGAGAATTCGGCCCCTGTCTTCTCGGTGTTGCTACTTTTCCAGGTACCGGCCCTGCTGACGAACAGGGTTTGATCGTATCATATGAAGGTTTTTCAAATAACCCCGCTTATGTTGATCCTTCCTTCGCTTTGGGTCGTACTGCGGCTCATGAACTTGGTCACTACTGGGGTCTTTATCATATCTGGGGCGATGAAGGTGGATGTTCAACTTCAGATTTCCGCCAATTACCAGGAACCTGTTTATTACCCGCCAGCCTCGCAGGAGCGTCTAATGACGTTGCTTTTGGGGACACTCCCAACCAGGCGGCTCAGACAACCAACTGTCCAAGCGGCATGACAACAGATGCTTGTGCCACTTCGGCCCCGGGTAAAATGTACCAGAACTATATGGATTATACCGAGGACGCTTGCTACTCCATGTTTACAAAAATGCAGGCCGATCGTATGCAGTGGGTATTGGATAATTGCAGGGCCTCGCTCAAGACTTCGAATGGCTGCACTGCTCCTCCCCCCGCCGCAGGAAACGATGCAAGAATTTCAGTGATCATTAATCCCGTGAATGGAACAAACATCGGCTGTACCACGGTTACGCCGGTTGTTACTATTCAGAACCTCGGAACAAATACACTGACTTCAGCTAAAATTAACCTGATGTTGAATGGTACACCCAACCCCACTGGATACCCAGTGAGTTGGACAGGTTCATTGACACAGGGTCAATCAGCCAACGTAACGTTGCCGGTGGTTAACGTTGCTGCAATACAGACACACGTGCTGAAAATATACACGACATTGCCGAACGGTCTCACAGATGCAAACTCAACAAATGATACAGCAACATCCAGTGTTATAAGAATTGCCCCTTCGGCTTTACCCGTAGTCAATGGGTTTGAATCAACTTTGACGCCCGTCGGATGGTCAAATCTGAATCCCAACAACGATGGCTTGTCATGGTTCCGCTTCAATCCGACCGGAGGTGCAGCCGGAGGATCAGTTTGGGCTGCTGTTGCTGACAACTATGACTTTAACGTTCAAAATACAGTGGACGATATCGTTACACCCGTGATCAGCACTACCGGTTTACTGGCAAATGACTCATTGCTGATACAGTTTGATCTCGCACATAAGAATTATGTTCCCGGTCCGTTTGATCCCCCGATCCAGGGTGATTCATTAAAGATCCTTGTGACCAATAACTGCGGAGCTACCTGGACGACGATCTGGGCGAAAGGAGATCCTGATCTCGCTACTGCAGGGTCTTCACAAGCACTTTATAATCCACCGGCACAGAGCGACTGGAGAACATTTAAGCCGGCTATCGGTAACAATCTCTTTGGCGCTGGCCAGATACAGGTTGCTTTCCGGAATGTGAACGGCTTTGGGAATGTGACATGGCTTGACAATATCAACATTGTCATGAAGCCGAGAAAGGACATGCAGACCACAGCGATCGTAAGACCTAACAATACTGAATGTGCTCCGCCATTTGCTCCTTCTATCACTGTTAGAAACGGAGGTGGTGAAGCGGTTTCAGCTTTCAAAACGGGTTATATACTCAATGGCGGCGCTCCGTTCATCCAGGTCAACAATATTGCCCTGGCTCCCGGTGCAAGTACTACAGTTACTTTCCCGGCAATCACCCCGCCAGTGGGCAATAACACTATCAAGTTGTTCGTAGCCGACCCGATCACTCCTTCTACAGGTCCGGACGGTACACCATCGAATGATACGCTGACCCGCACATTTTTTGTGGCTTCTTCAACTGTACCAAATGTTGTCGAAGGATTTGAAGGTGCAACCTTCCCTCCAAACGGTTGGTTCC
>Ga0066652_100000594_pt1 | contig 17564 bp, 17 predicted proteins | sample GraSoiAngelo_101_FD_71413 | JGI IMG/M metagenome (GOLD analysis project Ga0066652, IMG submission 71413) | Grasslands soil microbial communities from the Angelo Coastal Reserve, California, USA - 14_0903_02_30cm | ecosystem: Environmental > Terrestrial > Soil > Grasslands | place: USA...
TCGCGCGTTGAGCGCCGGCGGCGCCGCGCATCGTAAGGCGCTCGCGATCTACCTGATGGCCGGCCGCGACGCGCCCCGGCTGGCTGCCGCCGCCGTCGCCGGCGGAGCCGACATCGTCGAGCTCGGCTTTCCGTTCAGCGATCCGCTCGCCGACGGGCCGGTCATCCGCGCGGCCGCGGAACGTGCGCTCGCCGAGGGCATGCGCACGCGCGCGTGTCTCGAGTGCCTCGCGGACACGCATGAGCTCGTGCCGGCGACGCCGCTGATCCCGATGACCTATTCCTCCCTCCTCGAGGCCTATGGCTGGGAGCGGTTCGCAGACGATGCGCGCACGTCAGGCGCAAGCTCGCTGATCGTCGCCGACCTGCCGGCGGGTGCACAGCCCGGCCTGCGCCGCGTGCAGCTCGTCGCGCCCACGTCGACCGACGAGCGGATCCGCCTCGCTGCGGAGCAGACCGACGGCTGGCTCTATCTCGTCACACTCACCGGCACCACGGGCGCGCGCGACGACCTTCCTTCGGCGCTCCCCGGCCTGGTCGCGCGGGCGCGCGCCGTCGGGAACGGCGTCCCGCTCTACGCGGGCTTCGGCATCTCGACGCCGGACCAGGCCAGCGCGGCGGCCTCGGTCGCGGACGGCGTCGTCGTCGGCTCGCGCGCCGTGCAGGTCGCGGCGGACGGTCCGGACGCGCTGCAGGCGTACGTCGCCTCGCTGCGACGCGCGCTCGACGCGTGACGTTCCTCGTCCTGTTCGACGTCGACGGTACGTTGCTGCTCACGCACGACGAGGTGTACGTGGATGCGAACCATGACGCGCTCGAGGCTGTCTGGGGAATCACACCCGAAGGACCGGACGTCCCGGGCGAGACCGCGCTCGCGCACACGCGCCGCGCGCTGCGGAGCGCCGGCCTGTCCGATGCCGAGATCGAGCGCGGCATGCAGCGGTGGTGCGATGCATTCTCTCAGCGCTACGTCGAGCTGCTCGCACGCGCCGACACGAGCGGCTGGCGCGTCGCGGGAGACGCTGCCGACTCGATCCCGCGACTCGAGCGCCGCGCGCTCCTGACGGGAAATCCGGAGGCCGTCGCGCGCGCGAGGCTCGAGCGCCTCGGGCTCGGGGGACTCTTTCCGTCCGGTCAGGGCGCGTTCGGCTGCGAGCGGGAGGAGCGGATCGAGCTGTTCGAGCTGGCACGCGAACGGGCGGGCGGCTGGCCGGCCGAGCGCACGGTCGCGGTCGGAGACACGCCGCGCGACATCGAGAGCGCCCACGCGGCCGGGGCCAGGTGTGTCGCCGTCGCCACCGGCGCGTACAGCACGGAGGAGCTCGCCGGAGCCGACGCGGTGATCGCCGTGCTCCGCGAGCTGCCCGCGGTTCTCAAGACCCTCGGGTGATACCCCGTCCGAGGGATCGGCGGAGGCTCGGTACCCGCCGACAAGGGACCACGTGACCGCTCGTCGCCGCCAGCACCTCAGCGTCGCCGTGATCGCCCTCTTGCTCTTCGCCCTGCTCGCGGGCGCGGCCGGCGCGCGCGCATCGGGGACACGCTTCACTGCGCTCCCGCGACGCCTCGCCCAGCACCAGCTCGTGACGGTCGTGGTCGCCGCCCCTCGCAACTCGATCTGCTCGCTGGCGATCCGCTACGCCGACGGGCGCGGGCAGGACGGTCTCAACTACGTCGGCGCGGCGAACGGCCGGGCGAAGTGGAAGTTCCGGATTCCGCAGGACGCGGCGCCGGGCAAGGCGAGGGTCTCCGCCTCCTGTCGTGGGGCTGGTAGCGCGAGCCGGACCGTCCTCGTCGTGGGCTCGGTCATCCCTGCGCGGATCGTCGTCGTCAAGGACGGCTACTCGATCAGGCAGAATCCGTACGGCGGCGGCTACATCAGCTACGGCGTCATCCTCAAGAACACGTCGTCGAAGCAGGACGCACTGCAGGTGTACGCGGTCGTGAACTTCGTGGGGCCCGACAACAAGCTCGTCGGGACGGCGACCACGACGGTGCCGGGCATCCCGGCGAGCCAGCAGTTCGCGCTGGGCGGCGAGGTGTTCTTCCTCGGCGGGGCGCCGCAGATCGCGCGGCTCGAGGTCGTCGCGCTGATCCAGAAACGCCAGCCGCACGCGCTCAAGCTCCCCACGATCACGAACATCCGCATCGCACCGAGCGTCTACGAGCCGCAGTGGGTCGGATCGGTCGAGGGCGAGGTCTCGAACGACGAGGCGAGCCTGATCCTGCAGAACACACAGCTGTCGACCGTCCTCTTCGACGCGGCGGGAAACGTGATCGGCGGAGGATCCGGATACGCCGGCGCCACGCTTCCGCCCGCGGCGCGCGAGTTCTTCAAGATCGAGAGCGGCCTGCACGCCGTCGCCATGAACAAGGCGGCGAGCGCGATGGTCTCCGCCGTCGGCACGTACGCAGTGCCGTAACGGCGAACGCCGCGAAGTGCGGCTGACCGTACCTCGCCACACGAGCAGTCCTCACTCTGCTGCTTCAGCGTCGATGGCACGCTGACGTGGCGCCGGTGGACCGGCGCCGGCGCGGCGATGAAACTCGCTCAGACGCTCGGGTCGCCGACGGTGACGACAACGCGCTCGACGGCGTTGTTCGCGTAGCCGCCCACGTTCCACGGCTCGTCGAGCGGCTGCTCGTTGCCCGCCGCGTCTCTCGCGCGGCAGCCGAGCACGTACCGGCCGGGCTCCGAAGGCTCCCAGCGGAAGCTCCAGCCCCGCCACGCCCACTCCCCGAGCGGCCTCTCGAGCTCCGCCGGCGCCCAGGAGGTCCCGCCGTCGGTCGTGACCTCGACCGAAACGATCGGAGCCCACCCCGACCACGCGCGCCCGGTCACCTCGCACGGCTTGAGCGGCGCGAACCGCTCACGCGTCAGGAACTCTGGCACTCCCGGCGGCCGCATCAGCGCGCGCGGCATCATCCTGGTCACCGGCGTCCCCTCATCTTCCGGATCCTGCCGCAGCCGGTATCCCCGCTCCTGCTGGTAGCCGTCGAACGGCCGGTCGAGCACCGTGATTCGCGAGAGCCACTTCACGTTCGTCATGCCGTACCAGCCGGGCACGACCAGCCTGAGCGGAAAGCCGTGCTGGGGCGGCAACGGCGCGCCGTTCAGCTCGTAGGCGAGCACGACCTCGTCGCGCAGCGCCTCCACGAGCGGCACGCTTCGCTCGTAGTCCTGCTCGACGCCGCCCTCCACCCCGCGGTCGAGGCCCGTGAAGAGCACCTCGAGCGAGCCGTCGCGATGACCGGCCTCCTCCAGCAGCGCCCGGAGCGGCGCTCCTCGCCACCAGCCGGTCCCGACCGCTTCCGAGAGCCAGGGCTGGCTGATCGGACGCGGCGCGAGCCGCGCGCGTCCGTTGCCGGCGCACTCCATCGTGACTGGGATCTCGGCGGCGGGTCGCGCCCGCAGGTCGTCGAGCGTCAGCGAGACCTCGCGCTCGACGTTGCCTGCGATCTCGAGGCGCCACTCTTCCGGGTCGACCGCCGGGATGTCGTAGTGGATGAGCAGATAGTGCAGCCCGCCCGGCGTAATCGGATACTGCAGGGCCTCGAGCGGCATCCCGTGGTTTCGCGTCGCGAGCTGCAGCTCTTCGAGGCTGATGCCGCCCTCGACGGCGGCGGCGTTCATCGGCGTCGACTCCATCGGCGGGAGCCATTCTCTCAGGCGCGTCCTTGTGGCAAGGGCGACGACCGTGCTATGACGATCGCAACGGCGAGCCGGGGAGGAAACGATGGCAGTTGCAAGTGGTGCAGCGCTCGAAGCGCTTCGATCGTCGATTCGCGGTGAGGTGATCGATGGCGAGGATCTGCGCTACGACGAGGCGCGGGCCGTCTTCAACGGGATGATCGACAAGCGGCCCGCGGTGATCGTGCGCTGCCCCGACGTCGCCGACGTGAGAAGCGCGCTCGCTTACGGGCGCTCGGAAGGGCTCGACATCGCGATTCGCGGCGGCGCACACAACGCGGCCGGCCTCGGCTCCGTCGACAACGGGCTCGTCATCGACCTGTCGCCGATGAAATGGACACGCGTCGATCCCGAGACGCAGACCGTGACCGTCGGCGGCGGCTGCACGCTCGGTGACGTCGATCACGCGACGCACACCTTCGGCCTCGCCGTGCCCGTCGGCATCCTGTCGACCACCGGCATCTCGGGACTCACCCTGGGCGGCGGCGTCGGCCACCTGACGCGCCGGTACGGGCTCGCCGTCGACAACCTCCTCGCAGTCGACGTCGTCCTCGCCGACGGCAGCCTCGTCCACGCGTCGGCCGATGAGCACGAGGATCTCTTCTGGGCCCTCCGCGGTGGCGGCGGGAACTTCGGCATCGCCACGGCATTCACGTTCCGGGCGCACAAGCAGGCGACCGTGATCGCAGGCCCGATGCTGTGGCCGATCGAGCAGACCGCCGACGTGCTCCGGTTCTACCGCGACTTCATGGCGGCAGCGCCGGACGACGTGAACGGCTTCTTCGCGCTCCTCACCGTTCCGCCCGGGCCGCCGTTCCCGGAGGAGCTGCACTCGAAGCCGATGTGCGGAATCGTCTGGTGCTGCACGAACGGTGCGGACGAGGCCAACGCGGCGCTGGCACCGGCTCGCGCGCTCGCGCCGGCGCTCGACGGCGTCTCGGAGCTTCCGTTCCCCGCGCTGCAGAGCGCGTTCGATCCGCTCTACCCGCCGGGCCTGCAGACCTACTGGCGGGGCACGTTCATCGCGGAGCTGTCGGACGACGCGATCGCAACCCATGCGGAGTACGCGTCGAAGCTCCCGACCCCGCTCTCCACGATGCACCTGTATCCGACTGACGGAGCTGCGTCACGCATCGGCAAGCACGACACGGCGTGGAGCTACCGCGAGGCGAAGTGGGCGCAGGTGATCCTCGGTGCCGATCCGGATCCGGCACAGGCGGAGGCGCTGAGGTCGTGGACCGTCGGGTACTACGACGCCGTGACCCCGTTCGCCGCCACGGGAGGCGGCGGCTACATCAACTTCCTCGGTGAAGGCAACGACGATCGGGTGCGCAACTCGTACCGTGACAACTACGATCGGCTGGTCGACGCGAAGCGCAAGTACGATCCCGAGAACGTCTTCCATGTCAACTGGAACATCGAGCCGACGGAGTGACGACATGCCCCGCTACATGATCATCAGGCAGTTCGACGTCGAGGAGGATCAGATGGACGACGTCGGCCGCCGCTCGCGCGCGATCGCCGAGAACGACTTCCCCGAGATCGTGTGGGAGCACAGCCACGTCGTCGTTGACGACAACGGCACTGTCAAGACGTTCTGCGTCTACGAGGCGCCCGACGAGGAGACCGTGCGCGCTCATGCGAAGGCCCTCGGAAATCACCATCTGGAGGCGGTGGTGGAGATCGCCGGCGACGTGACGCCGGCCGACTTCCCGCTCGGAGAGGCCGTCTAGGCCGCTACGCCGGCTCGGCTCCGCGGTTGAGGTTTCGCGCATCCACGACGTGGAGCGCGGCCTGGAAGGCGAGCGCCAGCCGGCGTCGCAGCTCCGCCCGTCGCGCGTCCCCGTCGGGGATGAGCGCGAGCGCCTCTCGATACAGCTCGACGGCGCGTTCCTTCGCCCAGCCGCGCTCCGCCTGGGCGGCCGCCGTCGCGAAATACTCGACGGCGCGAACCGGGTCGCCCCCGTCCCGCGAATGGCGTGCGAGCGCCGCGGCCGCCTCGCCGATCTCAGCGGTTGCCTCCTCGAGAAAGCCCGCGACCTGCGCGTGCCGCTCCTGGCGTCGCGCGCGCGGGAGCGACTCGTAGGCGACGTCGCGAATGAGAACGTGCTTGAAGGTGTACTGCGCGTCGCCTTCGATCGCCGAGACGCGCTCGCGCCGGATGAGATCGCGCCGCTCCAGCCGGGCGAGCGTCTCGGCCAGCGCCCGGCCGTTGTCACTCATTCGCTGGAGCGCGCCGCGCCAGAAGACCTTGCCGACGACGGCTGCATCCAGCAGCACCGACCGCTCGGCCGGCGGCAGCGCGTCGAGGCGCGCGGCGACGATCCCGCGGATCGTGTTCGGGAGCGCCCCCTGCTCGCGCAAGGGCGCCTCCACGACCGCGGCAGCTAGCTGCTCGATGAACAGCGGATTTCCCTCGGCTGTCTGCGCGACCTCGGCAACACGATCGGAGCCCGCCACGCCACGCATGAGCTGAGCAGCGAGCTCCGCGGCGTGGATCGCGTTCAGCGACTCGAGCGGCATGGCCGTGTACGCAAGCAGTCCCCCGCCCCAGCCCGGCCTCGCGTCCAGGAACTCCGGCCGCGCCAGGGTGAGCAGCAGGATCGGCAGGTCGTGTAGACGCGCGGCAAGCTCCTCGACGAGGTCGAGCAGGCTGTCGTCCGCCCAGTGCACGTCCTCGAAGACGAGCATCGTCGGCTCTTCGCGCGCGACCGCCTCGATGAACGAGCGCACCGAGAAGAAGAGCGTCTCGCGGTCGTCCACGGAGCTCGTCGTGTCGAGGCCGAGCAGGATGGCAAGATGCTCCGCGACGACGCGCGCGTCGCCGTCGCCGAGCAGCGTCGCGGTCCGCTCCTCCAGCTTCCGGAGGCCGACCTCCACCGAATCGCTCTCGAAGATCCGGCAGAGCTGTTTCAGCTGGAAGGCGAGCGCGCTGTAGGCCATGCTGTCGCGGTACGGGAGCGAGCGCCCCCGGACGGTGCGGCCACCCATCTCGTTGACCGCGCCCGCGAACTCGCGCCCGAGCCTGCTCTTGCCGATCCCGGGAGCGCCGAGCACGGTGACGAGGTACGGCCGGCGCTCCTCGGCGACGCGCTCCCAGATCCCACGGAGAACGCCGAGCTCGGCCTTCCGGCCGACGAGGGGCGCATCGGAGATCGCCCGTTCGCCGGGATCGAGGGCGCCAACGGGTGTCCACGCCTCAAGCGCATCTGCCTTTCCCTTGGCGAGGATGGGATCGGCCCGCTCGTACTGGATGACGTCGCGGGTGCAGGTGTATGTCTCGGCGCCGACGACGATGCCGTCCGTAGGTGCTCCCTGCTGGAGGCGTGCGGCCGTGTTGACGACGTCGCCGGCAACCATCGCCTCGCCGAGTTCCGGCCGCGCCTGCAGCGTGACCAGCGCCTCGCCCGTGTTCACGGCGATCCGGAGCCGGAGATCGTGGTCCGAGTCGCCGTTCAGAGCCGCGATGCTGTCCCGGACCGCCAGCGCGGCCCGCACCGCTCGCTCCGGATCGTCGCCGAACGCCGTCGGAGCACCGAAGACGCCCATCACCGCGTCGCCGATGAACTTCTCGACGACGCCTCCGAACGACTCGACCTCACGCCGGACGGACTCGTGGTACGGGGCCAGGACCGCGCGGACCTCTTCTGGATCCATGCGTTCGGACCGGGACGTGAAGCCTTCGAGGTCGACGAAGATGATGCTCACGACCCGGCGCTCCTCGTCGGGCAGCCGCTCGGCCGGAGGCAGTTCGGTGCCGCACGCGAGGCAGAAGCGCGCGATCGCCGGGTTCTGCTGTGAGCACTCGGGACAGGGCCGCATGGTCAAAGCGTACGACGATCGCCGGAGCGCCGGTTTTCGGGGGGATCCTCTGGCCGCAGGTCAGCGCGGGGTATCGGGCCCAGCGCGACGGCTACGTGAGGCGCTCCCAGAGCCGTTCCCCGCACACGAGGCATCGCGGCACGACGTGATGGACGGTGACCGTGTTCGAGCAGGCGGTGCAGACGAACCAGCCCCGCGCGATCGTCCCTGCGGGCCAGAACTCGACGTACTCCTGCTCGCTCCCGGCTGTTGCGATCTCCATCGGCGGCTCCCCCACTTCCACTCCCCTCTCGACTCGAACTCTGTTCTCCGGCCGCAGCCTCCTTGTAGGTCGACCTCGGCGCGGTGTCAACGCCTTGTGAAACCGGGCCGATCCTCGTAGCCTCCGGACGGCGTGCGGCGCGGGGCTCCCTACCGCTTGATCCTCGTGGTGCTGGTCGCCGCGACGGTGGTGCCTGTTGCGCGCGGCGCGAACTACCTTCGGCTCGGCTTCGACGACGACACGCTCAAGTGGATGATGCGGCCCGATGGCTTCGTCGGCGTGCAGCGCGAGCTCGGCGCTCCCTTCACGCGCATCACGATCCCGTGGCGCCGTGGAGACGTCCGGCCCGGATCGCGCGTCGGGACGTTCCTCGACCGTGCCGCCCGCGCCGGGAGACTCCATCAGAAGGTCGTGCTCGCCGTGTACAGCGGCGCCGACCAGGCTCCGACCGACGCCCGGTCGCGCAAACAGTACTGCCGCTTCGTCCGAAGCCTGTTCACGCGCGCACCCGACACTGCCGCGGTCGTGATCTGGAACGAGGCGAACTCGCCGCGGTACTGGCCGCCGCGGGCCGGCGCACCCGCGTACGAGGCGCTCCTCGCGCGCTGCTACGACGAGCTGCACGCGTTCCGCTCGAACGTCAACGTCGTGGACTCGACCGCGTCGCACTACGACCCGGCAGGATTCATCGCGGAACTCGGGCAGGCATACCGCGCATCGGGGCGCGACCGGCCGATCCTCGACACGTTCGGCCACAATCCCTACCCGGAGTTCGCGGCCGAGGACCCGTGGGCGACGCACACCGGTAGCGGGACGATCGGCGAGGGGGACTACGCCACGCTCATGGCCGCCATCACGGACGCCTTCGGCTCCACAGCGCAGCGCATCCCGAGCGCGACGTGGGCCCGGCTGTGGTACCTCGAGGATGGATTCCAGACGGCGGTCCCGTGGCCCTTCGGCCCGCTCTACAGCGGACACGAGAACGACCGCACCGCGCTCCCCGCCGTGGCGCCGGGCTCGAAGTCCCAGGCGACCCAGCTCACGGCTGCAATCACGCTCGCCTATTGCCAGCCCGCGGTCAGCGCGTTCTTCAACTTCACGCTGATCGACGAGCACCGGCTCGCCGGCTGGCAGTCGGGCCTGATGTATACGAACGGGACGCGCAAGCCGTCGTTCGACGCCTATAAGCAGGTCGCGGCGGAGGTCGTGAACCGGGCCGTCGACTGCTCGAAAGTCGTGGGCGCGGCCAAGGCCGCCGCATCGCCGGGGCCGCACTACTAGCGCTACAGAGGAACAGGAAAACGGCTCTTCGGTGGCCGGCCAGCCGCATGGAGATCTCTCCCTTGGCCAACCCCTTGAGCCGCTCTCCTTCCGAAAGAGTCTGCCTGCATGCACCTCGGGAGTTCAATGGGCCGTCCGGCCCATCTTTTCGGGCCGTGTGTACCAGTCGTCAGCGTCAGTCGAGCGAGTTGCGCTGCACCCACAGTGCGGCCTGGGTGCGGTCCGTGACGCCGATCCGCTGGAAGACGCTCGTCAGGTGCGCCTTGACCGTCTTCTCGCTGATGCCGAGCTCGCGGGCGATCCGCTTGTTCGGAAGTCCGCTCCCGACGAGTCGCAGGACGTCGCGCTCGCGCACGGAAAGGTCGGCCCCTGGGCGCTCGTCGTGGCGGGCGGCCAGCACCTCGCGCGCCGCCTTCGGCGCGAGCGGCGCCTCACCGCGGGCAGCGGCGCGGATGCCGGCGACGAGCTCCGACGGCTCCGCGTCCTTGAGGAGGTAGCCCGAGGCGCCTGCGTCGAGCGCCGCCATGATCTGCTCGCGGTCCGAAAACGACGTCAGCACGACCACCCTCGTCGAGCCGTCGGTGGCGCCGACGATCCGACGGGTCGCCTCGACCCCGTCGAGCACCGGCATCGAGAGGTCCATCAGGACGACGTCCGGGCGGAGCTGCATCGCGAGCTCCGTCGCCTCGGAGCCGTCCGCCGCCGCGCCGACGAGCTCGATGTCCTCCTCGTTCCCGAGCAGAACGCTCGAGGCCCTCCCGGACCACGGGATGGTCCCGCGAGCAGGAGCCGGATCACTGCGGCGCCTCGACGACGATCCTCGTGCCGCGCCCGCTGGCGCTCTCCACCGTGAGCCCGCCGCCGGCCTCCCGCGCCAGATCGGCGAGGAGGCGGAGCCCAAGATGTCCCTCTTCGACCTCGCCGTCGAAGCCGCGCCCGTCGTCGTCCACGACGAGCCGTGCGAGCTCGCCGTTCACCGCGAGGTGCACGTCAACGCGCGTCGCGCCGGAATGGCGGGAGACGTTCCGCAGCGCCTCCTGCGCCGTGCGGTAGAAGAGCGTCTCGAGCGTCGGCGACAGCCGTGTCCCCTCGGGAACGGACACAGTCGCCTCGATGCCTCGGGCGCCCAGAGGTGCCGCCAGGTCGCGGAGCGCCGCCTCCAGCCCCGCACGATGGAGATCGGGCGGATAGATGTCGACGAGCAACGAGCGGAGCTCGCGAATCGTGCGGCGTGTCCCGGCCGCCGCGTCGTGCAGCGTCGCGACCGTCTCGTCGCTCCGCGAATGGTCGAACGCGTCGGCTGCAGCCGCGAGACTGTACGAGACGCCCGGCCAGATCCTGGACCGCGCCGTCGTGGAGGTCGCGTGCGATCCGCCGGCGCTCGAGCTCGGACGAGTCGATCGCGCGCTGCAGGAGGCGCTCCCGCTCGACCTGCCCCTGGCGGAGCCGTCGGGCGCCACGCCAGGCGAGCGGCAGCTGGACCAGCCAGAGGAGCGCGAGCGTCCCGAGGATCGCGGGCGCGAACGCCAGCCACAGCTTCCGACCGCTCGCCGCGATCGAGCTGTAGCGCGCGTACGTCTCGAACATCAGCGTCTTCCCGTGGGGGCCTCGGATCGGCAGGTAGACCTCGAGCAGCTTGTCGAACCGCCGTTCGAAGCGATTCTCCCGCTTCGAGAGGTCGCTGATCTCCGCCTTCGCCTTCCCGGTGGCCAGCGCTCGGCGCTCATCGTCGCCGAGGGGGTACCGCGACCCGATCAGGCGGTGCTCGTCGGAGTACACGATCTCGCCGTCGGGCCGCCAGACCTTGACGCGCACGACACGTCCGTCCAGCACGCCGCGCCTGACGATCCGGTCGAAGCGGCCGACGGCCGTCGCGTCGCCGCGGAGGACGGCAGCCGTGAGCTCCGGCTCGGCGACGCCACGTCCCGCCACCTCGGCGACCTGCCGTGCGTTGCGGATCGCCTCGCGCCGCCCGACCCGCTCGAGCAGGTAGACGCCCGCCGCTCCGAGGAGAATCAGCGCCGCGATCCCGCTCAGGGCGTACTGCGCGACGACGCGGCGGATCCCCTCGTTCCGCCCACCGCGTGCCTCCTGCTCTGCGACACGCATCAGTCGGTCTATACGCGGCACGGCCGCTGCTGGATCCGGAAGGGACACCCGCTGAAGGCTGCCGCCGGCGGGGGACCGCCGGCAACGGGACCTTCGTCCTACGACCAATGTCCTCTTGTGACCCGGACCCGACCGACGGCACCGTGTCCCACGCAATGACGTCCACGAACCGACTCCACGCCCAGGGCGCTCGGCGGCCCTCTCCCCCCGAGCGCCCGCGCGTGCCAGCCGCGTCGAATCGATTCGAAAGGAGACAACCCATGACCAGAACACTGATGACGATGCTCGCCGTCGTCACGGGTGCGCTCGTTCTCGTCGCGAGCGGCCTGGGACGGAGCAACGCCGTCCCGGCGCTCCGCGGCACGGTCGGACCGGGATTCACGATCAACCTGACGAAGCGCGGCAAGAAGGTGAAGAACCTGAAGGGCGGCACCTACCGGTTCGCGATCTCGGACCGCTCGGCGGCGCACAACTTCGTCCTCGAGCGTGAACGCGGCGTCGAGAAGCGGCTGACCACGGTGGCGTTCTCCGGCACGAAGACCGTGACCCTCAAGCTGACCCGCGGTTCCTGGAAGTTCTACTGCGAGCCGCACCAGTCGATGATGTTCGGACGCTTCACCGTCCGCGGAGCCACGACCGCAGCAGCCGCGGCGGCCCGGTCGGACGACCGCGGCGGTCACGGCGAGGTGGAGCCCGGTGACGACAAGGGCGGCCATGGAGAGCCGGAGCCCGGCGACGACCGCGGCGGAAGGTAGGGGAAACTCCGAGGCCGAACACGCGTCTTAGGTACAGGGAGCCAGGTTTCGGACTGGCGGCCCAGTCGAGCCCTCTTTGGGGGGTCACCTGGCTCCCTCTCTCGTCCTTCTTCTGCGTCGGAGCGACGCGTTGCCGGGCCACAGCAGCACGTAGATCCCGACGGCCCGCCCCTTGTTGTGCTTGCCGTAACGATCTGTTAAAACGGGCCCCGCGCCTTGACCTCGCGCTTGGGCTGCCCTGGGCGGCGGTCCTTTCTCTTGGAATAGACGCAACCGAGGAGGCCGCCCGGATCGCAGCGCGTGCGGCCGCGCGCGCGACCGGCGGCTCTCCTCCAACTCAGCGACAGGCCGAGAGCGGTGAGACGCCGTCCACGGCCGTGGCCGGAACGAGGCAGGCGACGACGTTCCCGCCTCGGTCGAGACCTGTCAACCGAAAGCGCCTTCCGAACAATCCGGGCGGCAGGCCGCCGTTCGCGGGCAGCTCGCTCGCGTAGAAGCGCACATGGCCGACAGAGCTCGGGCCACCGAAGGTCGGCACCCGGAGAGCGGTGCCGGCGTCGAGCCGGATCACGACGGTTGCCGCGTCCTCGACCACTGGCCCGACGATGTACCCCGGTAGCCGGTCGCCCGCCGAGCTGGTGAGGAACGTGATCGTCATGTCCGGCGACGCCTTCGTCTCGGGCGTGCGGGCGACGCCGATCTGCGGAGCACAGCTCATTGCCGCTCCGTCGCCACGAGCTTGCGCGCCCTTCGGTGCAACGGCCAGGCAGAGGCCGTCGGTCGTCGAGGGATAGGCGATCAGCTCCCACGGATGCCCGGACCACACACCCTCCTTCACGACGACGGGCGCTCGCACCGGTCTGGGGAAATCTCCGAACCTGAAGAACCACCAGTCCTTCGCCGCTGCGAGGGCGGCAAGGGGCACGGCAAAGGCGGCGAGGACCGCGAGGGCTATGAGGAGCCGCCGCTTCGTCAGCAAACGCCGGGAGAGCAGACGCCGGTCGCCGGCGCGAGCGAGGACATCCGACCAGTCCGGTTCCCACGGGGTTGCCGGCGCAAGACGGTCGAGAGCGTTATCGGCGAATGTCATCCAGCCACCTCCTGCAGGTTGTCGGCGAGCGACGCCCGGGCGGCGTGCAGCGTCGCCGAGACGGTTCCGACGGCGATTCCGAGCGTCGCCGCGATCTCCGCGTAGTCAAAGCCGAGGTAGAAGCGCAGGAAGAGCGCGTCGCGTTGACGCTGCGGCAGCCGACGGATCGCTGCACGGACCGCCGGCGCATCCACCTCGTCTGCCGACGCCGAATCGTCCGCGTTCGGGACCACGCCGGCGGCTGTGGGGCGACGGACGAGGTCGTGGGCGGCGTTCAGCACGCAGCGCGCGATCCAGGCTTCGAGCGAGCCGGTGCGGCGATACGACCAGCGTCCGCGGATCGCCCGCGCGAAGCCCTCCTGCACCGCGTCTCGCGCCGCCTCCGCATCACCCGTCCTCGCAAGCGCAAGGCGAACGAAGTCCGCACCGCGCGTCCGGTACACGGCCTCGATCTCGGCGAGTGACGCATCCATCTCGGGCATCCATCCACATGACGACGGAGACCGCCGTCCTGTTTAGCGACCGGCTACGAATCGGGCGCCGCGACGGGCGCCGGCTCCGGTGGCATGGGGCCGGCTGCGACCCCTCCGGCCAGCTCGGCCTCGAGCGCGGTCGGCTCCGTGACCGGCTCCGGCATCTCGCGGATGCTCCGGACCGGCGATAGCAGCACGGGCAGGAACGTGAACAGCGAGCCGATCGCACCGACCCACAGCGCCGTCCGCAGACCATAGGCCGATGCAATCGCGCCGCCGGCGAGCTGCCCGAGCGGCAGCGTGCCCCAGACGATCCAGCGCATCGACGCGTTCATCCGTCCTTGCAGCCGCTCCGGCGTGATCGCCTGACGGAGGCTGACCTGCGTGATGTTGTACGCCACCTGCGAGTACCCGCCGATCAAGAAGCCGGCGATGATCAGGGGAAGCGGAAAGCTCTCGGGCGCGAGCGGCACCGCGAACGAGGTGACCGGGAACATCAGCGCCGGAAGGACGATCGCCGGTCCGACGCCGATCGATCGCTGCACGCGGTTCGCCGCGAGCGCGCCGGCGACCGAGCCGACGCCGAACATGGCGAACGTGAAGCCTACGGCCACCGACGAGAGATGGAGGACTCGCACGAAGTAGAGCAGCGCGATCGTGAAGCCGATGCTGCCGAAGAAGTTCGAACTGCCGGTGCAGGCCGCGATCGCCCGGAGGTAGGGGTGCCGGACCACGAATGCGAGCCCTTCCTTCAGCTCCGGGAGCATCCTCGGCTTCGGCTCACCCTCGGCGTGTTCCGGCAACACTTCCTTGCGCCGGATCGGGATCATGAATGCGGTCGAGATTGCGAAGCTGACGGAGTCCAGGACGATCGCGTAAGGAGCGGTCATCGCCGCGATCAGCGCACCCGACAGCGTCGGGCCGGTGACCTGTGCCGTCGACGCCGTCATCTGCAGCTTGGCGTTCCCGTCCACGAGCTGCTCCCGATCGACGAGCGACGGCAGGTACGACTGGTACGCCACGTCGAAGAGCACGGTGAAGACGCCGACGACGAACGAGATCGCGAACAGGTGCCAGAGCCGCAGCTCGTTCGTCGCCCAGAGCACCGGGATCAGGGCGAGCAGCACAGCGCGAGCGGCATCGCCGACGATCAGGATCGGACGCCGGCGCAGCCGGTCGACCCACACACCGGCCGGCAACGCGAACAGGATGAACGGGAGGAACTGGAGCACGCCGAGCAGCGAGAACTCGAACGGCGACGCGTGCAGCCCGACCGCCGCAACCCACGGAATCGCGAGGCCGGAGATCTGCGTGCCGAACTCGCTGATCGTCTGGCCGGTCCAGAGCTTGAGGAAGTCCGCATGCTCCCAGAGCCCGCCGCGCGGGCGACGCACGCTACGCATCGCGCCTTTCCGTGTTCCAGAAGCCGGTCGTCAGGACGTGCATGACGCCGTCCTCGGAGTCCGCTGCACGGAAGTCGTCGACCAGCCGCTCGAGTCGCCGTACGAGCCGGCGCAGGTCGTCGGGTGCGAGTCGCGCGCGGACGAGCGAGAAGTGCGCTCCCTCGGGCGCCTGCTCGAGCTCGTGGGCAGCCTGACGCAGCGCCACGCTCGCCAGCGCCCGCTCGCCGGCGTCGTCGTCCAGCCGGAAGACGAACAGGCGCGCCGTCCGCCCGTAGTACTTCTCGGTCACCGCGCGGATCCGGCGGGTGCGAACGACGCGGATCAGGCCGGCGCGCTCGAGCACCTTCAGGTGGTGCCCGACCGTTCCCTTCGGCAGGCTCAGCTCGACCGACAGCTCCTGCGTCGAGCGCGCGCGGTCGCGGAGCAGCGCGACGATCCTCGTGCGGAGGTCGTCCGCGAGCGCGCGCAGCTGTTCGCCATCGGACACGACCAGCGTGTCCGGCGCGTCGTAGTCGGGGCTGGCTTGCTTCGCGCGAACGGTCGAGATCGGCAGACCATACGGGAATTCCCGACCATTCGCCACGCCCGTGGAGCCGCTCCCGGCCGGGCGGCGCTGGTATAGACGCAGCCGTGGCAGGAGCGACTCAACGGTACGTCTTCGGGCAGCCCGAGTGGCTACGAGCCGTGCCGACCGGCCGCCGGCTCCCGGCGTCTGCCCGCGTGGTCTACACGGGTTGCGGCACCTCCTTTCATGCAGCGCAGACCGGCGGCCACGCGCAGCAGGCGCTCGAAGCCGTCCTCTCGCCTCCCGACGCGGACGTGCTCGTCTGCATCTCGCACGAAGGCGACACGGCTCTGACCAACGAGGCCGCGCGCGCTTTCCGCGGCGAGGTCTGGTTGGTGACTGGCAAGGCGGAATCGCCGCTCGCGGAGGTGGCCCAAGAGGTGGTCGTCTGCACGCCCGAGGTCGAGCGGTCGTGGTGCCACACGGCCAGCTACACGTGTGCCGTGGCGACGCTCGCAGCTCTCCGTGGTGACGACGTCTCGCACCTGCCGGGCGCGGTCGAAGCCGCGTTGCAGCAGCAGGTCGACGCGCCAACGCAGGAGCGAGTCGTCGTGGCGGGGGCCGGACGCGACTGGCCGACCGCGCAGGAGGCCGTCCTCAAGCTCCGCGAAGGCGCCTGGCTGGCGGCGGAGGCATACGAGACGGAGCAGCTGCTGCACGGCTACCTCGCGGCGATCGACGAGTCGGTCCGCGCTTTCGTGCTCGAGGGCGAGGGCCGCGGCGCCGAACGCGCGCAGGACGCGGTCGCCGCGCTCGAGGCGCTCGGCTGCGAGACGACGCTCGTGCCGACACACGATCCGGTCGTCGACATCGTCTACTTCCACCTGTTGACACTCGCGGCTTCAGAGGCCCGTGGCATCGACCCGGACCCGATCCGGCGAGCGCCCGGCTCGCCCTGGTCGAAGGCCGCCGGCTCGGCGTATCCGTACTGACCGCTACGCGTCGGTTCGCGAACGGGCGGCGGCCGAGTAGGACTCGGCACTTGCGGCGGCGTGGCGGGGAACCCCCGCGGCGGCATACGCGTCGTCCTCGTCCAGGGTCTCGTGCTCGAGCAATGCCATTGCGAGCGAGTCGAGCTTGTCGCGGTTCTCCTGGAGAAGCGCGACGACCTGCTCGTGCGCCGCGTCGACGATGCGTCGCACCTCGTCGTCGACGAGCTGCTGCGTCGCGGGCGACACCTCGGCTGCCCCGGGCAGCAGCGGGCCCGTCCCGTCGCGCGGGATCACCGCGACGGGCCCGATCGCCGAGCTCATCCCCCAGCGCCCGACCATCTGCCGCGCGATTTCGGTGAGCTGCTGGATGTCGGATTCGGCACCGGTGCTCGTCTCGCCGTACACGAGCTCCTCCGCAGCGCGACCCCCGAGTGCGACCTTGATCCGCGCCTGGATCTCCGGCTCCCGGTAGTTGAACCGGTCGCTCTCCGGCGCGGCGAACGTGACGCCGAGCGCGAGACCGCGCGGAATGATCGACACCTTGCGCACCGGATCGGCGCCCTCGGTGAGCATCCCGACGATCGCGTGTCCACCCTCGTGGTACGCGGTCCGCCGCCGGTCCTCGGGACTGATCATCACCTGCCGCTCGGCGCCGAGCACGATCCGCTCGAGCGCGTCGGTGAAGTCGGCCTCCGCCACTTCGTCGTGGTCCCTCCGCGCTGCGAGCAGCGCCGCCTCGTTGACGAGGTTCGCGAGGTCGGCACCGACCATGCCCGGCGTCGTCGCGGCGATCCGGGCGAAATCGACGTCGTCGGCGAGCGGCACCGAGCGCGTGTGCACCTCGAGCACGCGCTCGCGACCGGCGCGGTCGGGCGCCTGGACTGTGACGCGGCGATCGAAGCGCCCCGGCCGCATGAGCGCGGAGTCGAGGATGTCGGGGCGATTCGTGGCCGCGACGACGATCACGCCGGTGGCGGCGTCGAACCCGTCCATCTCCGTGAGGATCTGATTAAGCGTCTGCTCGCGCTCGTCGTTGCCGCCGGAGAACGGCCCGGCGCCCGCCGAGCGCGAGCGCCCGATCGCGTCGAGCTCGTCGATGAACACGATCGCCGGCGCGGCGTCCTTGGCCTGCTTGAACAGGTCCCGCACGCGCGAGGCGCCGATGCCCACGATCGCCTCCAC
>Ga0066652_100000595_pt1 | contig 17564 bp, 17 predicted proteins | sample GraSoiAngelo_101_FD_71413 | JGI IMG/M metagenome (GOLD analysis project Ga0066652, IMG submission 71413) | Grasslands soil microbial communities from the Angelo Coastal Reserve, California, USA - 14_0903_02_30cm | ecosystem: Environmental > Terrestrial > Soil > Grasslands | place: USA...
ATGTTCGGGCTTGGTGTTGCGCGCCTTGGAAAAAATGAACGCCCACTGTTCGTCCGCTTGAACGCGCTTCGTCGTGAGATTGATGTGGTTCGCGTTCTGATAACGCCACGCTGCTTCACCGGCTGCTTCAAGTAGGCGGAGAATTGTCACCTTCGACGCGCCCGTGAGACGGGAGGTAGCGCGAACCGACGTGCCCTCGCAGAGGCACTTCAGAATTGCGGCCCGCTTGACCGTACTCAGCTTGTTCATGCCTCAAAGTATACTGCTCGGTCAAGCATCTGTCAAGTGTTTTGGGTCTTGACAGCGCCAATAAGTGCACTCCTTGGGTACACGCTTGCGGACGCCGCTTTTGCTCCGTATCTTAGGTACAACGCAAAAGGCGGTGGCTCAGATTCCCGGCAAGGAATCGTCTGAGCCACCGCCCCGAGGAGGTGGTGATAGACATGAGATGAAGCTTGAGGCGGAGTTCGGGTGGTTCCTTTGCGAGGGGGCCACCCGAGCACCTGCCCGTGGGGTCAAATCTAACACCTCACGGCCTGGAGGACCAGTACAATGCTCGAAAACGATGAGGTGCCGATGGATTACAATGTGGTCTTGGATGACCTGCAACGACAATTGCGGGCAGGTCAAGCCCGGTTTGAAGCTTGGGAAACTGAGAAGGCCGAGCTCTTAGCGGCGATGGATGCGATTCGGAAGCTGGCAAACCGTCATGGTAGCCAGCAGCAAATCGCGTTGCCGGGCATTGGCGGCAAGCCCGTTGCGCGTTCCGCGCCGCATACCTTCCGCGGGCTCTCTTACAAAGATGCCACGAAGAAGGTGTTTGGAATGTTCGAAAAGCCGCTCACGGCTCCAGACGTTACCGACGTTCTTTTTAATGCGGGTTTCGCGTCAAGTCGGCGACTGATTAAGAGCAACATCGACGGCGTATTCAAACGCCTCCGCGATGATCGCGTGATCGAGCGGGTGGGCGAGACGCCCACCTACAGGCTCGCGCAGACTAGCCTCGTTGAATCAAACGGGCAGCACCCGTAAGACAGTCGGGCTTCAAAAGGTAAAGGGCCGAATCGGGTGTCCCGATTCGGCCCTTCAACTACGCACCTGCCCTCGCGGGCGGTTCGCAGTTCCTTTGCAAGGTGACGCAATGTCGCGCTGTAGCCCCGCCTTGCGTCAACCCGTGGCAGCTAAGCGATTCTTGTACGGTGGCTATTCGGAGCCACGGGATAGCACGGGAGAAGGTGTGCCGGGGACGGGATTTGAACCCGCACGGGCCTTGCGACCCAGAACCTTGCAAAGGAACTGCGTATACCGTTCCGCCACCCCGGCACCGAGAGCGACCAGCGGACCGTCAACTTTGCAAGCGTCTCGCATCTCCCACTGCCGGCAAAGCTAATGACGAACAGGCCGGGTTCCTAGGGCTCGCTCCAACGGGCCTTAGCGGCCCGCTTGGCAATGTTTCGGCGCTCCTCCGGACTGAGAGCGGCCGCGCGTGCCTTCCCGCCCTTCTTGCCGCCCTTCCGGCCCATCTCGCGCGCGACGTCGCGGTCCCCCGGCGCGTCCTCGACCGCTTCACCGATCATGCCGCGCACGAAACGAAAAGCCTCCTCGTTCACGTCGGGCGGCCTGCGGAGCGTGGGCTTTTTCTTCTTCGCCATGTGAACAACGTATGAGCAACGACCGCGACTGACTACCTAGAAATCAAACTGTACCACTGCCGATGCGACGGGCTGTGTGTGGCAAAGCAAATGCAGTTGTCCACACGCTGGCCAGCCCTCTTACGGAGACACACTCATGGCAGCTCGAAAGAAATCCGGTCGCAAGTACGGAAAAGCAGCGAGTAAACGCGTCGAAAGCGCGATGCGGCGACGCAAGAAGGGCACGCTTCGCAGTGGAAAGGGCGGAAAAGGCGGGAAGGTGAAGAGCCGCAAGCAGGCCATCGCGATCGGACTTTCCGAGGCGCGCTCCAAGGGCGCGAAGGTTCCGCGCAAGCGAGGCGGCAAAAAGGGAGGCCGCAAGAGCGGTGGACGCAAGCGCAGCCGCTAGGTCCACGAACTTATTCTGGAGAATCACAATGAAAGCTGTCGTCATAACGCTGCTCGGCGCCGTCTGCCTGTCGGCATGCACGGCGAAAACCGATCGGGGTGACACCCTGGCCGCCGGCAGCGCCTCGGGCATGGCGGTCGGCGCAACGTCCTCCGCGATGGCCACACCAGCGCCGGTGCAGCTATCCGATGCGAACGTCGTCGAGAAGCTGAGTTCCGGCGACTCGGCGGAGATCGCGCTCGGCAAGCTGGTTCAAACGAAGGCCACGGATGCAGGCGTCAGACAATTCGGGACGCTGCTCGTCACCGATCACGGCGCCAACGCGAAGCAGGTCGCGTCGCTGGCGAAAAAGGACAGCCTGACGCCGCAACCGCCTCCGAGCGACACCAGCGCCGCCGAGCATCAGCATGTGCTCGACCGCTTCAAGGCAATGGCGAAGGGGAAGGACTTCGATACGGCGTTCGTGAACCACGCCGTGGAGGATCACCAGAAGGAGATCTCGGATCTACAGTCGGCGCAGGGATCGCTGCAGAACGCCGAGCTGAAGGCGCTGGTCGAGAAAACGCTTCCCGTCATGCAGAAGCACCTCGACCGCGCGAAAGCGCTGCAGGCGAAGCTGAGCGGAACGAAGAGCTAGTCGTCAGTCTGAGGCGACGCGCGACGCCGCGGGCTGTGAGCGCGCAGCGAGGTAGCGACGATAGTTCGACGGGAACACGGCCACGTGAAAGTGCGCGGGGTCGTGTTCCTCGGTCGCTTCGATGACGCCCTGCTCCTCGAGGTCGAGCAGCGTTTGCCGCAGCCACGAGAGGCAATGACCCTCGGGCTTGCGCAGATCCACTGCCATCCCGGTCGGATGGACCGAACGTTTGGAGCTGTTCGCGGGTTGCCGTCTGGTGGGACGGACGCCGCTGGTCACCACGAGCCGCTCGCCGCACGCCAGGCGGTATTGCGTGCCGAATCGGGTGAGGAAGGTCCGAGTAGTCGGCCGCACATATGGATAGCGCACGTCGTCATCCACCTGCACGTTCGCGGTCGATGTCACCTGAACCAGCTTGCCAGACCGGGCGGCCGCGCGCACCGCCGCTGGGGTCATATAGAAGCGGAGCCCTTCAGACCGCGCACCCGCATACATGCGACGAACGCTGGCATTTGAGCCACGGAGTGACTGCGCGCCGGCGCTGGACAGCGCGGCAACGACAAGAAGGGGGGCGACGATTCGGGCGAGCACAGGCGTATGAAGTCAGGCAGGGGAGGAATACCCCGACGTGACGAATGGGTGCCAGGCAGGCAACTTCTGTGCTGTGGATCGAGCAGTTTTCTGCTTTTTCGTCCTCATTCTTTCGCGGAGACCAGATGCATCCGTCGCATGTTCGTATCGTCGCCGCCGCTGCTGCCATCGCTGTCGCCGTGCTCGGATGTCATCGGACGGTCCAGGTGGGAAGCTCCCAGACTGCGATGCCGGCTGGCGTCCGCCGGATCGCGCCGACCGGCGATTTCCGTGGTGAGCTCGGTGTGCAGCTATGGAGCTTCCGGGAGGAAGTGAAGAACGATCCGGCCGCGATGCTCCGGATGACACGCGCGATGGGCCTCACGCACGTCGAGACCGCCGGCATGTACGGGTTGACGACGCAGCAGTTCGCGGACGCCGTCAGGGCCTCCGGATTGCGCGTGACGTCGATGCACGTGGGATACGACGACTTCAAGAACAACCCCGACAAGATCATCGCGGACGCCAGGGCGCTGGGCGCGAAGTACGTCGGCACCGCGTGGTATCCGCATGGGCAGACGTTCACCGAAGCCGACGCGCGCAAGGCGATCGCCGACTTCAATGCGTTCGGCAGGCGGATGAAGGACGCTGGGCTGACATTCTTCTATCACGACCATGGCTACGAACCGGTACCGTATCGCGGCAATGAAACGCTGCTCGACCTGATCATCCAGGAGACCGACCCGACGCTCGTCGCGTTCGAGATGGACGTGCTGTGGACGTACCTGCCCGGCGTCGATCCGGCCGCCCTTATAAGGAAGTACCCGGGGCGCTTCCGGCTCATGCACATCAAGGACATGAAGCCCGGCGTACCGCGCGGCTCGCTCACGGGCGGGTTGCCGGCAGAGCAGCAGGCGGCGATCGGCGCGGGCCAGGTTGACTGGGGCACGCTGATGGCGGCAGCCTCGAAGGATGGGCTGCAGTACTACTACATCGAGGACGAGACACCCGATCCGGTGAACAACGTTCCGAAGAGCATCTCGTATCTCGAGCAGCTGAGGTTTCCGCGGCTCACGCCCTAGCGTCGTCGTCTTCGCGTGAACTGGAAGACCGTCAACTATCGCACGCATCGCTGGATCGGCATCACGCTCGGTGCGCTGACGTTCACGTGGTTCGTCAGCGGCATCGCGATGATGTATTACCCGTGGCCCGCGCCGACGGCGTCCGAGGAAGTCGCGCGACTCGAGCCACTCCGACTCCATGCCGCGACGCGACTCATCGGCTTCGACTCGGCGCTGGCGATCGGCGCGGACAGCGCGGTGATCGGCGGACGTCTCGCGCGATGGAATGGCGGTCTCTCGTACGTCCTGTGGCGGCCGAACGGCTCGCGCCTCCGGACCGTGGCGGTCGTCGATGCCGTGTCCGGCCGGATGCTGTCTCCGATCACCAGCACGCAAGCGATCGCGGTTGCGCGGCGATGGGTCGGTGCGACGGCGATGCTCGCGAGCGTAGAGCCGCTCGAGTCCGGCGACCACTACCTGCTATCAAGCGAGTATCGGCACGGCTTTCCGGCGTACGTCGTCCGCTTCGCTGACGCGGAGCGCTCGGCGATCTACGTCAGTCGGTCCGGAGGGTACGTCACCGGCATCGTCACCAACCGGACGCGCTGGACCACCTGGCTCGGAACCGTACCCCACTGGCTGTACTTCAAGTGGCTCTACACGCGGCACATCGAGTGGTGGCTCTGGGTGAGCTGCGTGCTCCCTGCGATCGCGGTGCTCGCGGGCGCGAGCGGGTTCGTCATCGGCGTGCATCAGCTTCTGCCGCACTGGCGTCGCGGCGAGTGGCGCATCAGCGCGTATCGTGGTGCGTCGCAGTGGCATCACCTGGCGGGCATCGTGTTCGGGGCGCTCGTGGTGACGTGGTCGCTGAGCGGATTGCTCGAGGTGCTTGGTCCGGACATTTCGCCGCCGGAGCGACAGGTGGCGACGGTGCGCGGATGGGGCACGGCACGCAGCGTCATTCGCGAGATGGACGCCGTGTCCGCGGCGGCACGCGCGCTCGGGGAGACGAGCGACGCGGTTGCGGTCGATTACGTCCGGATACTTGGTGCGCCCGCGTACGTGGTGCGCTTCTCCGGCGGCACGCGCGTCTTTCTGGACGCCACGCGGAGTGGCGCGGCGCGACTCGAGCTGACCGCCGCTGAAGCCGCGTCAGTTGCGCGCGTCGCGATCGGGACAGATCGCAGCATCACATCCGTCCAGCGGCTGGCCACGTACGACGCGTACTACTACGCGCGCTTTCATCGTGAGCTGCCGCTCCCCGTCTATCGCGTGTCGTTCTCCGACGCCGATCGTTCGGTGGTCTATGTCGACGCAGTGAGCGGCGAGCCCGTGGGGTATGTGGATCCCGAGGTGCGCTCGTACCGGTGGCTTCGCGATGGAATGCACAGCTTCGACTTTCCCGCGCTCAACGGCCGCCGCGCGTTATGGCAGTCGATCGTGCTTCCGCTCATGCTCGGCGGCACGCTGATCGCCGCAACCGGACTATGGCTCGCCGTGCGGCGAATTCGGCGAATGGCAGCGTCGCAGTCATCTTGAGCGCAGCGACGAGCACGCTCCACTCAGGATGACAGCTATGCGCGAACCAGCCGTTTGTACGCCACGCGATGCGGCTGGTCCGCGTCGGCGCCTTTGCGTCGCTTGAGATCCTCGATGTACGACTGGTAGTTGCCTTCGTGCCAGACCGTCTCACTGTTGCCTTCGAAAGCCAGCACGTGGGTGGCGATGCGGTCCAGGAACCAGCGGTCGTGGGAGATCACGACGACACAGCCGGCGAAGTCGAGCAGCGCGTCCTCGAGGGCGCGGAGCGTGTCGACATCGAGATCGTTCGTCGGCTCGTCCAGCAGGAGGACGTTGCCGCCGCTCATGAGCGTCTTGGCGAGGTGCAGGCGGTTGCGCTCACCGCCGGAGAGGTCGCCGACTTTCTTCTGCTGGTCGGGGCCCTTGAAGTTGAAGCTCGAGAGATACGCGCGTGAGTTGATCTCCTTCCTGCCGACCATGATCTGTTCGACCCCGCCGGAGATCTCCTGCCATGCCGTCCTGGACGCATCGAGCGTGCGGGACTGGTCGACGTACGCGAGCTGTACCGTGTCGCCGACTTTGAGCGCGCCCTCGTCGGGCTGTTCCTTGTCGACGATCATCCGGAACAGCGTCGTCTTTCCCGCGCCGTTCGGGCCAATGATCCCGACGATGCCGCCGCGCGGCAAGGCGAATGACAGTCCGTCGATCAGCAGCTTGTCGCCGTAGGCTTTCTTCAGGTCCTTCGCGACCACGACGTCGTTGCCGAGTCGGGGCGGCGGTGGGATCTGGATCTCGTTCTGGGCGATCTTCTCAAACTGCGTGTCGCTCGCGAGCTCCTCGTACTTCTGGATGCGCGCCTTGTTCTTGGCCTGCCGGGCGCGCGGTGCCATGCGGACCCACTCGAGCTCGTGCGCGAGCGTGCGCTGGCGCGCCGACTCCGTCTTTTCCTCCACGGCAAGCCGCGTCTTCTTCTGTTCGAGCCAGCCGGTGTAGTTGCCCTCGTACGGGATGCCCTTCCCGCGATCGAGCTCCAGGATCCAGCCGGCGACGTTGTCGAGGAAATAGCGGTCGTGCGTGACGGCCACGACGCAGCCCTTGAAGTCCTTCAGGTAGCGCTCGAGCCAGGCGACGCTTTCGGCGTCGAGATGGTTCGTGGGCTCGTCGAGGAGCAGCATGTCGGGCTCCTCCAGCAGCACGCGGCACAGTGCCACTCGGCGGCGCTCACCGCCGGACAACTTCGATACATCCGCATCCGAGGGCGGCAGCCGAAGCGCGTCCATCGCGATCTCGATCTTGTTGTCGAGGTTCCAGAGATCATGCGCGTCGATCTGCTCCTGCACTCTCGCTTGTTCGTCGAGCAGCTTCTGCATGGCGTCGTCGTTCATCGGCTCGGCGAACTTCTCCGAGATCCTGTTGAAGCGATCCAGGAGCTTGCGCTGCGTCGCAACGGCGAGCTCCACGTTGCCACGCACGTCGAGGGACTCGTCGAGCCTGGGCTCCTGCGGCAGGAAGCCGATGCGCGTGCCTTTTGCCGCCCAGGCTTCGCCCTGAAAGTCCTGGTCGACGCCCGCCATGATGCGGAGCAGCGATGATTTTCCCGCGCCATTGGCGCCGAGGACGCCGATCTTCGCGTCGGGATAGAACGACAGCCAGATGTCGTCGAGGATGATGCGCTGCGGCGGAACGACTTTCCGCAGGCCCTTCACTACATAGATGAACGGGACGGCCATAGGGCGCTGAAGTTAATCAGGTCGAGCGGTGGAGTGATGGAGCGGTGGAATCATCCGCCGCGCGTGCTCCGGATGACGCTGCAATGACACGTCGGCGCTAAGTAGGCGGCGGTGTCGCAGCGCGAGTGCTGCGGGCCGAATCAACCGACACGAGCCGCACGAGCTGATGCCGCGCTGAGGATGCGCGCGGCGGGTCGCGGTGCGGTTGGAGGATACATCCAATGGCAGGAACGATCAGCCGCGGGCGCGGCGGAGTTTCGCGCGCCCTGAATCTCTGCACGCTCATGACGCTCCTCAGTTGTGCTTCAATCGTTGCCGCATGCGACCACGATGCGCCGACTGGCTTGACGGCCGTCGAAACGCCGCCGTCACGCGTCGTCGAAATCGCTTCGCCGGCGAACTCTGCGTATGACAATGGCATCAATCGGAATGACACATGGATGGAACAAACGCAGACTATCGCCGAGACAACAACCGTGACTTCGAGCGAGCCGTTCGACGACCCGAACACTGGTCAGCAGACATACACAACGACCCTCGGCTCGGAGCCCCAGACCGTGAATGTCAGCGCGGGATATGGGTATGACGGTCAGCCACGATTTACCACAGGATTTCAGCAGACGTCCGGCGAAGAGACCATCTGGATGCAGCGAGTCACCGACGTCACCACCGACCGGCGCGCAGACGGATCTGATACGCAGCCAATCGCATACGATCCAATGAATGAACTGGGAAGCCTCTATGGTGCGCGCCTCGAGTATGGCAGCGGAGCTGGGAGTGGCGGAGGTGGCAGTGGATGTACGCAGATCACCGGGTGCGCGGCGCTCAGGACCGGCGCCGCCGCAAAGGAATGGGGCCTGATACGTCCGTTCGGCACTTCCGGCCCCGCGTTCGCCGCATCCGGACACTCGATCGCTACCGCAGTCTCGGTCCTGACGCAGGATCGCATCCGCATAGCGGAGACCGTGGCGTCCGGCATGGCCTCCACCGGCGGATTAATGGCCTATCCCGCGATGAATCAAGCCTCTGCCTTCGCGGCGTCAGATGCCAAAACGCAGCACAAGCTGACGCGCGATTACGAGAAACAGGACGACGGTGAATGGGCGCTCAAGCACATGATGGATGAAGCATTCGTCGAGACGACGAACACGAGGGTACGCTTTGCGCTGCACTTGACGGTTGTGAAGGCCAGACGGAATAGGAACAAGGAAAAAGACGCAGCGCGTGTTGGCGCGGCGCAGCAGACCGCTGATTCCGTCATTCCCATGACCGCGCCTGCGAATCACGTGACCGGCGATCAGTGCGACGCAACGACAGCGATCATCACATGTTCGAACAGCCCCACGCCAGGGTTTCTGCCGGAGCCCCTACACGTCGATCCGATGACGATTGCTACGCAGAGTTATTGGCGAGCAGGCGCGAGTGCAGGACCGCCGGTCGTACTCCAGCACGGTTTTCTCAGCTCGGCAGCGACCTGGAAGCGAATGGATTATTGGCTGTCACGGGATCTTCCGGACGCGAGTGTGTTGCGGCCCACACTCCCCTGGCGCGCAACGTACGAGAATCAAGCGGGCGCACTTCATGACACGATCGCAGCGAACATCGGAAGCCGCGCCGCGATCCTGATCGGTCACAGCAATGGTGGAATGGTATCACGCTATCTCGGACGTCATCCTGCCGCGTGGGGCGGCTATCCCACAGCGAACGTCAGTGCGGTCATCACAATCGGCAGCCCCCACTACGGTGCCCCGTTGGCGAAAACTGCTCGCAGCGTCAACCGATTGTTCGCCTTCGGTGGTCTCACCGCGTTCTTGATGTGCTCCTGGTCGAATACGGCAGGCTGCAGCAGCTGGGCGCACGTCTCGACGTCGAAGGTGCCGTCCTTCACCTCCGCGTTTACCACCGGCGTTCCGGTCCTGGGCGAGATGCAGGCCAGCGACCAGTATCACCAGAATTTCAACGGTGAATACGAAGGCTTTCGACGTTACGGCGTTTCGAGTCTTATCTGGTCGCGATGGATGCCGTGGCGACTCTACGGAGACATGCAGTGTCTGCCGGAGAGCGGTTGCGGCGGCGCAGCGGAGGTTCGCAGGATCGACCGCATCTATAAACGCGACATCAGCTGTATCGTCATTGGCGCACTGCTCGGCCGGATTGACTCCATTTTTCGCTGCAGTGCGGATCTCCTGTTCCTGAGAGGCGTGGATGAGTTTTATCGTCGGCTGGTGGGCATGGGAGGCGACGGCCTCGTACCTGATTGGTCACAGCGGTACCCGTTCATCCCAACGCAGGACCGTTACGTCGTCGCAGGCAAGAATGCGCCGTCGCACCTCGGAGAGACTCAGTCACCGAATGTAGGCAATCGAATTGAGCTGATTCTCGTTTCGCGTCTTGGGTTGCGCGGCACCGTAGCGCTTCCGCAATGACTCATCCTCATTTCTGGCGCTTCGGGCCGCTGGCCAGCACTGTCGGCAGGCGTGTGGTATTTGGGCTGGTCGCGTTCGTAAGCGTCTCTCTCACCGGTTGTGCGGATCTCTTTGCCGGGTCAGGCAGCGGCGAGCTTGCTACGCGCGCCTGGTTCGCTCCAATCCACTTCCAGTTCCTCTGGCCTGCCACTCCGGGAGTGGGTAACGGAGTGGTCATGGTACCGGATGGATCCGGCATCGCGGCATTCGATGCGCAAACAGGCAAGCCGCGCTGGCGAACAACATTGTTTACCGGTCGGGCTGGAAACGCCGGCGACGTCGTGATAATCGCTGATCGCGCTTGCATCGCTGACAACTTTGGTGGAACTGGCTGCGTCGACATCGAGTCCGGTCAGACGCGATGGACGGCTCCATCTGATGATTCGTGGAGCTATCAACATGCTGGCGATATCGAGGGTTTCTACTACGGAACGCACGAGCACGAATTCATGGCCAGGGATCCAGGCGATGGCACTGTGAAGTGGAAGTACGACTACGCCTCCGGCACGGCGTTTCAATCGCTGGCCCGTGGTGTTGCGCTCCATGGGAACACCCTGTACGCCACGACTACACGTTGGCTCAACGCGAACGGGTTCCGTAGCACCGGTGATCTGCTAGCGATCGATGCGCGGACGGGAGCGGAAATCTGGAGATACACGCAGCCGGGCAACGAATCCGACTTTCAAGCCGGGCCAGCGATCGACAAGGACATTGCCGTTGTCAGTGATACCTACAGTCACCGGCTTCGCGCCATCAGTCTCACGACGCACGAGCAGATCTGGGAAAGCGCAGTTTCGGACAGCGGCTACGTGACGTCGGAGTCACAGCCCGTTATACACAACGACACCGTCTACGCTGCTTCGTCTGACACGCAGGTTTACGCCTACGATTTGCGAACCGGTCGATTGCTTTGGCAGGTTCGTGCGGACGCCGGCTCCCTCGGTAGTGTAGCTGTGTGCGGCCGCCTGGTATTGGCAGTACCCTGGACGACTGGACCGCTAGTCGCAGTGGATCGCCGGACTCAGCGCGTTTCGAAGCCGCATGTGACGATCGGCGAGGACGAATTGTTCTCCCGCATCGCCGTCAGCGGAAACACGGCGTACGCAGCAGGCATGAAAGGCGTTTACGCCTTCCGCTGCGCCGAGTAGACCGCGGCCCGGTCCTCGAGCAGGTGTGTTTAGTGCTTATGCTCGAAGACCGTGCCCAGGTCGTCGCTCCGCATCGCGTTCACATGCACCATCCACGGCACGTCCGTGCCACGGAAGCGGCCGCCGACCGCGTCGCATTGCTCCCGTGTCGTGACCCCCGACGCCGGTCCGAACACGGGACGGCCATTCTTCCGCTCGGTGATCCGGTCCTGCTGGCGCAGCTTCGGCATGCAGAGGTTCACGTGCTGATGCCATTGCGCGATCGACAGCGGCAGCCGCGCGTCGAGATCCGCAAGCGTCGCGCCCTTCGGCGCCGTGTACATCGCTCCGACCAGCTCGAGCGAGCCGTCGCGCTTCCTCTCATACAGCAGTGACGTCGGACGGTCTGCATCGAAGGAGAACGCGGACGCCAGCGCATTCCGCCGGTTCGTGAAGTGGTAGACCTTCGGTGCGCGCTTGAAGCGCGGCCGGAACACGTAACCGGCGGCTATGGCCGCGGACGTATCCGCGTACCTGGCGATCGCCCCGCGCAGATCGGTGACGACCTGACGCGCCCGCACGCTGTCCGCACGTGTCGCCACGCGCATCGGCGACATGTTGATGTGCGGCTTGAGGCCCTCTGCCATCATGCTCTTCGTCGAGCCATCGCCGCCCATCGCCATTCCCGCCATCGCTTCGTCGCCGCCGCCGCCGTGCGTGTGCTGCGCGAACGCCGAAGGCGTGGCGAGCGTAAGCAGAAGCAGAGCAATTCGTGCAGCTTTCATGTCCATGACTCCCGATTTGTCCCAGCCGCTGATTGCGATCCCGGCGCTCTTTGCCGGCGGGGTGCTCACGAGCCTCAACCCGTGCATCTATCCCATGATCCCGATCACGGCCGCAATTGTTGGAGGGCAGGAAGCCGGGAGTGTTAAGACGCGGAGCCGCTGGCGGCCGGTGCTGCTCACCTCCTGCTACGTCCTCGGGCTCGCCGCGCTGTACTCGGTGCTTGGCGTGTTCGCCGGCATGACGGGAACGCTGTTCGGCACCGTGAGTACTAATCCGTGGCTGTACTTCGTCATGGCCAACCTGTTGATGCTGAGCGGGCTCGCCATGCTCGAGGTCATTCCCGTGCCGGTGCCGCAGTGGGCAGTGGAGCGGGCGTCGCGCGCGGGGACGGCGGGACGGTTCAGCGGCGCGTTCGTCATGGGTGCGGTGTCCGGCCTGGTCGCCGCGCCGTGCGGCGCACCGATCATGGCCGCCGTCCTCACGTGGGTCACCACGACAAAGAGCGGCGCGCTGGGCTTTGTATACCTGTTCAGCTTCTCCGTCGGCATGTGTGCGCTGCTGGTGCTCGTGGGCATCTCGTCCGGCGCGCTCGCCCGGCTGCCGCGCTCGGGAGGCTGGATGATGTGGATCAAGCGCGGCTTCGGATTTCTCATGCTCGGCGTCGCCGAGTATTACCTGATCAAAATGGGACAGCTCTGGATATGATCCGTCGTTTTGCACTGGCCTTCCTTCTCGTTTCCGGTGCGGCCCCGACGCTCGCCGCACAGGAGCTCGGCATCGCGCTGGGCAGCGTGGGCCCGGCCGCCACGGTCGAGACGCTCTACGGCCAGCCGCTCGACCTCGCCACGTACGTCGGCAAGACGCCGGTGCTCATGGAGTTCTGGGCCACGTGGTGTCCGAACTGCCGCGAGCTCGAGCCCACGATGAAGTCCATGTACCAGAAGTACGGCAAGCGCGTCCAGTTCCTCGGCGTCGCCGTGTCGGTCAACCAGTCCGTGGAGCGCGTGCGCGCCTACGTCCAGAAGCACGGCCTCACCTGGGAGCAGGTGTTCGACCGCAAAGGAAACGCGAGCGGCGCGTACGACGCGCCGGCAACGTCGTACGTCGTCGTGCTCGACAAGGCCGGCCGCGTCGTCTACACGGGACTCGGCGGCAGTCAGGACCTCGACTCCGCCATCCGCAAAGCGCTGGCGGCTAGCGCTCCGGCTCCAAGTCGAGCACGGTGAACGTCCCCGGTATCAGCGTTCGACGCGGGCGCGGCTGATCCGCCGTAGGCGCCGGCGCGGGCCCGAACTCCGCGCTGACCGTGTACACGTGATGCGTACGCTCGTCGAGCGCAATCGTGCGGGCACCGCGCTGCGTCGGCACCGTGCCCACGACGCTGTAATGATCCGGCGCGTCCTGATGGATCACGGTGAGCGTGCCGTCGCCTCCGTTGGTGCTGAACGCGAGACCGCGCGCCGGATCGAAGGCCGCGCCGTCCGTGCCGGCCCCGATGGGAATCTTGGCCGAGACTTCGTGTCCGCTCGTGTAATGCACGACCGCCATCACGCTGTTGGCGCACGCGAGAAACAGCAGGTCATGTGCACGATCGATCCCCTGCCCTGACGGCTCCTCACAGCCTTCCACGGTCCACGTCGCCTTGACGGCGAGCGTCTTCGCATTGAACGCCGTGACCTTGCCGACCGAGTCCTCGATGTTGACGAAGACGTTGCCCTTGCCGTCGAAGTTCGCGGCTTCCGGCTTTCCGGGCAGCGCAACGGTGCCGACAACGCGGTTCGTCGCCGCATCGATCGCCGTGGCGTCATGGCTGCGGCCGTTGAACGTGAAGACGCGGCGGCTCGTGGGCTCATAGAGGATCGCGTCGGGATTGGCGCCGGAGATCCTGATCGTCGCAATCGTGGCGAGCGTCCGATAGTCGAACACCGTCACGGTCGAGTCGCGGCCGTTGCTCGTGAATCCCTTGTTCAGCGCGGGCACCAGCGCGATGCCGTGGACGCCCGCGGTATTCGGGATGTCGCCGATCACGCTGTCGCGCGTGAGGTCAACGACCATCACATGCGTGCCGCGCGACAGAAACAGCCGCCGCGCCGCCGTGTCCACCACCAGATAGTCCCAGCCGCCCTCGCCGCCGACGTTGAGCTTCCGGGCGACGTGATAGCCAGCCTGCGTCTGCGCCACCGCGGGCGACAACGCCGTGAGGGTTGCCAGCGTGAGAACCGACGAGCACAGCGCGCGACTGACGGACATTTGATACCTCCTGATGAGGAAGGAAGCTGCCATCAGCTCCGGCGTTTTACCAGACGAGCGACGCGCCGATCTGCACTCCGCCCTCGCGCGCCGGCAGCAGGCGCAGCTTCGGGGGTTCGTGCTGGGTGCCAAGGAGCCATCGGTCCAGACGATTGCCGGTGTGGGTGTGATTGAAGCGAACGGTCTTGAGGCCGGCGAAGGTGCCCACCGCCGCTCCCATGATCACGTCGCTCGCCCAGTGTTTGTCGTCATAGATGCGTGATACGCCGACCAGCGCCGCGCCGCCGTACAGGATAGGACCGAGGATCCACTTCGTTTGCGGCCACCACTGGGACGTCTCCATCGACACGGCTGCCGCGGCCGCGAACGCCGACGTGGAGTGCCCGGAGGGAAACGACTGGAAGTCGCCGCTCTTCGTTCCGCGCATGATCGCGAAGTTGCTGGGATTCGTGTCCTCGGAGATGTAGGGACGCGCGCGACCCAGCAGCACCTTCAGGACGCCCGAGACCGCCTGGCCGACGACGACCGCTTCGGTGCCGTGCAAACCGAGCTCCGCCGCCCGATGCACTCGCGAGAGTCTGCCCGCGACGAACAAGCTGCTACCGATGATGTACGGCCCGGGACCACCGAAGAAGCGGAAATCCTTCGAGAGGTTCAGCAGGGTCTTGTTGGCAAGCAGATCCTCGTCCCGGATCACGGACGCGAGATGGCGATCGAGCGGGAACATCAGCACCGTTCCCGCGGCGAAGAATCCGAGGATCTTGAAATCGGACCGAACGAAAAGCCGCCGGTCCTGCAGGGTCGAATCGGGCGCCGTCGTCGACGACGCCGCCGGCGTCTGCGCGACTGCGGTCGAGGCCGCGACGCAGACCATCAACAGCGGCTTGAAGCGGAATGACATGAGGCCTGTTCGGTGTTGCCGCGTCGCCAAGCGCACGATCAGGGCCGCAGCGGGCGCGAAACACAGCCGAGGCCGGTGTCCGCTCATTGGCCGAGCGGGACTTCGAGCATCAATCTCGTGCGCACGGCGGTCTCGGTGCGATAGGCGGCGATGTGATCGATCTCGACGGGCTCTTCCACGCGCGTCGCGAGCAGCGTTCGCAGGACGTCCGGCGGCAACTCGCGGAACAGGTTCAGGGTGATGTGCGGCGTGAACGTGAAGCGCGGGCGCTCGTAACGGAGTCCGCTGCGCTGAATCCGATCGTGCAGCTCGCGAATGGGCCCGTGCGGATCGATCGGCAGGACGACGACTTTCGACTGCATGAAGCGCATGGGGCGCAGCGGGGTGACGGTCATCGGCGGCGTCTCCCGGGCCACAGAGCCCAGCGCCGCGCGCAGGTCGGCGATGGGCGTGTCCGCCGCGATGGGACCGATACCGGACGAGCCGGTGATGGTGACGTGCGGCGGGAGCATGTCCGCCAGCTTCGGATCGAAGCGACGCTGGATCTCGGCCACACGATCGCGCGCGGGACCACGCAGCTCGGCGATGACGACGATCCCCGATTTCACCGCGCGACGGCGCGGCTGCGCATCGTGATCTCGCGCGATTCGTCCAGGTCGGCGAGGAAACGCTGTTCCGCTTCGTATCCGATCTGGGGATCCTCCACGAGCGCGTCGAGCTCGTAGTTGATCGCGACGCCGAGCATGTTGAAGTCCGTGGACCCCACCCGCACCCAGCGTCCGTCCACCACGCTGGTCTTGGCGTGCATCATCTCGCCCTTCCACTCCCAGACGCGGACGCCGTTGGTGAGCAGGCGACGATAGTATCGGCGCGTCAGCAGCGTGACCCACGGGTGGTCGTTGCGACTCGGCACGAGGACGCGGACATCGACGCCGTCGCGTGCCGCGCCGGTGAGCGCCTCCACCTCGGAGTACGACGGCGTGAAATACGCGCTCGCGATCCAGATCGAGCGCTCGGCGGAGATGGCCTGCATCTGGAGGCCGCGCGCGACGCGGAGCCGCAGCGGCTCCCCCTCGATGATGCCGACCAGCGCGGGCTCGTGCGTGAACGGATCCAGGTGCGCCCCCGTGGGCTTCTTGCGCAGGAGTCTGTGCGAGCCGCGACGCTCCTTCCCCGTCACACGGCGCCACATGTTCTCGAACGCGTTCTGCATGTCACCGGCGGCGGGTCCCTCGATGCGAACGGCCGCGTCGCGCCAGCGGCCGCGCTTTTTCTTCGCCACGCCGTCCAGCCACTCCCGGCCGATGCCGACGCCGCCCGTGACGCCGATGCTCTCGTCGACGACGAGGAGCTTGCGGTGGTCGCGTGGCACGAGCCCGAACCATGCGCGGAAGCCTGGGGGATTGAAGATGCGCACGTCCACGCCGTGCTTGCGCATGGTGTTCAGGAACTTGCGTGACGTGCCGCGCGCCCCGATCCAGTCCGAGATGACGCGCACGCGCGCGCCGCGCGCCGCGGCGGCAATGAGCGCGTCGGAGAACCGCGAGCCTACTTCGTCCGACCGCAGGATGTAGCTCTCGAGCGCGACGCTGTGGCGGGCCGCGTGAATGAGCTCGAGCATCTCATCGAAGGTCTCCGGTCCGTCGTGCAACAGGCGCACGCGGTTCCCGCTGGAGACGTCCGCGGCCGCAATGCGCCACAGGCCGCGAGCGAACGACGGCCCGCGGCTGACCGGGAGAGTGGCGATGCGACGATCGTGCAGTGGCGAGCTCACGGGGCCCGTGATTACAGGTTGCATGCCCGACTCAAAGATATGGAAAGCCGTGTTGCAGGCGGGCGCTTCCCTTTTCCAGCCTCCCGGGTCCCTGTCTATTTAGGCCATGCTCGCCATCGACCTGAGGGGAAAGAGGGCGCTCGTCGCGGGTGTCGCCGACGACGCCGGTTTCGGCTTTGCCATCGCCAAAGCGCTGGCCGAAGCTGGCGCGACCATATGCGTGGGCACCTGGCCGCCCGCTCTCACCATTTTCAAGAACCTGCTGGAGCGCGGGAAGATGGACGAATCGCGCACGCTGTCGGACGGCGCGATCATGCAGTTCGAGCGCATCTATCCGCTGGACGCCGCGTTCGACACGCTCGAGGACATCCCGGAGGAGTTGCGCACGAGCAAGCGGTACAAGGACGTGGGCGACCCGTCGATCGCCGGCGTCGCCGCACAGATGCAGCGGGATTTCGGCGATCAGTCCATCGATATCCTGGTCCACTCGCTCGCGAACGGTCCAGAGGTCAAGAAGCCACTCCTCGAGACGAGCCGCCGCGGCTATCTCGAAGCGGTCGGCGTGAGCGCATATTCGCTCGTGTCGATGCTGGCGCGGTGTGGTCCGCTCATGCGGCGCGGTGGTTCCGTGGTGTCGCTGACGTACATGGCCAGCGAGCGCGTGATCCCCGGTTACGGCGGCGGGATGTCGTCCGCGAAGGC
>Ga0066652_100000596_pt1 | contig 17561 bp, 15 predicted proteins | sample GraSoiAngelo_101_FD_71413 | JGI IMG/M metagenome (GOLD analysis project Ga0066652, IMG submission 71413) | Grasslands soil microbial communities from the Angelo Coastal Reserve, California, USA - 14_0903_02_30cm | ecosystem: Environmental > Terrestrial > Soil > Grasslands | place: USA...
TTGAGTTCGACGGAGAACCGTATGTATTCACGGACCATCCTCTGGCGTCGCGGCGCGAAGGGGCCGCTGGCGATGCTGGTGTTCGTCTCCCTCATCGCGTGCGAGTCGCCGCGCATCGCCGACCCGGCCACGCTCGACCAGCATCAGGACGTCGCGGCCGCAGTGAGCGGCGCGGGCGGGATCAACGTGGTGAACGTCAGCAACGACACCACCTCGCAGAACGAAACCCCGCTGGCCGTGAATCCGCGCAACCCACTCAACATGATCACGGGGAGCAACGACTGGAACTACAACGACGGCTGCGGCGTCAACTCGACATTCGACGGCGGCAAGACGTGGACGAAGTCGCTGCCGAGTGGATTCATCCCGGCGATCACGAAGTACACCAATGATCCGAGCATCGCCGGCACGGGTTACTACGACTACGGTGGCGATCCCGCCGTGGCATTCGGTCCTGATGGCACGGCGTACTTCCCGTGCTTCGGGTACCAGGCGTCACAGCCGTACGGTGTCGCGCTGTTGCTCAACCGGTCATCCGATGGCGGGCGCACGTGGATCCAGGATCCCACGCAGGTGGCGCTCGTGAGCGCGTTCAACGGCAACGGCAAGGCACGGGGTGGCAACGGTCAATTCCCCGATCACGAAGGCGTGCACGTCGCGAGCGACGGCACGATCTACGTGACGTGGGCGCAGTTCAGCGGATACGGCTCGCACTCGCCGGTGTGGGTCGGCTCTTCGACGGACGGCGGCAGGACGTTCGGGCTGCCCGTCAAGGTCACGAGCGGCAGCGTGCGCAACGATCAGGACGCGCGCGTCACCAGCGACCCGAAGACCGGCACCGCGTATCTCACGTTCGACAACTCGCTGCAGGGTGGAAAGGGCGGCGTGATGTTCGTGAGCACGTCGACCGATCGCGGCAAGAGCTGGAGCAACCCTGCGCTGGTCGCGCCGTTCCAGAACGAAGTGTGCGTCTTCCCGCCCTACTGCTTCAACATCAGTGGCGGGCAGTTCCGCGGGCCCGGCTCGTATCCGGTGCCGGCGTTCGACCCTGTACGGAACCGGCTGTATGTCGCGTACACGGATATCGTGAACGGTCGCGCGCAGATCCTTCTCACCTACGCCAGCGTGGGCGACGTGACGAAGTGGAGCACGCCGCAGATCGTGGCGCCGGGCGCAGGCGATCGCATCAACGTCGAGATGAGCATCGAGCCGACGACGGGTCGCATCGATCTCATGGCGAACGATCGCAGCTGGAGCAACAACACGCTCTTCGACATCACGTACTTCGGCAGCCTCGACGGCGGCATCACGTGGAACGTCCGTCGCATCACGAAGCAAAGCTGGGATCCCTCGCAGTACGGCGTGCCGAGCAGCTCGAGCGTGACGGGGATCCGTCCGTTCATCGGCGACTACGACGGCATCGTGTCGTTGCCGACGCAGGTCGGCATGACCTGGACGGGGCCGGGGAAGACGTACGGTGTGTACCCGACGAACCTCGAGGTGTATTTCGGGTCGCTGACGCCGTAGCGCGCTCGTCTCGTTTGGAGAGTTGGTACGCAGTTGGGTGCGAACGCGGATGCCGCGGAATGACGCGGAGGTCGCGGATACGGCGATCGCCGTTGAACAGATCGTTTGTTCTTTCGACGTAAGCCCTTTCCGCGACTTCCGCGTTATTCCGCGACTTCCGCGTCAGCAGTCAACTGCGTAGTGGCCAGCCGGAGCGGCCGTTGGATCAGTTTACGCGAGCGAGCTCGTACTCCACGGTTCCAGGTTCAGCACCTGGACCGACGTAGGTCATCCCGCATTTCGTCATCACGCCCAGCGATGCGACGTGATCCGGGTACGTCAGCGCGGTGAGGCGCTGCACGCCGGGCCGTTTGCGCAGCTCCGCGATCATTGCCCGCGTCGCCTCGCTCGCGATCCCGCGCCGGTAGTACTCGCTCACGATGCCGTAGCCGACCTGCACCGTGCCTTCCTTGGGCGTATGGAAGCCGCACATGCCGACGAGCGTGCGCGTCGCGCCCTCGCGCAACACGACGTAGTACGTGCCCGCCGTGCCGCGAAGCTTTGCGTCCTCGAGATGACGAATCGTCCACTCGATGGCCTTCTGATCGAGGAGATCGGTGGGCCAGCTCATGGGAATTCGCGCGTGCAGCAGCTCGCCGAGCGTGCTGATCTCGTCGGCAATGCGACGAGCAGCCTGTCGGTCCCATCCGGCCGCGTCTTCGCTGACGGGCGGGCAGTATGGCAGCGTCGCGCGCAGCAGCTCGACGGTGCCATCGATGAGCTCCAGTCGTTGCGTGAACAACATGGGCTGGTTCCTGGTTCCTGGTTCCTGGTTCCTGGTTCCTGGTTCCTGGTTCCTGGTTCTTGGTTGCTTGGTTCTTGGTTCCTGGTTCCGGGCTGTTGGTGCTTCCTGGTGCTGGGTTCGAGGTTCTTGCGCATGATGTAGAGCCGGCCCGCCACGACCAATGCCCCGCAACCAGCAACCAGCAACCAGGAACCAGGAACCAGCTTACCGGGCGCGGGGAGGTCGACTCCCACCTCGACGTCGTGCGCCCATGGGCTCCGGCCCTCGTCGGGCAAAGGGAGACACCGTGGCGACGTCGCGCTCTCGTCTGCGATGCGACGCGTGCACGTCGATCGCGGACTCTGGTTGAGCTACGCGGACCCGGGGCGCGCGGCAAAAGCCCATACGCGCCGATGTTCTGGTCCCGGTCGGAAAACGAAGCGCCCCACCGGCAGCGTGTGCGGGTGGGGCGCTCTCACTTCACGGATGCGACGGTCAGTCGCTCAGGAAATGAATCCCCCTCTCACACGCATGCCAGAGACGTACCGGCCGAAACCGATGAGTCCCGCAATGGCGGCGTCTCGAACATTTGGCGTTTGCATACTGTGAGATGGCAACTCGGAAAAAGTGCGTTCGACTTCGGGCGCGGAGTCTACCACGCCATGACGAAATCTGCAACGGGAAAGTTTCTGTCAAACTCTGTTCTCGGCAGCCCGCGCTGCGCGCGGGCTGGTCGGTTCCTTCGCTCCGCTCAGGACGGCGCCTCGGCGGCGGCTGCGCCGCCGGTCGGCGACCTTAATCGCTCAGCGCCGTGAGCACGCGTACTCGCGATGCCCGGCGCGCGGGCACGAGGCCGGCGAGCAGCGCCACCACCACAATGCCTGCGACAACAGACACGAGCGTTCCCGGGTCGGTGGGCTTCACGTCGTAGAGCGACTTCGTGAGAACGTGGGTGAGGCCCAGGGACGCCAGGACGCCCAGGGTGGCGCCCGCGACGGCCAGCGTAACGGTTCGGCGCATCACCATCGCGATCACCGTCCCGGGTTGCGCGCCGAGCGCCATACGCAGCGCGATCTCGCGTGAGCGCTCGGCGACATCGTAGGCGAGCACGCCGTACGTGCCGATGGCCGCGAGGAGCATGGCGATGAACGAGAACGCGCCGAGCAGCCGTGTCTGGAACAGCGGATCCGCCACGACGTCGAGCAGCGCTTCGTCCATCGTCTGGAGCTTCTGTGCTGGGATGTCCGGATCAGCGCGACGCAATGCCGCGCGCATGGCCGGAGCCACACTGGTGCCGATGTCGGACCGCACGACATAGGTCGTGTGACTCATCACGAACGTCCACGAGCTCTGCGCGTACGGGAAGTACATCGCCGAATGCTTTTCCATCGAGCGGTCCTGGACCACGTCGGCTGCGACACCGACCACTGTGAGCCAGTCGCGCGACGTAGGTTTGTCTTCCATCGACACGCGCTTGCCGATCGGGTCGCTGCCAGGCCACACGCGGCGGGCCACGCTCTCGCTGACGATGATGACGCCCTCGGCGCGTGCGTCGTCCGCGGTGGTGAACTCGCGGCCGCGCACGAGCCGCACGCCCATGCTGGGGAAGTAGCCGGGGCTGACGACGAGCTTGTCGAGGCCGAAGCCATGCGGCGTCGGACTCGCGCCCTCGACCACGAAGTCACCCATCATCCCGACGTCGGACATCGGCTTGAAGGTCACCGCGCCGACGTCCTGCACGGACGGAATGGCCGCGAGCTCGGCGAGCATCCGATCGTGAAAGGCGCGCTGTCGCGGCGCATCCCCGTAACGCAGCGATGGCAGGTCCACCGTCATCGCGACCACGTGCCGCGCGTCGTAACCCTTGTCGACGCCTCGCATCCTGAGAAAGCTCTTGATCATGAGCGCCGCGCCCGTGAGCAGCACCAGCGCGAGCGCGACTTCGATGGCCACGAGCGACGCTCGCAGGCGGCCATGCGCGGTGCCGACTGTGCGGCCGCCGTGCGCCATCGCTTCCTGCGGCGCCTGTCTGGCGCTCTGGAGAGCCGGCACGACGCCGAACGCGACGCCGGTTACCAGCGACACGACCAGCGTGAACGCGAGCACCGTGCCGTCCACTCGCACTTCATCCACGCGCGGGATGCGGCCATCAGGCGCGATCGCGAGCAGCGCGCGCACGCCCAGCTGCGCGACGAGGATCCCCAGCACGCCACCTGCCACGCCCACCAGTGCACTCTCCGTGAGGAGCTGCCGCAGGAGACGCAGCCTGCCTGCGCCGAGCGCCACGCGGACCGCCATCTCCCGCCGTCGCGATGCGGCGCGAATCAGGAGGAGATTCGCGACGTTGACGCAGGCGATCAGCAGCACGAAGGCGACGGCGCCGGTGAACACGAAGAGCGCCGGCGCGATCTTCCCGGTGATCATGGACTTGAGCGGCAGGATCGCGGCCTCCATCGGTCCATCGTGATCCTTTGGATCGCGCGGCATCGCCTCAGCCAATGCTTCCAGCTCCTGCCGCGCCTCGTCCGTACTTCCCCGCTCGCGCAGCCGTCCGAGCACGGAGAGGATGAAGGAGTTGTGTTCGTTGAGGGTGACTCGCAGCGGCGTCCAGAATTCCGCCGAGCCGGGAAAGCCGAAGCCGCTCGGCATGACGCCTACGACGACGTGGGATACACCGTCGATGTGGACGGCACGTCCGACGATGCGCGGGTCCGCCGAAAAGCGCTCGCGCCAGATCCTGTCGCCGAGGACGACGACGTCCTCGCCGTTGTCGTCTGGCGTGAATCCCCTGCCGATCGCGGGGGAGATGCGCAGCACGCCGAAGAAGTTTGCGTCCACACGGGCCCCGGCGAGCCGCGCGGCATCCCCCGCGCCGGTGAGCGTTCCTGCGCGACGCGTGTACCCCGTGACGCGCTCGAACGCGCGCTGACGCTGGCGGTAGTCCAGCCATTGCCGGTCGACCAGTCCCGGCGGCGGGTCCCAGGGCAGGTCCTTTGGGAGGTACGATACGAGAAACAGCCGATCGGGGTCGGGAAACGGGAGTGGCCGAAGCAGCACGCCGTTGACGACACTGAACACTGCGCTGTTCGCTCCGATCGCGAGCGCGAGTGTGAGCACTGCGGCCACGGTGAACGTCGGCGTCCGCCGCAGCGAACGAATGCCGTATCGGATGTCCTGGACGAACCGCTCGAGCGAGACGCCGCGATGCTGCTCGCGCGTCACCTCGCTCACGTGTGTCAGGTTCCCGAACTCGCGGCGCGCCGCGCGTTCGGCCGCCTCGGGCGTCTCTCCCCAGGCCACACGCTCCGCGGCGGCCATGGCGACGTGCGCCTCGAGCTCCGCGCGAAGGTCATCATCGCGGCGGGCGGTCACGACTCGCTCTCCGCGGGCGGCTCGAGGATGGCGGCGATCGCGCTCGAGAGTTGCTCCCAGCGCGAGCGCTGCGTGGTGAGCTGCTTCCGACCCGCGGCGGTCAGGGTGTATTCACGCACGCGCTGGCCGTTCCCGGACACCGTCCAGTCCGCGGAGATCAATCGCTGCTTTTCCAGGCGGTGCAGCGCGGGGTAGAGCGACCCCGTTTCCACCTGCAGCGCGTCGCGGGAATTCGCCCGGATCATCTGGGCAATGCCATAGCCGTGCCGCGGCCCCCAGCGCAGCGTCTGGAGGACGATCATGTCGAGCGTGCCTTGCAGCAACTCGATGCGTGACAACCCGCGTTCTTTCGGCATGGGTGTAGGGTGTCTACATAGTTGGGAGTAGAGTGTCTACACCTACGCTGAATGTCAAGGATGTTCTCGGCAGCCCGCGCTGCGCGCGGGCTGGTCGGTACTCGGCGGCGCGCTCGGCGCGCCGGTCGGCAAGCACGCTCGGAGAACTCTCAATGGTTTGCACGCCGAGAACCGACCGGCAGCCGCCAAAGCTCTTCGCGGCTGCCGCCGTCCCGCGCCGAAGGCGCGCCGAGAACTACTCGCGCGACGCGATTGATCGTGCGAAGCTAGAGCATGCAATTATTGATTGTGCGGCATGCCGACGCGGGAGATAAGGAGGAGTTCGCGAAGACCGGGAAGCCCGACAGCGAACGCCCGCTGTCCGACAAGGGCCGGCGGCAGATGGAGGGAGCCGTCGAAGGGCTGGTCGCCCTGGTCCCGGAGTGCGACACGCTCGTCACCAGCCCGTACGTCCGGGCGCGGCAGACGGCGGAGATCGTCGCCCAGGAGTACGATTGCCCGGTGCAGGAGGCGACGTCGCTCGAGCCCGAGCGCAGCCCCGAAGGCTTTGCGCGCTGGTGCCGTGATAACGCGCGCGACGCGGAGCTCATCATCGCCGTGGGACACGAGCCGCACCTCAGCACACTCGCCACGTGGCTCATGACGGGGGACGACGAGTCGCACATCGAGCTGAAAAAGGGGGGTGCCTGTCTGCTGGAATTCGACGACGGGATCGAGAAATCCGCGGGCACGCTGTGCTGGCTCATGGGGCCCAAGGAGCTCAGGTCGCTGGGCTAGCAGAATGCATTGCGATCGTGCGACTTGCACGATTGCGACGTTAATCGGGCGTTCATGAAGAAAGTGTAACGCCCCAAGCCTGCTGACTTTGCTATCGTTTGTGGCACTTCCCATTTTCCTGGAGCTAGCATGCGTCGCAAGGGTTTCACGCTGATCGAGCTGCTGATCGTGATCGTCATCATCGGCATTCTCGCGGCGATCGCGATCCCGAAGTTCGCAAATACGAAGTCGAAGGCGTATGTCACGGCCATGAAGTCCGACCTGCGCAACCTGGTCTCGGCCGAGGAGTCGCTGTTCTCTGACTCCGCGCGGTACACGTCGAACGTGACGTCGCTGGGTTTCAAGGCTTCGACCGGTGTTTCCGCGCCGGCGATCGTGACGTACCCCGGCGCCTGGGTGGCGACGAACAGCCACACCCAGCTCACGGGCACGACGTGCGGTATCGGCGTCAACACCACGAACCCGACGGTCACCACCGCGGGCGAAGGCGAGCCGTCCTGTAAGTAAAGCCGGGAGCCGGTAGCTGGAAGCCGGGAGCCGGAAGCCGGAAGTCGGAGCCGGGTCGGGCGAAAGCCTGATCCGGTTTCGTCGTTCATGGCACCCGCGTGCTGTGTCCCGGACCCATGACCCGCGACGTCCGCCTGTGAACATGCGTTCATGACGAAGACGTAATTCGCGCTTCGCGACTTTGTAATCGGTCGGGCGTCACTGTGGTAACTGCTGCTGCTCCACGCCCGCCAACAACTCCCGATCAATTCCGCTGGGGATCTATGCGCCGGAACGGTTTCACACTCATCGAGCTGCTGATCGTCATCGTCATCATCGGCATCCTGGCCGCGATCGGCATACCGAAGTTCGCGAACTCCAAGTCGAAGGCGTACGTGACCGCGATGAAGTCGGATCTTCGCAACCTCCTGAACGCGGAGGAGAGCGTATTCTCCGACTCGGCGCGCTACACGTCGAACCTGACGTCACTGAATTTCCGGGCGTCGACGGGCGTCAATCAGCCGAGCATCACGACGTATGCGGGCGCGTGGACGGCGACGAACGACCATACGCAGCTGAGCGGCATCTCGTGCGGCGTCGGCGTGAATACCACGAATCCGACCGTCCCCGTGGCGGGCGAAGGCGAGCCGGCCTGTAAGTAGAGCCGGGAGCCGGGAGCCGGGAGCCGGGAGCCGGGAGCCGGGAGCCGGGAGCCGGGAGCCGGGAGCCGGGAGCCGGGAGCCGGGAGCCGGGAGCCGGGAGCCGGGAGCTCAGAGGGTCAGGTCCCAGTTCTGCGCCACGAGATCGTGGCCGAAGCTGTGGTGGTTCTCCTCGCTCGTGAGCGTGAAGCCGGCGCGCTCATAGATGCGCCGGGCAGAGTCCAGGTTGTTCTGTGTCCAGAGGGTCATGCGCTTGTAGCCGGCGGCTCGCGCGAATGCGACACACTCCTCCACCAGACGTGTGCCGACACCGAGTCCGCGCGCTGATGGCTCGACCAGCAAAAGCCGCAGCTTGGCGACCGTGCTGGACTTCTTCACGCAGAAGATCGAGCCGAGCATCTCCGCTGCGCCCTTCCCCGTGCGCTCCGCGATCCAGCAGCGCTCGCGATCCGGGTCGAAGTGGTCGATGAAATCCGCGCAGATGCGCGCCACGAGCGCCTCGAACCGTTCGTCCCAGCCGTACTCCTGCGCGTAGAGCACGCCGTGCCGGTGCGTCACCCAGCCGATGTCGCCGGGTCGATGGGTGCGGATGGAGAAGACCCGGGAGCGCCGATCGTTGATGCTGTCAACCATTGCGCGCTACCAGTCGCCGCGCTCCAATCCGCGCTTGTAGGCACGCAGGATCGTGTACGCCATCCCGCTGTAGCCGACCGCCATGCCGCCCCAGAGGAACGCCTTGCCGAGCGCGACGTCGTTCACCCACCAGGCGAAGAACATGACCACGAGGCCGGCGACACAGGAGACGACGATCTGGAGCGACGCCTTGAGCAGCTCCATGCGCGTGACGCGGCTGGATTCGCGCTCCGCGACCGCGCGCTCCCGGCCGATCCGCTCGTATTCCGCCTTGCGGTCCATCAGAAGAACACCGACGCCATGGGACGTACGATACCCGGTCGCAGCGTCGCTGTGCCACTCCGTGCGCTTAACGCGCGGGCATGGGGTCGGGCGTCACGCCCATCCGTTCACCAATCCGTTCGCTCCCGGCGGAAATGTTGAACCGATAGCCGGCGTAGATGAGCAGCAGGCCCACGAACTCGGTGACGTACAGGACCTCCACATGTCCGAAGCGCGTGAACGTTCCGCCGATGCCAGGGAGGATGGCTCCGATCGCGATGAAGATGTTGCCGACGTATTTATTCCGCTTCTCCGGCTGCGAGCGATAACGGGCCGCCGACGCGATCGCGCCGCCGATGAGAAACGTCGCGGCGTACGTATTGATGAAGGGACTGATCATCCGCACCCAGTGCCAACCGAGCACCTTGCCAGACAATCGGTGCGGCTCGACCAGGGAATAGTCGATGGGCGACAACATGACGCAGATCGCTCCGATGCCGATGGCCGCGACCAGCAGCGTCGCGAGCACGTTCGCGGTGCGACGCTTCATTATCAGGTACACGGTGCCCTGCGCGAGCGGAGCACCGCCGCAGAGCGCGCCGGTGATGTACCATGCGCGAAAGATTGGATCGTGCCAGCCGACCACGGTCGTCAGCGATTCGGTGATGGTTCCCGCGGCGTAGAGGATGAGCCCGACGCCCCACCACAGGAGGTGCGTGCCGCCCTTCTGCGAGTAGCGACGCAGGACGATCGCCGCGAAGACCAGCGCGACGACCGTCGTGGCGAAGGGGATCCAGTAGACGAGAGTCATTCGCGCGGGATGGAGTTCTCGTCGCCGGTGTCCGCCGAGAACCTACCCGCGGCGCAGCCGCGGGGCCGATCGGCGCCGAAGGCGCCGCCGAGTACAGCCGTCACTAGAACCCCGTCTGAAGCGCGAGGCTCACGTTCCGGCCCGCCTCCGGGCGGAAGAAACTGGCGTTCGGGAATTCGGCGAAGAGCCGGTTGCCGATATTGTCCACCGCGAACAGCAACCGGTTGCTGGTGCCGCCGCGATCGAACAGGCGCACGCTGGCGCGCGCGGAATGCACCAGAAACGACGGGATCTTCGTGCCGATCGGATTCGTTCCGATGATCACGTCCTTCTGCTCGCCCTGGAAGCGCGCGGTATAACCGGCGGTGAAGCGGCCGGTCGGCTGACGATAGGACAGGTCACCGACCAGCTTGCTCGAGTAGCTGTCGCCGATCGGGTTGCCGGGATCGGAGACGTTCCTGCCGAGCAGGCGCGTGAAGTTCGCCGACGCATTGAAGCCGTCGAGGAAGCGCGCGCCCGTCGTCAGCTCCATGCCTTCCACGCGAAGACGGTCGATGTTGCGCGGCTGGTATTCGGGCCGGCCGTTCACCGTGTTGCCGGTCGGGACGGCTTTGATGGCGTCGTGAATGTCGTTGCGGAACACGAAGCCTTCCGCGTACAGCACGCCGCGCGCGAACCGAAGGCCGATGTCGGTGTTCAGGCTCGTCTCGGCGACGAGGTCGGGATTCGGCGATTGCACGCCGTTGCCTTCGGCGGCCGTACCCGAGAAGAAGCGCTCGACGAGGTTCGGCGCACGGAAGCCGCGTCCGAGCGTCGCGACGAAGTTCAGCTCGGAGGTGAGGCGATACAGCGTGTTCACCGTCCACACGCCCGTACGGTCGTGGGCGGACACGAGCGGCGTCGTGATCCCGGCGGTCTCGCGCGTGTCCGCGCTGACGTCCTGATACCGCGCGCCGAGGGCCGCGGTCAGGCGATCGATGGGGTTGAGCTCGAGCTGCGCGAACGCGCCCGCGTTCTGGAAGGTCGCGTTTGGAACGGACGCCGTGTTGCCGGTACGGATGATGGGCGGACCGAAGCCGGTGATGATCGTGCGGCTCGAGTCGGTGTTGTCGGACACGTCGCGGAATGCGTCGACACCGTAGGTGAGCGTGTGGCGGAGCGCGATCGACTTCGACAGCTCGATGCGACCGCCGACGGTCTTCAGGTTCGTGAAGTTGTACGACTTGCTGTCGACGAACGCGCCGGGGCCGGCGGCCGCGAGGACGAAGGTATTGAAATGACGGCGATTGCCCTGCGTGTAGACGCTGACATCGACGCGATCGGTGAGGACGCTCGACAGCGCATCCGTGTGATACCCGGCGGTGAAGCGCGTGTACTGCTGATCCGGATACACGATCTGGACCTTGGTGCCGTCCGTGTACGTCGGGTCGATCCAGCCGAAGCCGGCGTTCTCCGCGACGTACTGCTCGCCGCGCAGGTACAGCTGGCTCGTCGCGGTGAGGTCGTAGCCGAGGCTGGCGCGATACGAGCGGTCCCGGATGCCGGAGTCGAACACCTGCGTCTCGCGCGGCAGGGTGATGTCGCCGAAGGAGCCACCGGGCGCCTTGTACGGCTGCGCCTCGCGGTAGCTGCCGTTCAGCCGCACGCCGAGGTTGCCGAAGCGGACGGTGAGGGCGCCGTCCGGGTTAACCAGGGAGCCGGCGCTGCCGTAGCGCACGTTGACGAATCCATGGACGTCGCCGGTCGGGATGCCGCGCGGAACGCCGCCCGTGATCAGATTGACGACGCCGCCGAGCGCGTCGGTGCCGTACAGCACGCTGGATGGGCCGCGCACGACTTCGACGCGCTGCACGTCACCGGCGAGCGCGGGCAGCTCACCGAAATCCTGCTGGCGGCGCGAATTGTTGAGACGCAGCCCGTCCTCAAGGAGCAGGATGCGCTGTCCGCGCTGGAGGCGGATCTCCGGACGGCGCTGATTCGGGCCCACGCCACTTGCGTCGAGACCGGCGTAGTCGCGGAAGACGTCCGCGATGCCGTTGGGCAGCTTCTCGCGCAGCGTCGCCGAGTCGATGACGGTCGTGGGCTGCGGCGTGTTGAACGTCGAGCGCGGATTCCGCGTCGCGGTGACGGTGACGGCGGCGAGCGGAGTGGCGCGGGCGGCACTGTCGCGTTTCGTGGAAGGCGTCTGCGCGGATGCAGCGCTCGCCGCAGCGAGCGAGAGCGCGATAACAACAATTGCGGTGCGAGACATGAACCCTGGGAATGGATGACAGCCCCAAGGCTAGCGGTGCGGGGGGCGCCCGAAATTCGTGGTTCTACTGTTCGCGTTTCCGTAGTTCTACGGACAAACCAAAACGAACGACGATCTGAGTCCTCTGAGTCCTCTGTGGTTCACCGCTCTTGCAGTAGCCCGGCATCGATCGCGAAGCGGGTCAGGCTCGCCGCGCCGCGGACGGCGAGCTTCTTCATCAGGGTCTGGCGATGCGATTCCACGGTGCGCACCGAGATGCCCAGGTCGCTCGCGATCGCCTTGTTCGTCTGACCGCGCGCGATGGCGACGAGCACCTCGCGCTCGCGTGCAGTGAGCGACTTGATGCGCGTCCGCCGGTCGTCTTCGGGGCGTTCGCCGCGCAGCGCCGCGGAGAGCATGCTCGCGACCGGCGCGCTGAAGAAGCTTCCACCGTCGTACACGGTGCGTATCGCGCCACGCAGCTCCGCCGGCGATGAGTCCTTCCTGAGATAGCCCTGCGCGCCGGCGCGCACGCTCTGCAGCACGTACTCCTCGTGGTCGTGGATGCTGAGCACCAGGATGCGCGCATCCGGCACCGCCGCGCGGATGCGCACGGCAGCATCGAGACCGGACAGCTCCGGCATGGAGAGGTCCAGGACCACGACGTCGGGACGCAGCTTCGCGGCGAGCGTCACCGCCTGTGCGCCGGTAGACGCCTCGCCGATCACGTCGAAGCCGGCGTCCGACGAAAGGACATGCCGGATTCCCTCGCGCACGACCGCGTGATCGTCCGCGATGAGGACGCGGATTCGCGACTCAGCGGCGGCCATTCTCGACCGGGATCGTGACGGTGATCCGGGCGCCCTGGTGCGAATCCGTGCTCACGCTTCCGTGAAGCGCCGAGATGCGTTCGCGCATTCCGGCCAACCCCATTTGAACCACAGAGGACGCAGAGGACTCGGACGAAGACTTTGACTGCTGGGGAAACCCAACTCCGTTGTCCCGCACCTCGAGGGTGACCTCGCCTCCGACGTGCGCGAGGCGGACAAAGACGTTCGTGGCCTGGGAGTGTCGCACGACGTTCGACAGCGCCTCCTGGAGCGCGCGGAAGAGCGCGAGCGCCGCCTGGGGAGACACATTGGGCATCGCGGGCGGCGCGTCGAATTCGATCATCAGCGCCGACTGCTCGGCGAAGCTCTGCACGAGCGCGCGCAACGCGGGCACCAGCCCGAGGTCGTCGAGCAAGGGCGGGCGGAGCGTGGTGGTCACGCCGCGGATGCTCGTGATGCCCGTGTCGACGAGGTCGAGCACGCGCGAGACGGACGGCGCGAGATCGGCGGGCGCCTGCTCGCGGATGAGGCCGAGCTGCAGCTTCACCGCCGCCCACACCTGCGCGGTCTGGTCGTGCAGCTCGCGCGACACGCGGCGGCGCTCCTCCTCGTGCTGGTCCACCATGCGCGCGGACAGGCGCTCCAGGTCGTGCGTGCGACGATCCAGCTCGTCGAGGCCGAGGAGGACGATGCCCATCGTCACGGCGAGCACGAACAGGATGTCCAGGTAATAGCCCCATGGATTCCAGGCGCCCTGTGCGCGCAGGACGGGATAGTCGAGGTGGTGCACTCCCCACACGAGCAGCACGACCGCGACGACCAGGGCGCCGCGGGATCTGGTGCGTCGCCACAGCCCGAAGAACACCCCGCTCGTCCACAGCGTGGCAAAGCTGAGAAAGAGCACGGCGGGGATCGCCGCGAGCAGGAAGCTCCTGAGGTGATAGATCGCGACGTACGACCACACGAGGGGAAAGAGCAGCGCCGCGGCGTACATCGGTCGCCAGCGCACGCCCTGCATGCTGAGCGCGGCCCAGAGCAGCGCCAGCGCCGTGGATCCGGTGAGCACCTGGTGCGCGAAGAGCCACCACGGCTGCTGGTTGGTCGCGAGAAACGCGATGATCGCGCCGATACGCAGCACGTAGAGCGACCACGCCACCGACCACCACAGGAATGCCGTCTGTCGTCGCGACGCGTAGAGATACCAGCATACGACGGCGACGCCGGCAGTGACTGCCGCCTGCAGGATCGCGGCGTGAAACTCAGACATTCCCTTCTGTGTCGATGAGAGTGTTCAGCGGTAGCGTTCCTGGAGCTCGATGTACGCCTCGACAGTCTTGGCGATGCGGTCGCGTTCCTGCATCGTGGTCTCGCGGACGATGCGGCCGGGAACGCCGAGGACGAGACAGTTCGGCGGCACGACAAAGCCTTCGCGCACGACGGAGCCGGCGCCAATGATCGATCCGCTGCTGACGCGGACGCCGTTGAGGAGCACCGCCCCCATCCCGATCAGCACGTCGTTCTCGACGACGGCGCCGTGCACGATGGCGCGATGTCCGATGCCGACGCGCTTTCCGATGCGACAGGGCACGCCCTGGTCGACGTGGATCACGCAGCCGTCCTGCACGTTCGTGTCCTCATCGATGGTCACGACGTCGGAGTCGCCGCGGATGGACGCAAAGGGCCACACGCTCACGCGTGGCCCGATCGTTACATCGCCTGCGATGTAGGCAAGCGGATGGATGAATGCCGTAGGATGGGTCCCTTTCATGGCATGGTAACTGCCCGATCAATACCGGGGACGCAAGGCCGCCCTGGGCACATACGGAGCGATGCAATGGCACAGCACGACCACGAACACTGTCAGATCTGCGGAGCGCACTTCGAGCGACATGGCGATCTGCTGAACCATACGAGGAAGGAGCACGCGCAGACGGGCATGCCGCCGCGTCCACCGCGCCCCGCGCAACCCACGTCGCAGGGCGACGGGCAGGAGGAGTCGGCGCCGCGTCCGCGTCAGAACCGCGAGTTCACGAGGTCGCTCAAGGAATAGCGCCTCCCTCGCGGCACGGAAGCGAACCACAGAGAACTCAGAGGACCCAGAGAATAAAAATGAACTTCGGGTTTTCAACTAGAGTTCTTCGGTAGTTCTCTGAGTGCTCTGAGTGCTCTGTGGTTCAAAAAAGGGCGCGCGCACAGGAGTCTTGACCTAGAACGAGGCTCCCACCGCGAAGTAGCTGGTCACTGAATTGACCGGCACCAGGCCAGTACCCACGACTGGCACCGCAAATCCGAGCCGGAATCGCACGGGGACGTCCCAGCTGAAGATCGCCGCCGTCACGTTCAGTTCAGCGCCCGTCGATCCGATGAGCTCGGGCGTGAGAAAGACGAGTCCGCTGCTCACGTGACCGGTCGTACATAAGGAAGGGCTCGGCGTGGGCCGCGCGCCGTAGATCGCCGGGCACCACGCACTGCCGACGTCGCCGAACGCGGTGAGACTCGTGCGATCCAGGAACATCGGCAGCGTACCGAGCCCGCGACCGGGTAGCGTGAGCGGGATGCGATACTCGCCCGTCGCCGTGAACGCGCGGATGCCGAGCAGCGACGCCGAGGGAAAGCCGCGCACCGGAAATGTCCGCCGCCCCTCACCCAGTGCGTAGCCCGGCAGCACGTCGAGAAACCCGCCGCTCACGCCGCCGACTTCGTAGTAGCCTGTCCCGCGACTGTCCTCGATGCCGGCCGCGCCATGCAGCGCGAGCACGTGATGCGCGTAGCCGGGCAGGTCGAGCGACTTGAACGCGGAGGCCGTGCCTACGATGCTGATGGTCGCGCCGGTCGTGTCGCCGGTGAGCCAGCGCATGCGCGTCGTGGTGGCGAAGTTGATCCCATCCTCCGGCGAGATGGCGAGTGGCGGGTACTGCGCGTTCCCCCACCCCGCCGAGGCGATCAGCTGCGGATAGTTGTACGTCCTGCCGTACGCCGAGTCGATGCGCTGCATCAACGACGGTATGTCGGTGCGATAGTCGCGGGCTTCGACGCCGGCGGCGAAGCTCAGATACGATGCGGTGCGCGCGCGGGGCCGCAGCAGCGTGAACGACAGCGACGCCTCGCGCGTGCGGCGGCGCAGGATCCCGATCGGCGCGCTCCCCTGCGACTGGTCGAACACGCGCAGGTAGTTCTCCCAGTCCTGCGTGGCGGCGAGCTCGATGAGGGGCTGGCCAAGCCGGGCATTTCTATAGTAGAGCGACCCGGTGATTCCGGTGTTGTCCGTCGGCACGAACAACAGCGCCTGATAGCCGTGGCGACCGACGACGTCCTCGGCGGACGTCAGCGCCCCGATACGCGCCGAGTTGTCGTCGAGCCCCGACTCGAAGAATGGGATCCAGTAGCGCGGCAGCAGCGTGCGCCACGGCGAGTATCGCGTGATCGTCCCGCTGCGCGTCTGGGCGCTGTCGGCGGATCGCGCCGTCACGGCCGCAAGCGCATCCGCGTTCTGCGAGCGCGCGGTCGACGCGGGAGCGGCGCCGATGTGATAGCCATCCGCCTGGAAGATGGACGCGGCGATCGCGTTGCCGCTCGGCGAGGGCTGCGGCTCGAAGAGTCCCGTGCGCGCGTCGCTCACGCGCTGGAGATCGGGCACCATCATCGTGTCGGCGAACGCCGGGCGGAACGCGCCGACATAGAGGTTGCTCACGCCGGTGCGATCGGAGCTGAAGTAGACGTAGCGGCCGTCGCTGGACCAGCTCGGCGCGGAGTTGACGGTGCGCTCGCGGATGAGCGTCTGGACGATCGCGCCGGCCGTGTCGACGACGACGATCTCGGACGTGCCACCGCGCAGCCAGCGCACCGCGACGACATGCCTTCCGTCCGGCGACCAGCGCGGGTCCGACCACTGCTCGTCCGGGCCGCCCGAGGTGATCGCGCGAAGGTTGCGTCCGTCGCGGGACACGCGCGCGAGTCGCGAGCCCGCGGGAATCACCTGCACCGCGACGATGGCTCCGTCGTCACGCGCGTCGGGAAACGCGAGACGCGCGCCGTGCGTGAGGCGGCGCGTGCGTCCACGCGGCGACTCGACGTAGAGGTCGGAACGGATCTCGTAGGGCGAGTTGAACTCCAGCTGTGAATACAGCAGCGATCCATCCGCGAGCACCGAGTTCGGAGTCCGGCTGTTGCGTCGTCCGAGTCGAGTTCGGGTGACGCGAGGGCAGATGGCTTCGCCCGCTGTCGTCGGTTCGATGCCACTCACGGTAGATCCTTCGCTTCGCTCAGGATGACTGGTGAGGGGGTCAGGATGACTGCTCGGGCGCTCACGTTGACTGGTGAGGGGCTCAGGATGACTGCTCTGACAACTGAGCTTGTAGGCGGCGTTGGATTCCTTCCCCGGCGTTCCCGTGTAGACGAGCGACGAGTCCGAGAGCCAGCGGGGAAAGCTCGCGTACGCGCCTTCACGCGTGAGCTGACGCCAACCCGGGATCGGCGGCGCGTCCGGCGGCGCCTGCGCGAGAAGCGACTCGGCCCAGATCCGATACTCGGAGGTGAAGCTGCGCCGGAACGCGTGCCGTGCCGGACCGTTCAGATACAACGGGACGAGCTGCCGAGCCGACGACTCGATGAACGACCGCACCGATGAGTCGCCATGCGTGCGCGCGATGTGATCGACGAAAAGCGACCCGTAGGCGTACACACTGTAGCCGTAGGGGAAATGCGGGCTGGCGAGCGAGAGCTGGTCGATGCGGGGAACGGCGCGCTGCATCGCGGCGGTGCGCGCGATCATGCGATGCTCGCTGCCGGCGAGCCGTCCGGCCCCGGTCAGCAGGGACTCGTAGTAGACGGCGATCCCTTCGACGAGCCACGACGGC
>Ga0066652_100000597_pt1 | contig 17548 bp, 14 predicted proteins | sample GraSoiAngelo_101_FD_71413 | JGI IMG/M metagenome (GOLD analysis project Ga0066652, IMG submission 71413) | Grasslands soil microbial communities from the Angelo Coastal Reserve, California, USA - 14_0903_02_30cm | ecosystem: Environmental > Terrestrial > Soil > Grasslands | place: USA...
GAAAATTTCATGTACAGATGACAAAGGAAGGAACAGGAATATATTGATCACGGTGAAGTACGTGAACCTGTAATCATCTCTATTTATCTTTTTGCCTGAACTCTCACAACATCCAGTATTGTTTCGCTTTGCATGGTTTTTTTCAGGTGATCGGAAAGCCGCAGAGACAGGGCTACAATCGAAAAGGTGGGATTTACGGCTGCGCCGTTTGGAAAACAGGAAGACCCGGCAACGTAGAGATTATAAATATTGTGTAGCCTTCCATCCGAGTTCACGACCCCTTTTTTCGGATCATCGCTCATACGCGTGGTGCCCATATGATGCCATCCGCCGCTGGTCGTGGAAGGCATAGTGCTATTTGTTTCGTCCAGCAAAATTTCCTCAATCTTTACACGCCCGATACCCGCAATACCCATTTGCCTTCCCAACAAATTGTATAAGGTCCTGGCGCTTTTCTTTTCCAGTGAGGTGAACACCCAGTTTAGGTTGGCCCGGGGCATGCCCAACTCATCTTTTTCGATATCATCCAGTGTAATCCTTGAAAGTGAGTTAGGTGCCTGTTCGAGTCGCATCGTTATTTCGAACGAAGAGTGTTTATTAGAATGCAGCATTTTCGACAGCCTTGATTCCCCGGCATTGGAATATATTTTCTCCATCTTTTTCCGGTTTTCTCTGGGGTCTTCTTCAGTCCAGCTTTTTATGAAAGGCGGGATTTTCCGGGCCAGGTCGAGCGGATCAAAAGAGAGCATGCCATTGAGTATTTTCAGTTCCTGTTGTTTTTGCAATGTTAGAGCCAGTTCTGCCTTGAAGTTCGGAGCGTTCCGCATGTAGAGCTGGAGAGCATCGGGCTCCTTTAACCAGAGTTCGGCAGATTTAATCTCTATGTTTTCCATAAAGTAGCGCCCCACCAGATCATTTTCATTGCCGAGACCAGTCGTAACCTGCTTAGTCGATGACAATAATATTCTCGAATTCTGGATTGCACAGCAGGCGAGCACAAAATATTTTGCCCTTACACGATGTGTTTTGCCTGCATAGTTCCTGATGGTGGCTTCTGTTATTTTCTGGGCATTATCTGAAGTTTCGAGATTAACAACGTTAGCATATGTGAATAACTGAATGTTTTTAGATCGTATGATGTTGTCACGGAATTTTTTACCAAACTTCATTGCTTCGGGGACACAGTAACGCCAGATCTTATTATAGAAAACCTCTTTGTTGAGCGGAAGCGGCGTCAACGACGCATTTTTCCCGATCCAGTGATCGACCTCGAAACTATATTCTCCCAACTCCAGCCGTTTATGCGCACGCTGGTAATAGGGACCCAGTTCTGTTGCAGGAAAAGGCCAGCCGCTTTCACTTATCCAGTCCCTTTTCTCAAATGCAGATGGCTCAAAAATCGAACATAAACCGCCCCAGTGGCCGGTGGTACCACCAAAAAAATGCAGTCGGCTTGATTTTAAGGGATAATAACGCTGACCTGTAGTTTTTCCCCTGAATAATTCCTGTACCCGGTCATCATATTCAAGACCACCTCCTTCCAGCAAGATCACTTTATAAGGAAGATTGTCCCACTCCAGGGCTATGCTTATACCTGCAGCGCCGGCGCCGATAATGCAAATATCACCGTCAATAACGGAGTCATTATCCATATACCTGGCATCCTGGTGCATGACTGATAATTTAGTTTAATGAAAGCAATGCGCATTGGCAGGCTTCTGTTTCAGAAAGTACCCATCCATCAACAACTACTGTTCGCCCATCTATGAAATCGCGCCTGATCTTGTCTTCGATCCAATTTGAAATGCGTATATCATCTGTCTCCTGTGAAGAAAAGCCATTATACCCTTTCAATATTTTTTCCTCGAATGTTCTTTTCTCATCACTGATGACTGGTTTCGCCGATATATAATCCTCCCCGATCTTGCGGATAGTTTGCTCATCGCAAAAACAGGCCAGGGCAGTGGGTCTTAGTAGCGGGTTGCGACAGGTATTTTTCCGGCTATAGTAGTAGAAAGCAGGAAGTGCAAGGACCGCAGTTGCGGCAGCAGCAATACGTATGAATTGAGCTCGTTTCATTCCCAGGTGGACAGCGTTTCACAAGATGTAAAATCTTTGGCTGATTAGAAATCGTAAAAGCCCCACATGGAGCTTTTAATTTGGATTGTGAAGACTGGATGGCTGGTTTTACCGGGGAAAAACAAGATCGGCGCGATTAACCAACCTGTTTTTAATATCTGTCTAATCTGATTTTTAATCCCTTCTAATCTATCTTACTAACATTGCTTGCCCCGCTCTCGTCTTTGCTAATTTCTCCTTTTCCTTTGCACCGGACACTACTGGCACCACTTGCAGTTGCATTGATTTTAACACTGCCGAAAACTTCTGCGGTGCTTGCACCCGACACTTCCACAGTGGTGGTCTCGGACAACAGATCAAAACCTTTGATTTGCGAAGCTCCGCTTCCGTCCAACGAGAGGTCTTTTGTCTGTCCCCGCAATGTTATTTTGCTGGCGCCGCTGACATCTGCTTTCACAACCGGTGCTTTCAATTCCAACTGGCCATTGCTGGCGCCGGTTAACTGGATCTCGATGCCTGATGAACTGGTTAAACTGTTTTCACCTGTAATTGAGGAAGCGCCCGAAACTTCCAGGTATTTAAATTCGGGAGCTGAAACATAGATACTGATCCTGCCGGCCGTTGCATCGAGACTTGTATTGTTGCGCTGCCTGATATGCAGGATACCATTTGACTGGCTGATCTCAATATATTGTTGGAGATTATCATCCACCTCCACCTTTACAGAATAAGCGCTATCCTGTTTTACATACAGGCTAAGGGCGCTACTTACCGACACCCCTGTAAAATTTGAAAAATCCCTGCTTTTGGTAACGACGTTGCCCGTTCCATGAACGCGGTCACCGACAAAATTGCAGGACGAAAAGATAATAAAGCTGAAAAATGCAGCTGAGAGGAGTCTGAACATGTGCGTTGGTTTTGTTGTTACAAATATCAAATGTTTTCCCGATCAGTAAATAAGACGCTCAAAATAATCCTCCGGTTACAGGTCAAAAATCAGCTGGTTAATGGGTAATCAATATTAATAACTTGTTATCGATCAACTCCGCCCTGTTGTTTACCTTCGCAGCATGACAGAAAAAATCCTGATCCTTGATTTTGGCTCGCAATATACACAGCTGATTGCCCGTGCTGTGAGGGAGGCAAATGTCTACTGTGAGATCATTCCTTATCATAAAAGTTTTGAATTCGAACCAGGGTTAAAAGGTATCATTCTTTCTGGGTCTCCTTTTTCTGTAAATGAGGATAAAGCGCCAGATGTCAATATCCAGGAATTCATTAAACAGGTTCCTGTATTGGGTGTTTGCTATGGTGCGCAGCTGACAGCCAAGCGTTTTGGAGGCAGGGTAGAAAAAAGCAACAAACGGGAATATGGCCGTGCCGTCCTGGAAAGAAAAAAAGATGATCTCCTGTTAAAAAATGTTGCCCAGCAAAGCCAGGTATGGATGAGTCATGCTGATACTATTCTCGAGCTACCAAAAGAATTCGAGCTGCTGGCGACCACTGAAAGTATTCCTATTGCAGCATTCAAAAAGAATGGTACGGGACATCCGCTATACGGGGTCCAGTTCCATCCAGAAGTATATCACTCTACCGAGGGCAAAAAGATCCTTCATAATTTCCTGGTTAACATTTGCGGCTGCAATCAGGATTGGACACCCGCTCATTTCATTACCGATACGGTAGCAGGGCTGAAGAAAAAGATCGGCGACCGCAACGTGATCATGGCGTTGAGCGGCGGTGTTGATTCCACCGTTGCTGCTACATTGATCCATAAAGCTGTGGGTGATCAATTGATTGGGATCTTCGTCGACAATGGAGTTCTTCGCAAAAACGAATTCAACGAGGTGCTTTCCACTTATGCTAAACTGGGATTGAATGTTGAAGGAATTGATGCGAGAAAAAGATTTTATTCTGCGCTGGCAGGCAAAACTGATCCAGAAGCAAAAAGAAAAGCTATTGGTAGTTTATTTATAGATGTTTTCCAGGAACATGCCACAAAGATCGAAGGAATCGGCCTGCTTGGCCAGGGTACTATCTATCCTGATGTAATCGAAAGTGTATCGGTGCATGGCCCTTCTGTCACAATCAAATCACATCACAATGTTGGTGGATTGCCAGACCATCTACATCTTGAACTGGTAGAACCTTTGCGCTCTTTGTTTAAAGATGAAGTAAGAAAAGTGGGAAAAGAGCTGGGTATCCCTGACGAGATGATCCAGCGGCATCCGTTCCCCGGACCCGGATTGGCTATCCGTATTTTAGGCGAAATTACCGAGGAAAAAGTGCAGTTGTTGCAACAGGCCGATCATATTTATGTGAAAGCTTTGAAAGATTCCCATCTGTATGCAACTGTATGGCAGGCAGGGGCAATCTTGTTACCGGTAAAAAGCGTTGGCGTGATGGGCGATGAACGGACCTACGAATATACGGTGGCTTTACGGGCTGTAACGAGTGTAGACGGAATGACAGCGGACTGGGCTCATCTTCCTTACGATTTCCTGGCCAACGTTTCCAATGAGATCATTAATAATGTAAAAGGTATAAACCGGGTCGTGTACGATATTAGCAGCAAACCCCCTGCGACGATCGAATGGGAATAAGCAGTGCCGGTTCCCGGGTTAAAAAAATTAAGATGGTAAAAAATTCCTTGATCCTGGTTGTTGTCGTATTCTTTGTATTAATACAAAAATCAAATGCACAGGACAGTACAGCTGTCGCCAGGCATAAGATCGCTATTTTCGCCCCCCTTTATCTTGATTCGGCATTTGGGCCAGCGGAAGAATATAAATATGCAAAGAACGTCTTCCCCAAGTTCATTAATCCGGGGCTCGAATTCTATGAAGGCGCCCAGCTTGCTTTAGATTCCATCGGTAGAGAAGGAAAGCCTTTAGATGTTTTCGTGTATGATACCCGTTCAGCCACGGAAACTATCGAACAGCAACTCAATAAACCGGAATTGAACGACGTGGAAATGATCATTGCACATTGTTCGGGAAATGAAGTTCGCCTCTTTGCCCAAACAGGATTGACCAGGAACATACCAGTTATTAATGTAACGATCCCTAATGACGGGGGCACCTCCAACAATCCTTTTTTTGTACTGCTAAACCCGACACTGAAAACGCAATGTGAAGGCATTTATAAGTACATACAGAAATATCATGCTCTCGATCCCTTGATCGTTTTCCGTAAAAAAGGAATGCTCGAGGACCAGATCAAAAGCTATTTTGACAATTATAGCAAGGCTACCGTGTCTGTTCCGCTAAAAATAAAATATGTCGACCTGCCCGAAAATTTTTCTGCGGCACAATTGGCCCAGCATCTTGACTCCAACCACCTCAGTTTTTGTCTTGCGGCGAGCCTGGATGAGAATTTTGGACGACAACTAGTGACCCAGCTCGCTTCCCTTTACAAAAAATACCCGGTCACTATTATGGGAATGCCGACCTGGGACGGCTTGAGAAATGATTTTGGCAGGGCAGAATTTAAGGGGCCGGAGATCATCTACAGCACGCCTTTTTATAACCCACGCACAGATAAGGTTAGCAATGACATTATCAATCATTTTAACAACACGATGTATGCAAGACCCAGTGATATGGTATTTCGTGGTTATGAAGTGACCTGGAAATTTTCCCGGTTGCTTTTTCAATATGGGAAAGATCTTTCCTCCAACCTGGCGAACAGTAAATACAATGTTTTTATTGACTACAACATACAACCCGAGATAAACAGGCAAACCATGCGGCTCGACTATTTCGAAAACAAAAAATTATATTTCCTCAAATGGCAGGACGGGGCGATTAAATCAGTAAACTGAATCCGGATGTTCAGCTGAAATAAAAAGACCACCCAAAAGGGTGGTCCCTCGCATTGAATCGTGTCCTTATTGTAGCTTTTTATCAGCCCGACTTTTGTTTATCGAATCATGCAAAACTCCTGCATGAAATGAAAAACCGGCAATGCCAGGCGGATTGCGACATCGCCGGTCTATTTTGGTTTCCAGGAATGTCAATTGTAATAATGCGCTTCTCCTATTGAGCCAAATAATCTGCATATGCACTAAATGGCCCGCATAAGATTGCACATATTTCAGGGAAGGGATAAACCATGCCGGCATACTATTGCCATTAGACAATAGCCAAATCAACACATTTCAGGTAAAGCCGGGCAGGAAGAAGCAACATTGGGAAGGGATTGGTGGTCTCGATAGCACTGGTCAGATGAACAACCTTTCGAATATAGAAGTGTTTTATGAATTTACCAACAAGATAAAGGGCCGATCTTTTAATTTGACCAGGATCAACGGTTATAAAACCGCATTATACTGGTACCATTCAAATGATGAGAATATCAATCATCAATATTCCTTGAGTAAAGTTTTAAAAATCGTTTGCGTAATATCGTCGTATCCTTTCATAGAGGTAGGCTTGGTAAAAACAGAGACGTTCCTGCTTTCAGCCAATAACATATCGTTCTCACTGGGGTTTGTACTTAAGAATAATATCGGGATATAAGATAGCGCCAACAGTTTTTGGATCCGGACCAATGCTTCCTGTCCATCCATGCCGGGCATGTTGATGTCAAGGACAATGAGTCCAGGAAGATCATTCGTCTCTATGCTTTTTACCAGGAATTTGATCGCCTCGTCGCCGGACTTTACCGATTTTACCGAAAACGATGTGTTCGCTTTAATAATTGCTTCCCGCAATAATGAACAATCATCATCGTCATCGTCAATGCATAAAATGTATTTGTTGTTTACCATTTTTCAATGAGTATGAATGATTAAATAAGGTTACATAAATGAAGGCTACAACAGGTGCAATGTCCTGCTTCCGGAACAACACAATGATGGCAGAGATGATCCTCCAAAAAAAGCTAAAAGGGCCTGAGGGATTGTCATTACCATGTAACTTTTTTTACCCGGCCTTACTTATTCGATTTGCCAGGTTTTCTTCTCTTCCTGGCATTAAACGGAGCCAGGTTTTATTGCTCACCACATCCCAAAAACCAACCCATTTTAGCAAGTAAGCAGCATACATCCCGGTATAGATAATAATTATGCCAATATCACCCTCAAACTCTGTATCTGATTACTAAAAGAAGCCAAAATCAGAACACCCTAAAAATGAACGTCGTTTTTATGCACATTTCCCAAATATTCGATCTTTTTCAGGTCCTTTTAACTGGCATTTTTCCTGTACCTGCAGACTATGCCAATCGTCATTACCAGTTGCCAGGAAGGTTAATTTTCCTTTCTTATTTGTATAAATTTTTAGGAAGCGATAAACAAGAAGTGTCTGGGGACTCAGCCCGATCTGTGATAGTTTTGCAAGTAGCAGCAGGCGCCTGGAAAAACGATTCATGAATAGTGGATTTGAGAAAATGTTCTCTAAGGCCCGTTTCAATCGCACACGATACTAAAATTACCGAATTAACTAACTCAGCAAGCAAGTGTATTTACTAAAAACCAGGGACACGGTAAATACTGTCAGCAAAGACGGTATAGCCTGAAACAAGCTATTTTATCAATAGCAATTTTTGCTTAAATGACTCTTCGCCGGTATTTACACAGATCGTATACAGGCCGCGTGGCTTGCCAGTAAGATCTTCTATTGCAATCACATTGTTCCCGCGATATACTACGGTGTGCCGCGTTGCCACCAATCTGCCGGCAGCATCAAAGATGTCGATTTTTATTGTTGAATTAGACAATGCAGCGAGCTGCAACTGTACAATATCCCGTGCAGGATTGGGGAAAATAGTGATGTTGTTGTTATGGGTCATTGCAGCCATCGAAAGGCTAATCACATTGCTGTATTTTATTGCGTGGCTTAAGGAAACAAGTACAACGCGATAGTAAACCCGTTGGCCATTGACTTTGCTGATATCTTCGGTAAATGAATAAGAAACCGTTCCTGAAGATGAACCCTGTTTATCTACCTGGCCAACTGTTGTAAAGTTTGTGCCATCCTCACTACGTTGTACGAGGAATTGTTCCACCTGCTGGTTGTTCAATGCTTTCCAGTTAAGCTGGGACCAACCATCTTTGTAAGTCCCGCGCAGATCGGCAAGCTCAGCAGGTAAGACAAAACAACCCGATGAAAGTGTAACCTGGATAGTATCCCTTGCATAAGCTGTACAACCTACCATCAAATATTGAGTGACGATATAGGTACCTGGTTTGTCGATAAATATGGATGGGCCTGTCGGGCTGGAAATAATATTCCCGTTAGGTGTCGTCCATTGATATGTAGAAGTAGATACAGGATTGGTCACATGTATTTCACCGATTGATCCCGAATTACACATAGAAGGAGTCTCAGTAGCAATATCGGCTTTAGGTGCAATGAACATCGCAACGGGTGCCACGAAGTCTTTTAGCTGTGCTGTGAATGAAGCGGACGCTCTTGTTTTGACCAATAATCTCCGGAAAGGCATTCCACAGGGATCACCAGTTATAGAGGTTACAGGATCTAATCCCAACTTAGTCAGGTTTACTGAAAATTCAACATACTGTTTGGCTATATAATTCGTAGCGATCGCATCATTTTGTAAGATGATCGAAAATGGACCGCCCCAGGTATTGTTAGCACACTGAAGACCGGTATAATAAGTTCCGGCTCCTTTGGGTTGTATACTCGCGTAACCATATGTAGCTCCATTGGATGCTCCATCAAACTGCCCGCTCCAGGCAAATGCTACGGGCGAAATGGATAAGGATGCCTGGTTCACCCAGATACGAGCTTCGATAAAGGTCAGGGAAGCACTTTGGTATTCAGCGCTGAAAATGATGTCTCCAGCCTTGATGATATTTCCCGCCGCATCAAATTGCCAGGAAGTATGACCTGCATCTGGTCCATAGCCGGTAAATTTCAAAGTTGACCTGTTATAAGTAAGATCCGTCTGGTACATCTCAAAATCGAAATAGCGGTCACCGGTCGTGTTATCTAATGACATCCCACCCATCATCCACAATGAATCGGTAATATTTGGACCGGCTCTTCTAATGTGCACCATAACATCAAGGATATCATTTTTGTCCGGGATGCCCTGAGATACGGGGGTTGACCAGTCGCCGGGATTATCTCCATTCTTACTGGCGCCAGAAGCAAATACTGTTGAATCATCACCATGAAAATCGCGGACAAATGCAGCATCCAGTAACAGCCGGTTATTAATCACACTGAATACCGGGTATCGCATCATTCGAATAAAGCTTGATCTTCTGAATGGAACATCGGTTGCATAACGAGCCACCCTCGCGGCTGCTCCGGTCGTGTCGATCATAAATTGCCCTGTGCCTATTGAACCCGGTAACATGAACCAGTCGTCGTTGCCAGACTGGACGAAGCCGTTGAAGAAATTGGAACGCATATCTGCGTCCACGCCAAAATTGGCGCGGATCACTGGCGAAGTGATTTGTGTATATCCTTCAAAGATATTAAGCAGTAAAAAAGCCAGGATGGGTACAACTTTCTTCATAGGCACATTTTTTAACGCACAGTTACTGCAGTCACCTGATCAATGACTGACTATCCTTACAGTCGCTACTTCCGAAACTATTGAGCTACCATCATCCATTAACGCAACGATCTTATAGTTAACATAACCCGGGAAAACACTTTCATCTGTATACTTAAATGAACGGCCTGAGCCACCGGGAACAGTTCTGACGTCTTCCCAAAATGCATAAGGGTCCGCAGGGTCTTCATAAGTACGCTTGACGGTAAAGCTGGCTACATTTCCAGTGTTAACTGCCCATGTAGCAGCTACACCTTTTCCCTGCCGGTGAGTTCTTAAAAAAACGAAACTCGCGTCCGCCTGTTTAAGGGCCAGGGCTGTTTTTACAGGCGAAACCTGTATGCTATTAAATGAAGTGGTCGTTAAAAACAAAGTGGCTGAAATGATGAATAATTGTGCTTTCATAGAGTTTGATTTACATAATAAAGCTATTTCATTTGTTAAAACATGGCAAAATAATGCCTCAGTAAAGCTGTCTTTTAAGTATAAAAAAGTACGATTGCGCGACATTTGACCGGAAGAAATACCAGCCATTTCAGTGATTTGTGCAGACTGAAAAATTACGTAGCCGTGGTTCCTACTGAGTTTCACTTAGTAAGGATGGACTGAAATACATACCGCCGAATATCGTTGTAAAGCACCAAGAACCAAGATCCAAGAATCAAATAAATTAAAAATTCAAATATTCAAAAAAGGGGCATGCAATCTAAACGTTTTGATTTTTGATTTGGATCTTTTGTCCCGCCCATTGGCGGACTGGAGCGTGGTTCCTGGAATTTGCTAATTCAATTGCCTCGTTTTTTATTTTATGTTTGTAAAATGTTGAGGGAAACGAAGGGATACAAAGTGGTGACGGAATGGCTTGCACAAAAAGGATTTCAACCTTTTTTATTCCAGGAAGAAACATGGCAGCACATCCTTGACCGTAAAAGCGGGCTGGTGAACGCACCAACCGGTTGTGGTAAAACATTCTCCGTTTTTTTAGGGGCCATCATCAAATACATCAACGAACATCCTGGCGATAAACATCCACCAAAGCAAGGTTTAAAACTTTTATGGATCACTCCGCTTCGTGCATTGGCCAAGGACATAGGCAGAGCAATGGAAGAAGTGATCGGCGAATTGCAGCTCAACTGGAAAATTGGGATACGTAATGGAGACACTCCACTTGCCGAAAGGGAGCGGCAAAAAAGGCAGATGCCAGAAGTATTGATCATTACTCCCGAAAGCCTGCACTTGTTGATCGCTCAAAAAGGACATGAAAACATCTTTCGTTCACTACAAATAATAGCCGTAGATGAATGGCATGAGTTGCTGGGAAGTAAGCGTGGAGTTCAAGTCGAGCTTGCGATTAGTAGAATAGCGGGGAGTTTGCAGTCGATAGTCAATAGTTCAGAGCCGATAGTTGATAGTCAGGCCTCACGACCAACGACTAACGATTCAGGACTGAGCATCTGGGGAATTAGTGCTACGATCGGCAACCTGGATGAAGCCAAACAGGTACTGATGTCGCCTTTGAAGAACGAAGGAGTGATCGTACGGTCCAATATGGATAAACGCATCGATATAGAATCCATTTTTCCAGACGAGATTGAAAAATATCCATGGGCAGGTCACCTGGGTATTAAATTGGCCGGTAAACTTATACCGGTCATTCAACAAAGCAGGACCACCCTTATTTTTATAAACACACGGGGAATGAGTGAAACCTGGTACCAGACCCTGTTGAATATTTGTCCTGATCTCGCTGGGTCCATTGCATTACACCATGGTTCTATTGATATGGAACTACGCACCTGGGTGGAAGAGAATTTACATTCAGGTAAACTGAAGGCTGTGGTATGTACAGCAAGCCTGGATCTCGGGGTTGATTTTCGGCCTGTTGAAACTGTGGTCCAGGTAGGATCACCTAAAGGCGTGGCCCGGTTTTTACAAAGAGCAGGACGTAGCGGTCATAGTCCCGACGCGATAAGTAAGATTTACTTTTTACCCACCCATTCCCTGGAACTGGCCGAAGCGGCTGCCCTTAAAAAAGCGATCAGCCAAAAAATAATAGAAAGCCGGCCACCCATGCTGCTCTGCTATGATGTACTGATACAATATTTAAATACACTGGCTGTATCCGATGGATTTTTACCGGGACAGATTTTTAAAGAAATAAAAGATACCTATTGTTATAAACATATTTCGAAGGATGAATGGGAACAATTGCTGCATTTTATCTCAGCAGGGGGAAAGGCTCTTACCCAGTACGATGATTATAAAAAAACAGAAATTGAAGATGGAGTGTATAAAATAAAAAGCCGGCGCCTGGCTATGCGTCATCGTCTCCATATCGGCACCATTGTGAGCGAAGCAATGATGAAAGTAAGATTTCTACAGGGTGGTTACGTCGGCGTTATAGAAGAATGGTTTATCTCCAGGTTGCAGCCCGGCGATGTCTTCACCCTTGCGGGAAGAAATCTTGAGTTTATTATGATCAAAGACCTTACTGCCTATGTCAGGAAAAGTAATTCAAAAAAATCTATTGTGCCGAGCTGGCAGGGAGGAAGAATGCCGTTGAGCGCCAACCTGGGTAGGGTGTTAAGAGAAACACTGGACCGTAAATCGGAAACACGACGGGGCAAAACCGGTATAAGTGAAGAAGAAATAGAACTGCAGGTATTGGAACCACTGTTTGAGCTGCAGGAAAAACTATCACATGTGCCCAAAAGAAATGAATTGTTGATCGAACACATTGAGACGGATGATGGCTTTCATTTGTTTGTTTATCCTTTTGAAGGAAGACTGGTGCATGAAGCAATGGCCGCTATACTGGCCTGGCGTATCAGCCGTATCAGGCCGATTACTTTTTCCTTTGCCATGAATGACTATGGCTTTGAATTGTTAAGCGATCAGCCCATTCCCGTTGACGATACGAATGTCTATGAACTCTTTTCGCCGGATAATTTGCTGGCCGACATACAACGCAGCGTCAACTCCACAGAAATGGCGAGGCGAAAATTCCGCGATGTGGCAGTGATCGGCGGGCTGATCTTCCAGGGTTACCCCGGTGAACAAAAAAAAGCCAGGCATCTCCAGGCTTCAGCTTCACTTCTTTTTAATGTATTCAGCGAATATGAGCCCGATAATCTATTGCTCCGCCAGGCTTACCAGGAGGTATTCGACCAACAAATGGAAGAAGCCCGGTTGAGAGACATGCTTGAAAGGATCCAGCGATCCGAAATAATCATCACGTTTCCACAAAGGCTTACACCTTTTTGTTTTCCTGTAAAGGTCGATAGCATGCGGGAGGATCTTTCTTCAGAAAAACTGGAAGACCGCGTACGAAGGATGCAACAGCAGCTGGAACGATAAGCTCCGTCATACTAATACCGGTGATTGCGCCCCGTATTAATTTCTCAGACTTACCTGGCTAGGAAAAAGATATTTTGAATCAGTTTTTGATTGCACAAGCGGTCATTACATTTATTTTTGCAGCCCTATGAGCATGTATGTGTCACATATGATCGGAACTCAACATTTGATCATGAGCGCGGAGAGAACCTTATTCTGGGAAAATGAATCCACCCTGATCGTAGCCGATCTTCATGTTGGTAAGACCGGTCATTTTCGAAAGGAAGGAATAGGAGTACCACAACAGATTTTTAAGGACGACCTTCACAGGCTGTTGTCACAAATACTTTTTTTTAAAGCTGAACGGCTGATCATTGTTGGCGATCTTACACATAGCGTCGAAAACAAGGAAATGGGCCTGTTCCGCCGGTGGCGAAAAGATTTTCCTTCGCTTTATGTGCACCTCGTGAAAGGAAACCACGACATCCTTGATGACAAATGGTACAGGGAGACAGAGATCACGGTCAATGCAGGACAATACCTGGAAAAGAGTTTTTTGTTTATCCACGACATTCTTGAACCAGGCCTGAAAGCAACAAAAGGCCAATACATATTTTCAGGTCATCTTCATCCTGGCATAAGCATTCGTGGCCGTGGTCGCCAGGCACTTCATTTTCCCTGTTTTTATTTTGCAAACAATCATTGCGTGCTTCCTGCGTTCAGCCGGTTTACCGGAACTTACCAGGTAGATCCTAAAGAAAATGAAAAGGCATTCGCTATTATTGAAAAAGAGATAGTGCTGATGTGAAAGGAAGAGCGAGAAACAGAGCGAACAGCGATGCTCACTACGATGTTTTCGCTCTCGCTCCCATTCTGTTTCTCTTTCTCGCTAGCGGTTCTTTCTTCTCAATTGCTCATAATCGAGAAAATAAATGAAGCGGAGAGTGACCTCGTGACCGTGGTCAAGGGAGAATGTCCGGGTAAAATTGTCAATATAATTTTTAAGCAACGCAGTATTTAGTCCTTCATCATCGCCAAGTGCATTCTTGTATCCGAGTATCAGGCGGCTTCCGAGCCGGAAATCCCAGGTGAAGAAAGCATCAGCATTGAAAATATTGATATTCTCATCGTGCCCGGGCATAAAAGGACGCATAACCGGGTATCCCTTATTGTCTACATTGGCAAACCCATTAAAGATCACATTGCTCCAGTAATGTCTTACACGGACAGTCAGGTTAATTCTCGGTGTGAAATTATAGATGCCTGAAAATATCGAGGTGACATCCTTGAAATTGGCAAAGCCAATGACTGGCTGACCATTGGGTTCGGTACCTGAATTAATGATATAGTTTGTTTCACCCTCATGCCTGTGGGACAGTTCCATAGTGAGTTTATTACTGAACCGGTAGCGTATCCCACCTTCTGCAACATGATATTTTTTCCCGGGCGTATTAAAGAAATTAGAAAGCAAGAGGTTATAGTTAAACAACAATTTCCTGCGATTGTCGGTATTCCCGATGATATTGATGAACCCGTAAGCTGGTCGCCGGGCATAGGCAGAAAAAGAGTTGCCAAGCACAAAATAATCATGCTGGTCCGGCAGGTAACTGAGGTTGACCGAAGTAACCCAGAAGTTTTTAAATGTCCACATACCCATTGCCTCCAGTGTAAAATCAACAAATGCGCTCGGCTTATACAACTGCCGGTAGGTGGCCTTTAGCGAATAGGTGTAATTGAGAAAATTATTTGTTGGTGTGTACTGGTTATAACTGATCGCGCCTGTGCTGATGACCTGGTTTGCTGCCGATAAATAACCAAGATCATTGGGATCGTAATACCTGGATAGAATAACATTCTGAAGATAATACTGAAACCTGCCGCTAACTTTTCCTGCTCTTAAAGAAGTATTGTATCCATTTGAAGAACTGGGGTTGATTATTTGGCTGTAGTGTCCAAATCCACGAATATTAAATATATTCTTCCTGTCATAAAAACTAAAATCGAGGCCACTCACATTGGCATCACGCCCCTCCCCGTTCCTGATCACATTTGTATTGGTAAAAGTAATATACGATCGGCCTCTTAACGCCTGGTCGAGTACTATGATGTTATAGTTGGCCAGCAACTCGGTTTGAAACTTTTCTTTCTCGCCGGTCGTTTTATCTTTCAGTGTCGCATACATTGGCGCCGTTATCGCGTTAAAAACACCAATGCCCAATTTCTTTTTTGTGCGACCGGAGAATTTTAATCCATTATACAAGGTTGTCTTAGCCGGGTTCCTTACTACTTCGATGTTGGGGTTGTTGTCGGCTGTATCTGCCGCATAAAACCCGGACGGAACAGCCCCAATCCTCCGGGAATAAAATAAACCGCCTTTGTTGAATATCTCTGTTCCTTCAGTAAAAAAGGGGCGGTATTCATCAAACTTCACTTCGTACGGAGTAAGATTGTTTACAAGATTGTCTGAAACAACCTGCCCGAAATCAGGAATGAGTGTTGCATCCAGGGTAAAACTTTCGTTGATTCCATATTTGACATCCAGTCCGCCGCTACGTAACCAGGTGGTTTTATACTCTCCATTTTCCGGTGTAGATCTTATCCCTGTTGATACATACGGTGAAAAATTAAGTCGTAGAGGAGGTCGTATTTCTTTGAGGTTAGCTAATTCGCCAAACTGGTTGACAAATCCATTGACATTCGGGTTTACCGGGTTCCAGAAGCTTACTTCGTTATTCCTTCTTACAGAACGAAGGAGTTGCAAGCCCCAGGTCTGTATATCTTTTTTGGCAAAGCGTAATGAGAGATAAGGTATTTTCATTTCGACTATCCAGCCGTCCGGGGTTATCGTTACCTGGCTTTCCCAAACAGCATCCCAGGTCTTATCTCCATATTCTCCCGGCATCAGAGCGAGGTTAGGCGCTAACCGGGCATCGGTTTGTACGTTTGAACTGGTGACAAGGAACTGGAAGCCATTTTGGTCATCATTGTAGGTATCAAAAAAAACGGAAAAATAGTCCAGGTCTTTCATCTGTTCTTCATCTCTTGCCGTGATCTGTTTCCGGATAAGAGCCGGATCATCATACATATGGGCGCCGATATATATGGCTGCGTTATCGTATACGATCCTGACCTCTGTTTTTTGAGAAGCAGGAGAACCATAGTTAGGGAAATTCTGAATAAAGCCGGTTGCCGGTTCCACCTGTTGCCATGCGAGGTCATCTAGCGATCCATCGATAATCGGGGGATGGCTAACCTTATTGGCTTGCAACGTTTTAGCTTGGGAAAATAGCAATTCACAAACCAGCAGCATCGGGAGAAAACTAATGAGCCTTCGCAACAGTATGCATTTGAGCAAAACAAATATATTAAGACTGCTCTGAAGGCCGGAACGATGCCCCGGAATTTCTTTTCCACGGAAATTAAGTCTAATTCATCCGTTTTTTAAGGGAAACCACTTGTTCCTGGAGGTTTGTTACCATGTCGGCGAGTTGGTTCATATTCCAGCGTTGCTGGGTATTCATTTTGGAAATAACCACCTGGGCCTGCCATAATTCAAGGACTTCATCGGCGTTAACGGCGTAAGGATGAAAAACGGGATTGTCACTCACCAGTGTGAGTTTATTTTTTGTACGGCCATTTTTTTGAACGCGTTTATAAACAATACCTTCATTTCGCGAAATGACGATACAGGCCGTATTATTTTTTACATCGTCGATGTTTTCAACTTTTTCACCTACAATTACCGAACCACTGGGCGTCGGTAGCATTGAATCGCCAACGATCTCGAATGCACGATAGTTTCCGCCCGTCAACATAGGTAAAGTAAATGTGTTCAATTCATCAACAAATTCGGGATCTGCATAGCCAGCCAGGTAACCGGCTGCTGCTTTTATCGGGACAAAAGGAATATCGGTGCGACCACCCGCTAATTTCATCGCGCGGCGCTTCGCGAGATAATTACTTTTATTATCACTTACATCTTTACGGAGTAAATCATCCAGGGTAAGTTTGAAAATGTCACACACAGTCTCCAGCACATCGATACGCGGCTCGGCCCGTTCTTCTTCATAAGCTCCGAGGAGCGAACGTTTGATACGAAGTTTCTGCGCAAATTCTTCCTGGGTCCAGCCCCGGAGTTTTCTCAGGTATTTAAGATTTTTATTAGCCTGTGCCATAAACTAATTTATTTAGCATGCAAAGTACTAACTAATTTGACAAATGCAAAATTTTTGGCAGCGCCGCAATTTAACGAAACAATGTTGCCACGGATAAAGTGCCAGGTATCCGGTGAATTGATTAGAAGCTGACACCTATATCTGAGACCCTACAACAGACAACTGACAGTTGACGCCTGAAATAAACCATTCGTGTGTATCTGTGGCCAAATTCCTGTTTTGGCCTTTCCCTTTTGATATTATGGCCTTGATGTCTAAAAAAAAAGTATCACTTTTGCGCAGCATATGGCAAAAGCAAAAAAGAAAACCTCGAAAAGCCCAAAAAAACCAACCGAGGTTAAAATCAGCGCTAAGACTGAGCAGCCGGTGATCCTGATCACCAATGATGACGGGATAACGGCGCCAGGCATCATGAACCTTGTGGAAGC
>Ga0066652_100000598_pt1 | contig 17542 bp, 21 predicted proteins | sample GraSoiAngelo_101_FD_71413 | JGI IMG/M metagenome (GOLD analysis project Ga0066652, IMG submission 71413) | Grasslands soil microbial communities from the Angelo Coastal Reserve, California, USA - 14_0903_02_30cm | ecosystem: Environmental > Terrestrial > Soil > Grasslands | place: USA...
TACGGAACCGAGACGATCGACCGGGTCGACGTCATCGCCGGGCCCGGCAACCGCTACGTCGCGGAGGCGAAGCGACTGGTCTCGAGCTCCGTCGGCGTCGACGGCATCGCCGGCCCGAGCGAGCTGATGGTGGTCGCCGACGGTTCCGCGGACCCGGGCTGGATCGCGCTCGACCTCTGCGCCCAGGGGGAGCACGGCGACGACACTCCCCTGATCGTCGCCTCCCCGGACTCGGCGCTGCTCGCCCGGATTGGCAAGCTGGTGGCGGAGCTCGCGGCCGAGCGCCCGAGCGTCGCCGATGCGCCGCTCGCGCTCGTCTCGACCACCGGGCTCGAGCGCGCCCTGACGCTGGCCGACGAGGTCGCGCCCGAGCACCTGGAGCTCGCCTTCGAGGGCGCCGACGAGACCGCCGCCCGCGCCCGCGTCGCGGGTTGCGTCTTCGTCGGGCCGGGAGGCGCCACCGCGTTCGGCGACTACGCGGCGGGGTCCAATCACGTTCTTCCCACCGGCGGCGCGGCGCGGTTCGGAGGCCCGCTGGGACCCGGCGCCTTCCGGCGGCGCACGTCGGTCGTCACCATTCCGAGGGCCGCGGCCGCCGCGCTCGCGCCGTCCGTCGGCGCGCTCGCCCGCGCCGAGGGCTTCCCGGTGCACGCCGAGTCGGCGGAGGCGCGGGGTCGCGCCTGATCCGCGACGCGGCGCTTTTGCAGGTACTTTGAGGCCCATGGCGAGGACCAGCGAGATCACGAGGAAGACCGCGGAGACGGAGGTCGAGGTCGGCCTCGACCTCGACGGCGGCGATGTGTCGATCCAGACCGGGGTCGGCTTCTTCGACCACATGCTCGAGCTCCTCGGCCGCCACGCCGGGCTCGGGCTGCGCGTCGCGGCCAAGGGCGACCTCGAGACCGGGAGTCATCACACGGTCGAGGACGTGGGGATCGCGCTCGGACAGGCGATCGATCGCGCGCTGGGCGACCGCGCCGGGATCCGTCGCTACGGGTCGGTCGCGGTGCCGATGGACGAGGCCCTGGGAGTCTGTGCGGTCGACCTCTCGGGGCGGGCGTTCTGCCTCTTCGGGTCGGACCTGCCGCCGGTGTCGATCGCCGGCTTCGAAACAGAGCTCACCGGGGAGTTCTTTCGCGCCGTCGCGACCAACGCGAGTCTGACCGTCCACCTGGGCACGCGCTACGGGTCGAACGCCCACCACATGGTCGAGGCCTGCTTCAAGGCGTTCGCCCGGGCGCTGCGGGAGGCCGTCTCGATCGATCCGGGCGAGCGAGGGGTCCCGTCGACGAAGGGAAGCCTGCGCGGCTAGTCGCCCGCCGGCGATCGGTGCCCGGTCATGACCACGATCGCGATCCTGGACTACGGGATGGGCAACCTGCGCTCCGTCGAGAAGGCCTTCGGACGCGTCGGCGCCGAGGCCTCGATCACGAGCGAGGCCGGACCTGCCCGTGAGGCGGACGGCGTGGTCCTCCCGGGGGTGGGAGCGTTCCCGAAGGCGGCTCGCCGGGTCCGAGAGCTCGAGCTCGACGCGCTGATCGCGGAGCGCATCGACGCGGGGCGCCCCGTGCTCGGCATCTGCCTCGGCCTCCAGCTCCTCTTCGAGCGCTCCGAGGAGCTCGGCGGCGGCAACGGACTGGGGCTCCTGCCCGGGGAGGTCGCGGCGCTTCGGGCGCCCGGCCTCAAGGTCCCGCATATCGGCTGGGAGCCGGTTCGCTGGGAGAGGCCCTCGGACCTCGTCGACGGCCTGGCGAGCGAGACGCCGTTCTACTTCGTGCACTCGTTCGCGGTTCGCCCCCGCGATCCCGAAAGCGTCCTGGGGACCGCCGAATGGGGCGAGCGCTTCGCCTGCGCGGTCGCCCGCCCGCCGATCTACGGGGTCCAGTTCCACCCCGAGAAGTCGAGCGCCGCCGGCCTCCAGCTGCTCAAGAACTTCACTGCGATCGCCGGTGTTGGCGACGAAGTCGCGGTGCAGGCGAATGCGCCTGCCGCCACGAGCGCGCCCGAGCCCGCCGACACCGGAGGCGAAGCCGAGGATGGCGGCGGAGTTGGGCGATGATCCTCTATCCGGCGATCGACATCCGCGGCGGCCGCGCGGTTCGACTCGAGCGGGGCGACTATGCCCGCGAGACCGTGTACGACTCCGATCCGGCCGACGCGGCGCGCCGCTGGGTCGGTCAGGGGGCGCGGTGGCTTCACGTCGTCGACCTGGACGGCGCCCGCTCCGGCGTGCCCGAGAACCTGGGTCAGGTCGAGCGAATCGTCGCGACCGCGGGGGTGGAGATACAGCTGGGAGGGGGGCTGCGCGACGCCGAGGCTGTCGACGCGGCGCTGTCGGCGGGTGCGGGACGGGTGGTCCTCGGAACGGCCGCGCTCGCCGAGCCGGGCCTGGTGGCGGCGCTCGCCGCCGAGCACGGCGAGCGGGTGCTGGTGGGCGTCGACGCGCGCTCGGGTCAGGTCGCCGTCGAGGGCTGGGAGCGCGAGACGCGCGCGACGCCCGTCGAGCTGGTCGCCGAGCTCACAGAAAGGGGTGTCCGCGGCTTCGTCTACACGCCCGTGGAGGTCGACGGGACGATGCGGGGGCCGGGCCTCGAGGGGCTCGGGAGCGTCGCCGCGGCCACGGCGGCTGCCGGGGCGCGGCTGATCTACTCCGGCGGCGTCGGCTCGCTCGACGACCTGCGGGCGATCCGCGCCCTCGGGCTCGACGGCCTCGACGGCGCGATCGTGGGCCGCGCGCTCTATGAAGGGCGGTTCACGGTTGCCGAGGGTCAAGCGGCGCTGGACGGGTAGTCGGCTCGTGTGGCCGGCACGATCTCCAAGCTCGTCACCCGCGGGCGGGCGATCCCGTGGCTGGCCCTCTATCAGAGCGCGAAGTTCGTCTACGGGCACGGCAAGCGCGCCTGGACCAACCTCACGCAGGGGGACCGCCAACGCCTCGGTGCCCTGCTCAGGAAGTCCAAGGGAAGGGCTGCGAACCTCACCCAGCGCGAGCGGGACGAGCTCTTCTCGCTGGTCAAGAAGGCCGCGACGGGCGACGGCTGACCGCCGCCGAGGTGCACCCGGCGGCCGCTACCCTCGCCGGGTGGCGCTGAAGCGGGTCATACCCTGCCTCGACGTAGACGAGGGCAGGGTCGTCAAGGGCACGAACTTCGTCGGGCTCCGCGACGCCGGCGACCCGGTCGAGCTGGCCGCCCGCTACGACGGCGAGGGAGCCGACGAGGTCGTGTTCCTAGACATCACGGCGTCGCACGAGGGCCGCGACACGATCATCGAGTTGGCACGGCGCGCGGCCGATAACGTCTTCATCCCGTTCACGATCGGAGGCGGGATCCGCTCCACGAGGGATGCCCAGGCGGTGCTCGACGCAGGCGCCGACAAGGTCTCGGTGAACTCGGCGGCGCTCGCTCGGCCGGAGCTGATCGGTGAGCTTGCCCAGACCTTCGGGTCGCAGTGCGTCGTCGTCGCGATCGACGCGAAGCGGCGCGACGGGTCCTGGGACATCTACGTGAACGGAGGGCGGCGCGTGGTCGAGGGACGAGAGGCGGTGAGCTGGGCCGATGAGGCGACCGAGCGCGGAGCGGGCGAGGTGCTCCTGACCAGCATGGACCGCGACGGCACCACGCGCGGCTACGACCTCGAGCTGACCCGCGCGGTCGCCGATGCGGTGGCGGTGCCGGTGATCGCGTCCGGAGGGGCGGGCGAGCTCCGCCACCTCTCCGAGGGGATCGTGGAAGGGGGAGCCGACGCGGTGCTCTGCGCCTCGATCTTCCACTACGGCGCGCACACGGTCCGCGAGGCGAAGGAGCACCTCCGCGCCGCCGGCATCCCGGTCCGCCTCGGATGATGGACGCCCCGCCGCCGGCCTTCCACGGCATCCTCGAGACGGTCCTCTACTACGACACGTCCGAGCGCGAGCGGGTCGATCGCTTCTACTCGGGCGTCCTCGGCCTGAAGCGGCTCTTCCGCTGGGACGACGGCTTCGCCTTTCGCATCGGGCCGGGAGTGCTCCTCGCGTTCGACCGCGAGCTGATCACCGATCGCGACGAGCCGCAGGCCCGTCATGGGGCGAGCGGCCCGATCCACGCCTGCCTGCTTGCGCCCGGAGGTGGATACGAGAGCTGGAAGGCCGCCCTGGAGGACGAGGGCGTCGAGATCGACCACGAGGTCGACTGGCCCGGCGGATCGCGCTCGTTCTACTTCCACGACCCGGCGGGCAACCTGCTGGAGATCGCCGACCGCGACCTCTGGCCGCGCTAGCGACCTATCCCTTGCGTTTGTGCTTCTTGGCGCCCTTGTGGGCGTGGCCGGCCCCGCCCTTGTGGGCGTGGGCGTGGCCGCCGTTTGCCCCGTGGGCGCCCTTGCCCTTGCCGTGGTGGCCCGGCGGCTTCGGCTTGAAGGCGCGGATCGTCGACGTCCCGGTCAGGTAGAGCTTCTTCCGGTCCGAGATCACCGGGTTGTACTCGCCCTGGTCGTTCTCCCACACCTTCTTGCCCCGCTTCACGTTGTAGGCGAAGGTCCCGATGTTCGGGCCGATCACCGAGGCGTAGACCGTCTCACCCACGACGCTCGAGGACCCGAGCACCACCCCGCCGACCGGGTGCTCCCAGCGCACCGCCCCGGTGCGCGCGTCGAGCGCGTAGAAGTGCTTGTCCTGGGAGCCCACGTAGACGGTGGGCGGCGAGTGGGGCGTCTCGGCCACGGCGGGGGAGGGATAGACCTCCGCGCCGGTCGAGTGGCTCCAGGCGAGCTCACCGGTCTTCTCCACGAAGCTGTAGACGCGCCCGTCCAGGCCGCCCAGATATACGCGACCCCAGGCGACCGCCGGCGTCGAGTAGACGCCCCCTCCGCGCAGGAAGCCGCCGCCCTGGGTGTGAGCGGTCCACTTCACCTTCCCGTTCGAGGCGTCGATCGCCCACACCTCGCCGGCGTAGTTGTCGGCGAACACGGTGCCGTGGTCGTAGGCGAGCGCCCCCTTCACCGCGCCTCCGGTGTGCACAGTCCACTTCGTGTGCCCCTTGTTGGCGCTGAGCGCGAAGATGTCGCCCGACTCGCAGCCGAAGATCACCTTGTGGGCGTGGACGAGCGGCGAGGACTCGCTGCGCCCTGGAAGCGGGTGGCGCCACAGCACCTTGCCCTTCTTGTTCGCGTCGAGGGCCACGGCCTGCTGCGGCTCGAGGTTCACGGTGTAGAGGCGCCCGTGCGAGTAGGCGGGAGATGACGCGTTCAGCGAGCCGATCTTGCGCTTCCACTCGATGCGCCCCTTGTGGGCGTCGAGGGCGTAGAACATCGCGTCCTTGTCCATGAAGTAGATCGTCCCCTTGACGACGATCGGCTGGAACTCGAGGAGCTTTCCGGCCTGGAAGCTCCACAGCGAGGAGCGAAACGGGGGGTCGAGGTGCTTCGACGGCAGGTACCTGGTGCGCTCGGCGTTGTAGCCGTAGAGCGGCCAGTCGACGGTCTTCACGGTCTTCTGCTGGTGCTCGTGGAAGGCCGCGCTCGGGTTGGAGACGTCGGCGGGGCGCCTGAGGGCGAGGTAGGCGCCGATCGCGGCGCCGGCCACGACGACGACGAACCCCCCGACCACGAGCGCGCGCCGGCGCACGCTCCACGAGCGCCAGATGTTGAGGATGCGAGCCATCCGCGAAGCTCGTCATGGTAGGGAACGCCTCAGAAGGGGCCATAAAGACGCCCGCATGCCGCCCGCGCCCAAGATCGAGGTCGAGAGGCTCGGCGAGCGCCTCGCCGCGCTTCCGGGCCTCGACCGCGTGCGCGGGGCGGCCACCGGGCTCCCCGCCTACCTGGTCGGCGGCGCGGTGCGGGACCTCCTGCTCGGGCGCCCGCGCGCCGACATCGACGTCGCGGTCGAGGGTGACCCGGCCGAGCTCTCGCGGCGGCTGGGCGGCGAGGTGCGAAGCCACGACCGATTCGCCACCGCGGCGGTTCGAGTCGACGGGCTCGAGGTGGACCTGGCGAGGACCCGAAGCGAGACGTACCCCAGGCCCGGCGCGCTGCCCGAGGTCCGGCCCGCGTCGCTCGAGGAGGACCTCGCCCGGCGCGACTTCACCGTCAACGCCCTCGCTTTGCCGCTCGCGGGAGAGCCGGTCTTGATCGATCCCCATCGCGGCTTGGACGACCTCCGAGCCGGCGAGCTGAGGGTGCTTCACGCGGGCTCGTTCGCCGACGACCCCACCCGCGCGCTGCGGGCGGCGCGGTACGCCGCGCGCTACGGCTTCCGGGTCGAGCCCGAGAACGAGCGCCTGCTGCGTGCCGCAGACCTCTCGACGGTCTCGCGCGATCGCGTCGAGGCGGAGCTTCGAAAGCTCGCCGCGGAACCCGAAGCGAGAGCGGGGTTCGAGCTCCTCGCCGGATGGGGGATCCTCGAGCTCGATCCGACGGCTGGCGAGTTGATCGACCTCGTCCGCGCCGTGGCCGTCTCGGAGCCGTGGCCGAGCGTCGTCGCTCCCGACGAGGCGGTGCTCGCGGCCGCGCTGGGACGGGGCGTCGCCGAGGCAGGGGAGCTCGCGGCCGCCGATCCGAAGAGCCCCTCGGAGGCGGTCGCCGCGGCCGCCGGCCGGGACGGAGCGGTCCTCGCGCTCGCCAGAGCGCTCGGCGGCGAGTGGCTCGACCGATACCTGGTCGAGTGGCGCGACCTGCGCCTCGAGATCGACGGAGAGGACCTCCTGGCCGCCGGCATCCCCGAGGGCCCGGCGATCGGCAGGGGCCTCGGAGCGGCGCTTCGGGCCAAGCTCGACGGTGAGATCTCGGGCCGCGATGCCGAGCTCCGCGTCGCGTTGGAGGCGGCGCGGGACAATCACGGCGAATAGGGTCGCTCCAGCTTGCGACGTTCGCTACTTTCGCCTCTATGACCGATCCGTTCGGGGACGAGCACGGCTACCTCACGGAGCTTCCGGAGGATCTCCGGTTGCGCCGTGCGGCAACCGCCCGCCGCCGCCGCTGGCGGCGCCGGCTCGCGGTGGGGGCCTTCCTTCTGGCCGTGGGGGCGGTCGTGGCGCTGGCGGTCACCAGCCTGGGAGGAGGCGGCGGGTCCAAGCAGGGCGCGGAGGCCAATCGCTCGGCGGGCGGCGCCTCGGCGGCGGGGCAGACCACCACGAGCTTTCCGGCCGACTGGCGGCCCAGCACGGCGCCGGTGCCGATCCTCGAGTACCACGCGATCCAGCCGCCGGTCGCGGGGAGCGCGTACCCGGAGCTGTTCGTGACCCAGGCCGACTTCCAGCATCAGATGCAGTGGCTGAAGGACAACGGGTATGAGGCGGTGACCCTGAACCAGGTCGAGGACAGCTGGTACGAGCACGGCGAGCTGCCGCCGAAGCCGGTCGTGGTCAGCCTCGACGACGGCTACCTGAGTCAGTACGTCGCCGCCTTCCCCGAGCTGCAGCACCTGGGGTGGAAGGGGGTCCTGAACCTGAAGGCGTCCGGCTCCGATCTGCCCGACGCGGACGCGAAGAAGATGATCGCTGCCGGCTGGGAGCTCGCATCGCACACGATCACTCACCCGGACCTGACCACCCTCGACGCGGCCTCGCTCCAGCGGGAGCTCGTGGGATCGCGCCAGATCCTGCGAAAGCGCTTCGGCGTCCCGGTCGACAACTTCTGCTACCCCTCGGGCCGCTACGACGACACCGTGATCGCCGCGGTCCAAAAGGCGGGCTATCGCGGCGCCGAGAGCGAGGTGTTCGGGCTCGCGAGCGCGGCCCACCCGTACATCCTCAACCGGATCGAGGTCGAGAACAGCGACGGTCTCAGCGGCTTCGTACAGAAGCTGAAGGCCGCGCAGACCGGGTCCGCGACCTTCGCGCCGAGCCCGGGTGGGTGAGGACCGAGGGTGCGATGGCGCGAGGACGGCGAGGTTCGGTGGCTGGAGGCGGAGCTGCCGGGGGCGCACGCCGCGTTCATCGCGCGCACGGGCGGGGTCAGCGAGCCCCCGTACGAGAGCCTCAACCTCGCGATCCTCACCGGTGACGAGATCGGCCGGGTGCGGGGGAATCGCCACCGGCTGGCGGCGGCCCTGGGCCTCGACCCTAATGGCGTCCTGATCGGTCGCCAGGTCCACGGCGCCGAGATCGTGCGCAGGGAGACGGCCCCCGAGCCGAACGCGTACGCCGAGCCCGGGCCGCGCCTCGACGGGGTCGACGGGCAGGTCACCGGCGAGCGGGGGCTGGCGCCGCTCGTGTTCGTCGCCGACTGCCTGCCGGTCGCGCTGGCTGGGCCCGGGGGCGTGGCGATGATCCACTGCGGGTGGCGCGGGCTCGCGGGCGGCATCGTCGAGCGGGGGGCCGGCGAGGTGGGGGCGACCGCGGCGGCCGTGGGACCCGGGATCGGCCCGTGCTGCTACGAGGTCGGGGAGGAGGTGCTCCAGGCGTTCGAGGGGCTCGGCGACGGGATCGCGGCCGGGAGGATGCTCGACCTGCGCGAGGTCGCGCGGCGCCTCCTCGCCCGGGCCGGCATCGAGCACGTCGAGATCTCGGAGCTGTGCGTGAGCTGCGAGGCCGACCTCTTCTTCTCTCACCGCCGCGACGGCGAGCGGACCGGGCGCCAGGCGGGATTGGCGTGGCGGGCCTGATCCACGGCCTCGAGGCCGAGAGGATCCGCAGGAACCTCGAGCGGGTTCGCGAGCGGGCGGGTCCCGACGTCGAGCTCCTCGCCGCGACCAAGTACGTCCCGACCGAGGAGCTCGGGGCGCTGGCGGAGGCCGGCGTCGAGCTGGTCGGGGAGAACCGGCTCCAGGACCTCGAGGAAAAGCAGGCGCGCTTCGGCGACGCTTTCACGTGGGACTTCATCGGCAACGTCCAAAGCCGCAAGGTGAAGCGGCTCGTCCCCCGTGTGCGGCTGATCCACTCGGTTGCGACCGAGTCGGCTCTCGACCAGCTCGAGCGTCACGCGGAGCCCGAGACCGAGGTCCTGGTCGAGGTGAACGTCGCCGGGGACGAGCGGAAGGGTGGGGTGGACCCCGACCGCCTGGGCGAGTTCATCGATCGCAGCCCCGTCCGGGTGGTCGGGCTGATGACCATGCCCCCGTTCAGCACCGATCCCGAGGCGTCGCGCCCCTTCTTCGCGCGGCTTGCCGAGCTGGCCGCCGAGCACGGGCTCGACCGACTGTCGATGGGCACGAGCCAGGACTGGGAGGTCGCGGTCGAGGAGGGGGCGACCATCGTCCGTCTGGGGACCGTGCTGTACGCCTGAGGGCGACCGATGCGGAGTGGCCTGCAACTCGCAATAATTAGCGCAGGATTAGCCGTTCGTGACGCGAACGTTGGTGAGCGATGGCCTTTCGGGACACATGGCACCGCGCGCTCGTCTATTTCGGGCTCGCCGAGGACCCTGAGTATCAGGAGCCCGGCGTCTACGACCCCGACACGGGCACGCAGGGCGAGCTCTACGACTCCCCCGCGCCGCGGTCGGCGACGGTGAGCCCGCTTCGCAGGCGCGCGAGGGACGAGATCGACGACATCTTCGCCGACGAGGAGCCGGTCGCCGGGCGGACCCGCGCGCTGCGCCCGGTCGGCGGCAACGGGGGAGCCGATGTCCGCGTCCACCTGGTGACGCCCTACAGTTTCAACGACGCTCAGGAGGTCGCCGATCGCTTCAAGCAGGAGGTGCCGGTGATCCTCAACCTCCAGACCACGGACTCGGAGCTGGCCAAGCGGTTGATCGACTTCACCTCCGGCCTCACCTACGCGCTCGGGGGCGGGATGCAGAAGATCGCCGACAAGACCTTCCTGCTGACCCCGCGAAACGTCGAGGTCTCCGCGGAGGAGAAGGCCCGGCTCGTCGAGAAGGGCTTCTTCAACCAGAGCTAGGGGCCCCGCCGACCCGGCGGGGGCACCGCGCCCGCGCCAGCCCATACCCTTGTTCGTCGTGAGGGTCGGTTTCGCAGGCGCAGGAAACATGGCCGCGGCGATCGCGCGGGGTTGGGCGGCGGGCGACGGGGGGCCGGAGGAGATGGCGTTCTGCGACGTCGACCGCTCCCGCGCCCAGGCGCTCGCGACCGAGGTCGGCGGGGAGACCCGGAAAGGGCTCCGCGAGCTGGCGAGCGACTGCGACGCCGTCGTGCTCGCGGTCAAGCCGGCGGCGCTCGACGAGGTCGCGGCGGAGCTCGACGGCATCTCCGGGGCGTTGATCTCGGTTCTGGCGGCGACCCCGCTCTCGCGGCTTCGAAGGTCGTTCCCCGGCGCCCCGGTGCTCCGGGTGATGCCCAACCAGCCCGTGCAGGTCCGGCGTGGCGTGGTCTGCTACGCGCCGCCGGTCGAGATCCCCGCCGAGCTCGAGTCGAGGCTGCTCGAGATGCTCGGCGTCCTCGGCACCCTGGTCCCGGTCGAGGAGGAGGACATCGACGCGGCGATGGCGATCATGTCCTGCACCCCGGCCTACTTCGCGGCGATCGCCAGGGCCCTCGCGCAGGCCGGCGAGCGCGAGGGCCTCGACGGGGGAAGGGCGACGGAGCTGGTCGCGGAGACGATGGGGGGAACCGCGGAGCTCCTTCGGGTCCGAGACCCGGAGGCGATCGAGAGCGCGGTGGCGCCCCCGGGTGGCGCGACCGAGGCGGGGCTCGAGGAGCTCGAGCGCGGGGGCGTCGGCGCCGCTCTGGCCGCCGCCGTTCGCGCCTCGCTGGAGCGATTCCGATGATCCTGCCGCTGGCGGAGACCCGCAACACCGTGGCGGACTACGTCGAGGCCCTGTTCATCGTCTACTTCATCCTGATCTTCATCCGCATCCTCCTCACCTGGGTCCCACGGCTGCCGTACAACCGCTACCTGCGTGCCACCGTCAGCTTCATCGAGGAGGTCACCGACCCCTACCTAAACGTCTTTCGCCGCTTCATCCCGCCCGTCGGCGGCGGCGGCTTCGCGCTCGACCTCAGCCCGATGCTCGCGATGGTGCTGCTCTACTTCGTGGGGCTGATCGTCGTCGGCGCGATCCGCGGGTGAGGACGCCCCGGCTGAGCCAGTCGATGACCGGCTGGCGCCGCGCGCTCGCGGTCTGCGGCGGGGTGGTCCTGATCGATCAGGTCACCAAGGCGATCGTGGTCGCGACGATCCCGGTCGACGAGCACCGAGACCTGGCGCTCGGGTTCAGCTTCACGAACAGCGCGAACACCGGACTCGCCTTCGGGATCGGCGGAGGTCACGGCGTCGTCCTCGCGGTCACGATCGCCGCGCTCGCCCTCGTCCTCCTGTGGTTCGCGCTCGATCCCGCGAGGCCGGGGCTGTGGCTGGCGGTGGGCTTGCTCGCGGGCGGGGCGCTCGGCAACCTGGCGGACCGGGTCCGCGCCGACGCGGTGACCGACTTCATCGATCCGCCGTTCTGGCCGGCGTTCAACCTCGCGGACGTGGCGATCACGCTCGGCGCCGTGTGGCTCCTCCTCGCCTCGCTCGGGGCCGAGTCGCACGGCGGCGCCGAGCGCTGGCGCGCGTGAGGCCCGCCCCGCGGATCGTCCACGCCGACGAGTGGCTGGCCGTGATCCAGAAGCCGGCCGGCCTGGTCGTGCACGCCGCCCCGGGGCACCGCGGCCCGACGCTCGTCGACGTGCTTGGAGAGCTCCTCGGGGGCGGCGGCGACCCGGAGCGCCCGGGGATCGTCCACCGGCTCGACAAGGACACCTCGGGGCTGATGATCGTCGCCAGGGGGGACGAGGCGCACCGCCGCCTCGCGGCCCAGATCAAGCGGCGCGAGGTGGAGCGCGGCTACCTGGCGCTGGTCGAGGGCCAGCCGCGCTCGCGCACCGGGACGATCGACGCCCCCCTCGGGCGCGACTTCCGGCGCCCCGCGCGGCGGGCGGTGGGCGGTCGCGCTCCCCGAGAGGCGCGCACCCATTTCCGGGTGATCGAGCGCCTGCCCGGGGACGCCCTCGTCGAGGCGCGGCTGGAGACCGGCCGCACGCACCAGGTCCGCGCCCACTTCGCGGCGATCGGCCATCCCCTGGCGGGTGATCCACGCTATGGCCACGCCGGCCGCCACGGCCTCGCCCGCCAGTTCCTGCACAGCGCCAGGCTCGGCTTCACTCACCCGTTCACCGGCGCGAGGCTGAGCTTCGAGTCCGAGCTGCCGGCGGACCTCGCGGCGGCGCTCGAACGGGCGCGCGCGGGGGTGGACACGGCACGAGATCGGCTCTAGGCTGGACGCGTACTCGTTCTGGGAGGAGAGCATGCTCGACAGGGCCCGCATCCGTCCGGCCCACCGCGTCCGCCATCAACTGCCGATCATCGCGGGGGTCCTCGCGGCGACATGCGCACTTCCGGGTTTCGCGCCCGCCGCCTTCCCCGGGCGCAACGGGAAAATCGCATTCGTCCACGGAAGAAAGAACGCCGTCTACACGATGCGCCCGAACGGGTCGCACGAGCGGCTTCTGGTCAGGGGTGCCAGGGAGCCGGCGTTCTCGTCGGACGGCCGGAGGATTCTGTTCTCCACGACATTCGTCAATCCGAACCTCCGTTCGGGCATCTACACCGTTCGGTCCAACGGCACGCACCTGCACCGAATTCGCCACACGTCCGGGGCTACCGCTGCCGGATTTGCACCGAGCGGTAAAGAGATCGCCTTCGTCGGTTCGAGCAGCACCGGCTTCAGCCTGTACACCATTCGGATCGACGGCTCGCACAAGCGGGGGGTCACCGACGTCGGCATCGTCGGCAGGCCCGTCTTCTCACCCGATGGAAAGTGGATCACCTTCTCGGAGGGTGGTTCCGGCCCGTGCAACATCGCTCTCGTCAGGCCGAACGGAACCGACGAGCGGCTCCTGACGGACAACTCCGGAACGGGCATATGTGACAACGGACCCGACTTCTCGCCGAGCGGCCGGAAGATCGTCTTCAACCGGGAAACCGGATTCACCCACGAGGCGATCTACACGATCAACATGAACGGCACTGGCGTCGCTCCGCTCTACCAGACCACCGACACCGTGCTCGAAGACCCGGTGTTCTCGCCGACCGGGGGCCGGATCGCGTTCTCCCGGCGCCCCTTCGACGCGAAGTTCAAGCAGATCTACAGGATCAACTCCGACGGCGCTCACCTGAAGAAGCTCTCACACAGCAACTCCCAGCACACGCAGCCGAGCTGGGGCGTGCGTCGGTAGGGTTAGTCACCGCGTCGGCCCGGCCGGTTCGGGGCGCTTTATGGACCGCATGCGTCTGTAAGGCGCCACCGCCCCGCGGAGGCGGGCACCGCGATGGCCGGGGCGGACAACCAGGCGTTTTGGGGCGTAGCCTGCACGACCTAGTGGGCAAGTCGCAGGGGAAGCGGGACCCCGCCGAGGCGGGCGGGTCCGTGATCGGTCCGGTGATCGAGCGCCTGAAGGCGATCGGGGACCGGCTGCCCGAGGACGACGGGGTCGCCCGGTTCAACGACCTCTACCTGGCGATGACCCGCGAGGTCGAGGCGGAGGTGGGACGGCAGGGCTTCGAGGATCCGCGCTTCCTCTCCCACCTCGACCTCGTCTTCGCCGGTCGCTACTTCGCCGCGGTGGATGCGGCGGACGGCGGCGACCCGATTCCCGGCGCCTGGGCGCCGCTGTTCGAGGCTCGGGCGCGGCCGCGGATTGCCCCGATCCAGTTCGCGCTCGCTGGAACCGACGCCCACATCAACTACGACCTGTGCGTCGCCCTTGTCCAGACGTGCACGGATCTCGACGTCCCGCCGCAGGACGACTCGCCGCAGCATCGCGACTACCTGAAGGTGAATGCGATCCTGGCGAAGGTCGAGGCGGACGTGAAGAAGCGCTTCGATACCGGGTTGGTCGGGGTGGCCGACGAGGCGCTGGGCCGCCTCGACGACGTGCTCGCGATGTGGAGCATCGATCGCGCCCGGGACGCGGCCTGGACGCACGCCAAGGTCCTGTGGGCGCTTCGCGACTCCTCCGCGCTCGAGGCCGACTACCTGTCGACCCTGGCGCGGATCGTCGGCCTTGCGGCTCGAGGCCTTCTGGTTCAAACCCTTTGAGACAAGGAGCGGTTATGGACTACGACGCGATCGTCGTCGGCACCGGGTTCGGCGCCACCGTCGCCGTGAGCAGGCTCGCGGAGAGGGGCAAGCGGATCCTGGTCCTCGAGCGCGGGACATGGTGGACCACCCCCGAGACCCTGGGGGACCCGCCGGACCCGCCCCCGCCCGACCTGCCGAGCTGGGCTGCCCAGAACGGCCATCCGGTGCAGTACTGGCCGCGTCCGGACCACCTCGACGGGCTCCTCGACCTGTTCGCCTCGATCCGGCACGAGGGGAACCGCGAGGGTCTCTACGTCTACTCGATGTTCGACGAGGTAAACGTCCTGAGCGCCAACGGCGTCGGCGGCGGCTCGCTGATCTACTCGACCGCCACCATGCAGCCGGAGGCGGCGGTGCTCGAGCAGATCGGCCTCGACCTCGGCGATTCCGAGTTCGCCGCGGCCCGCGAGTGGACCGAGGCCAATCGCGGGCTCCTCAACAAGATCGTCACCAAGATCCCGCTCCCCGCGAGCAGGAACCCGGACGATCTCGGGGACGAGAGCTTCCTCTACCTCGATCGCTCGAGGGCGCTTCGCGACGCGGCCGCGGCGGTGCGCGCGAAGCGGGGGTTGGGCGAGGACGAGGCGCGGTGGGCGCCTCTCGAACTGGCGATCGGCGAGTACCACGAGAGCGGGGCCGGCAACGAGGAGAGCAGAGCGGCCCATACGTTCTGCGAGCGCCAGGGCCGCTGCATGCTCGGCTGCCTGGTGCAGGCGACGCACAGCCTCGACCGAACCCTCTTCCGCGGCTACCTGGTGGACCCGCGAAAGGGCGTGACTCTCTGGCCGCTCGCCGAGGTGCGCCACGTCCGCGCGGTGGAGAGCGGCTACGAGGTCAGCTTTCTCGACTACCGCTCGGACGGCGCGGAGAAGACCGTGACCGCCCCGCAGGTGTTCCTGGGCGCGGGGACGCTCGGAACGAACGAGATCCTGCTTCGCTCTCGCGAGCAGGGGCTCCCGCTCTCCGACCAGCTCGGGCAGCGGTTCTCCAACAACGGCAACTTCGCCGGGTTCTGCGTCGGAACGGCGCGGCCGGTACAGCCGACCAGAGGCCCGATGAACACCTCGCACGTCGACTTCCACATCGACGGCCGTCAGCTGATCATCGAGGACTGCGCGATCCCGGCGATGGGGGCGGGCGTCGCCGGCGTGGTGGTACGGCTGCTGGACGACTGGGGCAAGCGGGAGCTCTTCAAGGGCCTTATGCGAATGGCCTGGACGGCCAAGAGCGTGCCCGACCTGAGCCCGTTCCTGCCGCTGATCCCCGACCCGACCGACCCGCGCGACGACCGCACCGAGATGGAGATGGTCGCCGACGTCTTCTTCTTCAACGGCATGGGCCAGGACGAGGCGAACGGCCGCTTCTCGCTCGTCGACGACGAGCTCGACCTGAAGTGGGAGACGCCCGTCGGGCGACAGCCGGTGTTCGGGCAGATCGAGGGCCTGCTCAGGGACTTCTCGGAGGCGATGGCCTCCTCTGAGCCCGGGGCCGGCTACGTCCCGATGCCGCTCTGGCACGGCCTCGAGGAGGGCAAGCTGAGCGTTACCCATCCGCTGGGCGGCTGCCGGATCGCCGCCAACAGCGCCGAGGGGGTCGTGGACGCCCACGGCCGCGTGTACGACGGGGCCCAGCCGGCGGGCGCCACGGACGTCCACCCCGGGCTCTTCGTCGTCGACGCGTCGGTGATCCCGGGGGCGGTCGTGGCCCATCCGACGCTCACGATCACGGCCCAGGCCCTGAAGACGATGGCTGGCGCCCTGGCGTGAGCGAACGCCGGGGCCGAGTCATGCGATCGTCGGCCGACTAGACTCCCGTCGACCGGTAACCGACCCCTGAAGGAGGGGGCGGGGCCCTGCCCGGCGCCGGCACCAGTCGAAGCGCGCCGGGTCCCCGTCCGCCGTCAGGGCCAAGCGACGAATCGAGACAAGGGAGCCTCATGCCCGAGCCTGGAATAAGGGAGCTTCTGGAGGCCGGCCTTCACTTCGGCCACCAGACGCGACGCTGGGATCCGCGCATGCGCCCGTACATCTTCGGGGAGCGAGACGGGATCCACATCATCGACCTGCTGCAGAGCGAGCACCTGCTCGCCGAGGCCCGCCGGTTCGCGGGCGAGGTGGCCGGAAAGGGGGGGACGATCCTCTTCGTCGGCACGAAGAAGCAGGCGCGCGACTCGATCAAGGAGTGGGCCGAGCGGTGCGACATGCCCTACGTCAATCAGCGTTGGCTGGGCGGCCTCCTGACGAACTTCCACACGATGTCGGCGCGGATCGATCGGCTCCACGAGCTCACCGAGCTTCGCGACCAGGGCCAGCTCGACCTCCTGCCCACCAAGGAGAGGATGTCCCGCGAGGCCGAGCTGCAAAAGCTCGAGTACAACCTCGGCGGGGTGCGGGGACTGAAGCGGGTCCCGCAGGCGGCGTTGATCATCGACCTGAAGACCGAGGAGATCGCGGTTCGCGAGGCCCAGCGGCTTCGAATCCCGATCATCGGCCTGGTCGACACGAACGTCGATCCGGTGGCGATCGCCTACCCGATCCCAGGCAACGACGACTCGATCCGCTCCTGCGAGCTCGTCATCCGAACGGTCGGCGAGGCCGTGTACGAAGCCGCTCAGGCGTGGCGCGACGCCGAGGCGAAGCGCCAGGCCGAGGAGGACGAGCGCAAGCGTCGGGAGGCGGAGGAGCGGGAGCGCCGCGAGGCCGAGGCGAAGGCGCGCCAGGAGGCCGAGGAGGCCGCCGCGGCGGGCCAGAGCGCCGAAGGGGCCCCGGCCGAGGCGCCGGGCGCGGGCCGCGGAGCGAGCGCTTGAACGGCCCCTCGGAGCCGCGCGGCCGCGACGCCGGGAACAGGCTCCGGTGATGGCGGCGGTCTCCGCGGCGGACGTCAAGGCGCTTCGCGAGCGCACCGGCGCCGGGATCATGGACTGCAAGGCGGCGCTCGCCGAGGCCGGCGGCGACGTCGAGAAGGCGATCGAGGTCCTCCGCGTCAAGGGCCAGGCGTCGGCTGCCAAGCGAAGCGGCCGGGCCACCAGCGAGGGCATCGTCTCCTCGTACATCCACGCCACGGGAAAGGTGGGGGTGCTGGTCGAGGTGCAGTGCGAGACCGATTTCGTCGCCAGGAGCGACGAGTTTCAGGAGTTCGCCCGGGAGGTGGCGATCCACGTCGCCGGGGCGCCGTCGCCGCCCGCGTACGTGTCGGCGGATCAGGTCCCCGAGGAGGTCAGGGAGGCCGAGCGCTTCGTGTTCGAGGCGAAGGCGCGCGAGGAGGGCAAGCCGGACGCCGTCGTCGAGAGGATCGTCGACGGCCAGCTCGCGAAGTGGACCGGGGAGGTCGCGCTGCTCGAGCAGGAGCACGTTCGCTCCGATCGCTACGAGGGCAAGACCATCGAGGCGCTCCGCGCCGAGCTCGCCGCGAAGACGGGTGAGAACATCCGTATCGCCCGCTTCGCCCGCTTCGCGGTCGGCGAGGAATGACCCCGCCACCCGGTCGCTAGCCCGTACGATCTTCCCCGCGATGCCGGAAGCGACGTTCAAGCGCATCCTCCTGA
>Ga0066652_100000600_pt1 | contig 17526 bp, 14 predicted proteins | sample GraSoiAngelo_101_FD_71413 | JGI IMG/M metagenome (GOLD analysis project Ga0066652, IMG submission 71413) | Grasslands soil microbial communities from the Angelo Coastal Reserve, California, USA - 14_0903_02_30cm | ecosystem: Environmental > Terrestrial > Soil > Grasslands | place: USA...
CTGGACGGCAAAGGGATCATTTCCCACCGAACATCCCGGCTCATCGGGAAGTGCACTTGTAAAATCAGTCCAGGTAGTTGTTCCCTGGTTCCATTTAAAAAGCTTGGCTTCTGTATTGGCGGTAGGACAGGATGCATTGCTGCTTCCATCCCAATACAGGGCATACAACATGTTCTCATCACTGGGAGCCAGGCCAAGAACCACCCTGCCATATGTTCCGCCAGCATCCCAACCAGTTGGTGTGCCTGCGGGTCCGGCTATGCGCGTCCATGATCCAGGATCTCCGCTTGTCGAAGTCCAGACACCGTCGGAACCAGCAGTATTTGTACCTCCGAAGCCAGCATAAAAACGACCGGTACTGGTCACAACTATATCTGTCATTTGCCCATTGTTCGCCAAAGGGCCGGACAAAACAAGAGTCCAAGTTGCGCCGCCATCAGTGGAGCGGTAAATTCCGGCAATGGCCGCAATGTACACCTGGCCATTAACAGGATTGACTATAACTTTTGAAATGAAATCCCTGCGATCACTGAATGATTCTAAAGCGGTAGGGTTAGAATTAGGCAACCTTGTCCAGGTTTCACCCCGGTCGGCTGAGCGATATACACCATCGCCTCCATAGAGAGCACCACCGCCGTTGGAAGATAAGGCCGCACTGTTCCCAGAAGCTTCTCCTGTTGTGTAATACAAAGTATCCTTCCTGCCCGGCAAAGGATTTTCCGCAATACTCGTAACGCTGTACAATTGGTTAGTTGGACTTTTGCGTACCCAGCTAGCACCATTATCGGTCGATTTAAACAGGCCTCCACTGACACCACCAGCATAAATTACCTGGTTTGATGTGCCATTGTAATCAACGTCATAAATGATTGAACGGGTTCTTCCGCCCAGGTTACCGGGTCCCTGGTATATATAAGAGTTCGATGCAATTCCGAAGATTCGCGATCCCTGCGACATCAGGATATCATGCGCCTGGGCTAATTCAAGATCACGAATTCCTTCAGGTATCCTGCCTGTGAAAGGATTTTTCAACATATTAAATTCATATTCCAGGGCGCCGACATAATCCGTCATACTTTCTCCTTCTTCTTCTTCCCGATCAATCCGGTCAGTATTAGCCTGGTTATTTTGACAGCTGGAAAAACAAGCGGCCATGATCAACGTGAAAAAATAAAGTACAGGAATGCGACAGCAGTAAAGATTTTTCATACTAGTGTTTAGGGTTTATGAAAGTCTGGTATTTTAAAATTACTTTAGTTACTATAAGTTATGAAATTTTGTTATTAAGGTATCTGAATGAAGGAAATGAAATCATGATGAAGTACCTGTCGATATTGATACTTCCTTTCGTATTTGTGCTGACTGCAAAAAGCCAGGATGGCATACCCGGCAAAGTAAATGCTTCATTTGTGCAAGTCAGGAATGATGATGCACATCTTAAAGGACCGGTCAAACGCCCATGCCTGTTGTGGCTGCCGCCCACCTACAATGATTCCAGCAATACCCCGTTCTTTCCTTTGCTGGTTTTTTTATATGGATCAAAAAAAAGTACATCCCTGAATGAAGTCAGCTTGCGGCAATTAAAGGAGAACGGACCATTCCATTTTCTACAAACCAAAAAGTGGAACGGCAGTGCCGATTATGGCGGGCAATGTGGTCAAAAGTATTTTATCGTTTTTGCCATGCAGGCGGGTAACAGCACCGGTTCGGATGCGAAAGAAACGGGCTACGCCATCAGCCAGTTACTGCTTCGATTCAGGATAGACGCCAGCCGGATAATCATAGCTGGTATCAATGAAGGTGCCGGAACCCTGTTACATTACCTGGCTGATACGTCGCTGGCCAATCGGCCGAGGCTGATCATTCCGATGAGCGTTCCCATCTTATATAATTCGCAAAGCCTCGCGATAGCCGCCAAAAAAGGTATAAAGGCCTGGGCTTTTACTTTTGATAAGGATATAAAAGGACAGGTGCATTTTAAAACAAACACCATTAACCTGGTCAATGGTTTTAATGCAATCATTCCCAACTCCGCCAAACTGACAATAAAATCCGGGACCAATTGCTGTTGGAATAAATATTTCGATCCGGCATTCAGACAGGAAGATACCGGCGATACCGGGCCCCCATTGAATATCTATGAATGGATCATGAAAAATATTTCATGGGGCGATCCCCGGCCGCCCATTTATGCCTGCGAGGAGTTCATAATAACACCTTACAAACTGGCGGGCTATATTTCGGCCGGTAAAAAAAGCCAAAGAGAGCTGAACACTATAATTTGCTCTATACCAGTCTATACTATTACCGGAAAAATAACCATAGGCACAGTCGTTTATCTTGAGCGATCTGGTGATAATATCCTGGGCGGTAAACTGCATTATGGTTTTTCAAACAAAAAGCTCAAGGGTGCTTCGGCAAACAGCTATCTTATAATAGATGATGCAGGAAGAGTGATCTCGAACCAATAAGATATCGCGGCATTAGATACAAGTTTGATCCCTCACAAAGTGCGGAGAATTTTACACGTTATAGTGTTATTAAATAATGGATGAAAAGTTCCTTTTATCTTATTGCTGTGGATAGTTTTTCGGCTATCTTCGCCCTTTCAAACAGCTCTTGTAATGATCAGCAGAAGAAATATCCGTGTGAAAGTGATGCAGACTCTTTATACGATGGTTTCACTGGGAAAAGATTCAAAGGTTCCGGAACCTCAAAAGTTATTGCAGCAACAGTTTGACCAGATCCGTTCATTATACATTTACCTTATTTACTTTCTGACAGAAGTTGTACGCTATGCCGAAACTTATTCGCACCAGCGTGCCGGTAAACATCTACCTACATCGGCAGACCTCAACGTAAATACCAAGATCGCCGGCAACGAACTATTGTGGAAGATGCTGGAAGACCCCGCATTGAAAGAACAGTTCAGCAAAGAGAAGCCGCAGCAGCATATTAATACAGAACTGGTACGAAAAATATATCTTGAACTCACTAGCACCGCCGAATATAAAAACTACATCTCTAAACAAGCCCGGACCAACAACGAAGAAAAAACGATCATCGAGTACATCCTGAATGACTTGCTCCTGGCCAATGAATCTTTTGTTTCACATGTGGAAGATATTTTTTTCAACTGGGATGATGATGGTGAAATGATCGTACAACTGATGATGAACTATATGCAGAAGCCCGGTGGCACCAACTTCAAACAGATGCTGAGCCCCGATAAAGAAGAATTCGCGCGGAGCTTATTAAAAACTGTGTTGGAAAAGGATGAATACCTGCAAAGCCTGATCATCCCGAAGCTGAAGAACTGGGACCCCGAGCGCATAGCACTGCTAGATATGATACTGATGAAAATGGGCGTTAGTGAGTTTCTCTATTTTGAAACAATACCACCCAAGGTAACCATCAATGAATACATTGACCTGGCCAAAGATTACAGCACTCAACAGAGCGGGCAATTTGTAAATGGTATACTCGATAACATTCACAAAGAACTCGTGCAACAGGGAAAAATGCAGAAAGTGGAATATAAGAAGACTGATAAACTGAAGAACTGAGTGTTCAAAAGATCCAAGAAACAAGAGCCAAATAAATCCTAAATCAGAAAATTCAAAATGAAAATCCCTGTTCTTTCGGTTTTTAATTTTGAATATTGGAACTTGTTTGTCCCGCCAACTGGCGGGATTGAAATTTGGTTTCTTGATGTTTATTTGTCCCGCCATGTGGCGGGATTGAGATCTGGCTTCTTGGACCTTGTTTGGCTTAAACTTGTTCACCTATCAACTAACCTGTACATTTGCATCCCGACAATTAACCTCACTAAAAATCATATGTGATGAAACACGTCTTGATCCTAATGGTGGCAGCCATCGGCATTGCGGGTTGCCAGCCAACAGAGAGTAAAAGCAAACTCTCAGATGCAGAAGTGAAGAATGCGATGGGCGATTCTAGCAAGTATACGACTGTTGAATGGCTGGATTCAACTTATCGTGATTATGGCAAGATAAAAGAAGGCGAGGTACTGGAAGTCTCTTTTCATTTCAAAAATACCGGTAACAATGACCTCATAGTGGCGAACGTAAGGCCAGGGTGTGGCTGTACTGATCCTGAACAACCGCAAGAGCCTATCCCGCCAGGAAAAGAAGGTGTGATCAAAGCAAAATTCAACAGCAAGGGACAGCATATCGGTGAAAACAGGAAATTCATTACCGTTACTGCAAACACTAAACCTTCTCCACAAACGGAACTGGCGTTCAGTACCGAAGTCACGCAATAAGATTCAAACAAGAGCCACATTTAAAATTAAATTAAAAATGAAGAAATCAGTTTTCACTTATCTCACAGCAATTATAGTTGCGTTTGTTTTTTCGGGATGCATGCCGCCGCAGCAAACTGCCAACGGCAAAGGACAACAATCCCAGGGCCCCTTCGGTAACATGACCACGTTGGTATTCCTGGCAGGTATGATCCTGGTGTTCTGGTTATTCTTTATTCGTCCCCAGGCAAAGCGGGCCAAGGACCAAAAGAAATTTATCGACGATCTACAGAAAGGAAGCAAGATCGTGACCATCGCCGGTATTCACGGTATCATCAATAAAGTAAATGAAGATGGCACACTGAGTATAGAAGTGAGCCCGGGCAGCTATCTTAAAATTGAAAGAAGCGCCATCAGCAAAGAGTGGACTGCCGCAGTAAACAAACTGCCAGGCACCGAGAAAAAATAAAAAGAGAATTTAAAATTCTTAAATCCGAAATTCGAAGATCGAAATCTCGAATTTCGTCCCGATAGTTATCGGGATCATTTCGGGTTATGTTAAAAATTGGTTTGACCGGCGGTATCGGCAGCGGTAAGAGCACCGTAGCCAGGATCTTTGAGACGCTTGGCATTCCTGTTTACTATGCCGATGATGCCGCAAGACGGATCATGAACAACGACAAAGAGCTGAAGGCCGTACTTGTAAAACATTTCGGCGAAGAGACTTACCAGCAAGACCAGCTTAACAGGACTTATCTTGCCTCTGTTGTTTTTAATAACAAAGAAAAGCTCGATCTACTGAACTCCCTCACCCACCCTGCCACCATCCGCGATGCCAACCGGTGGATACAGGAACAAACTTCTCCCTATATTATTAAAGAAGCCGCCCTGCTGTTTGAAAGTGGCGCTGACAAATACCTTGACCAGGTTATTGGTGTAGACGCTCCGCTGGAATTACGGATCCGCAGGACCATGGGGCGTGACAGGATCACCCGGGATGAAGTTCTTCTAAGAATGAACCGGCAGATGAATGAAGAAGAAAAAATTAAACGTTGCGATTTTGTTGTCTATAACGACGAACGCCAACTCGTAATTCCCCAGGTATTGAAGCTGCATGAAGAGTTTCTTGCAAAGAACAGATAGATGCAGGTTACTTGTTACAAGTTACAGGTTATAGAATGCTTGATGCGAGATGGCAGATGCTAGATTCGGGCAAACCGTTTTTAAAAGTCAGCATCCCGCATCTGGTATCTAGCATCAATCTCAATATAATCTCGCAAGTCCTGCTTTTATTCTCTTAAACCCTTCCTCGATTTTTTCCATGCTATTGGCAAAAGAGAAACGAACGCATTTCGGTTCGCCGAAGGCGTCTCCCATTACAGAAGAAACATGGGATGTATTCAGAAGATACATACAAAGATCATTGGAATTGCTGATGGTAGTTTGTCCATCTGTTTTACCGAAATAATAACTTACGTCGGGGAAAATATAGAATGCACCATCGGGTTCCGCGCATTTCATTCCCGGTATATCATTTACCAGCTCGAGAACTCTTTTTCTTCGGAGTGTAAATTCCTTTACCATTTCTTCGGTCGGCCTGAGGTCAGTCGTCAAAGCAGTGATTGCGGCTCTCTGTGCAATGGTGTTGGCGCCACTGGTAAACTGTCCCTGTAATTTTTCACAGGCTTTCGCAACTTCGGGACTCGCGGCTATATATCCAAGGCGCCATCCCGTCATAGCAAAACCTTTACTCAATCCGTTTACGATGATCACCCGTTCCTTTATTCCTTCAAAGCTGGCGATACTTTCATGCCTGCTGACGAAGTTGATATATTCATAGATCTCGTCGGAGATAATAAATACCTGCGGATATTTCCTGAAAACATTGGCCAATGCTTCCAGTTCGTCCTTGCTATACACCGATCCTGAGGGATTGCAGGGCGATGAGAACAGGAAAACCTTTGATCTGTCCGTTATCGCATCTTCCAGCTCGGCGGCGGAGATCTTAAACTTGTTCTCCATAGTGGTGCTAAGAATAACGGGCACACCTCTCGCCATCTTCACAAGTTCAGAGTACGTCACCCAGAACGGCGCGGGAATGATCACTTCATCGCCTTCATCCACCAATGCAAAAATGATGTTAGCGAGACTTTGTTTAGCTCCAGTTGAGATCACAATATTCTCCGGTTTGTAATCAAGATCATTATCCCTTTTGAATTTTGTGCAAACAGCAGCCCGCAGATCAGGATAACCTGCAACCGGTGGATAATGGCTCCAGTTATCATCGATCGCTTTCTTGGCTGCGTCCTTTATATGCTGGGGAGTATCAAAATCAGGTTCGCCCAGGCTGAGATCGATCACATCGATTCCCCTGGCGCGCAATTCACGGCCCAGTTTTGCCATCTTTAAGGTTTCTGGTTCCGCAAAACGATCGAGTAGAGAAGATAACTGCATAGCTTCTGCTGTTAATTGCATCGTAGATTATTTGTTTGAAGGCAAATTTACTGACTGGAACGACTCTCCTTATTTATTTTGTATAATTAAAATGGAATGTGGAAAGATCAGGAATAATGCTTCTTTTTCTTGTCAATTCATGTTCGTAGATCACCTGTCCCAGGTTTTTCATAAATGGCAGGCCCAGGGACTCGTAATCGTATTTATCGTCGTTTAAGATACCATCGCTATTGCAGTAAATAACCGTGCTGAGCATGAATTCGATATGATTATCAAAATCGGCGAAATAGGCGGCATCTACCAGGAACCCATAAGCATCACCTACTTTATTAAAGATTCGTATACCGGGCCGGGTCTTCACTTTTTCAGCGCCATAAAACAAGAATTTTACAAAGGTGCTATGATAGCTGCTGTCATAGGAAGGATCGGTTGATTCGGGCGGCGTCATTGACATATAGCGGCGCAGGAAATTATAATCGTCCTGTGTGAGATCGAATCGTTGACTCGCCGGAACGCTTTGCGGGAACATCACGCTACGGACTATATTGTGCAGGTCTTTCAACAATAACCTGTTCTTCTTTGAAAAATCAAGCGGCTCGTGCACAATGCTATCGCCTTTCATATATCCATGACCGAGCTTTGTATTTCGTATCGCATAAACAAGCTGGCTTTTTTCGGCAGGCTTTTCATAAATGAGTTTTCCATTGCTATTATAAAATTTTACAGGATTCGTGTGCCTGTTCTGCTCTTCGGTCAGACTAATATCAAGCCGGTGAATGATCTGGGTCGCCTCGTAACCCATTGCGTGCAGGCTATTATTGATGTATTCCTGTCCCAGGAATTCGTACAACCTATTGAATGCGTTGTTGTCGCTGACCAGTAGTATTCTTTTGATGTAATGTGCGATAGTCGGCCTGCTATCCGCAGATGTCGAATCGCTGTTTACCGAGGTTTGGCCATCCCCATCCTCCCCGGTGATCATCGTCGTGTTCTTATTTAACCCTTCGATGTTAAGCTGGTTCAGCTTTTGAAGAGCCAGGACCGCTACTGGAAGTTTTACCGTGGATGCCGGGTAGAAATAATTGCTGTCATCGTGGTTGAAATAAAAATCCTTAAAGCCGGGATCTCCTTTATTGTCCCTGTCAATCTGCGTATAAATGACCTGCAACTTTAATTCATCCTTGTTTTTCAACACTGAATCGAAATAAACAGAAGAATAACGTTGAAGGATTTCTGTCAGCTCGTTATTGGTATTGTTCATGCTACCTGTAGCTTTTTTAGAAGAAGAACAACTATAAAAAATAAAGATGGCCGAAATGAGTGGAAATATTATTTTCATATTCTTCCTGATAGAAGCTCAAATTAACAATTAACTCAACTGCTTTATGAATACATGGTTAAAATCATTGCTGATCGGCACGGTCGTGGCGGGAATTGCATTTGTCGTGTTCGAGAGAATGTCAAAGAAAAGGACGTTGCAATACTTTACCGTTCATTACGAATTAGAAAGGGCAGCCGCGCCAGGAACAGGCCCGTCCAGTCACGATGAAACGGTTGTTGAGCTGCATAAAATGTCCCAGGTACTTCAGACAAGATGTAAAAATGCAGGTTATCCCATCGAGGTAAAAGATTTGGCCAACGGTGAAAAACTCGATGTCACCATTCAAGAAATCTCCGATACAGCCCGCGTCCAAAAATTGATCACAAGGATCGGGAAACTGGAAATCCGTGAAGTCTATACAGTAGAGGAACTTGCTTCCCTGAATGCTTCCGCCAGAAAAGAGACTGAACCGGTTTCTATAGAGGCAGTTCCTGCAGACGATACAGTGATCGACACAGGTAAAGCGATAAAGTTCAGCGCACAGGAGCCGAAGCCCGTTAAAAAAGTTGAACCTGCTCCCAGCTTTGAATCCATTTTTACATCTAGTCAGCAACCTGATGGAGCAGAGATAGGCTCGGTTGCAGAAAAAGATACAGCAGCTTTCAGGGAAATTTTCAAAAAGGAACTTCTTCGCCTGCTTCCGGCAAATGCCCGGTTTTATTATGGTCCCAATCTTACCAGTACTATGACCAAAAAAAGCAACCTGGGTGTTTATGTAATACGGGTTAATAATCGAGGAAGCATTCTAATTGATAACAGCGATATAAAAGCAGCAATGCAGGATTTTGGACCATCCGGTGACCCAACAGTGGCGTTTAGTTTTACATCAATAGGGTCAAGAAAATGGGGAATGCTCACAGGCAATAACGTTGGTCGGCCGCTTGCAATTCTTGTAGACGATATAGTTGTTTCAGCGCCGAAGGTTGAGTCGGCTATCCTGGGAGGAAAGGCAATAATCAGCGGCGGTTTCTTTGTTTCAGAGGCCCTGGCCCTCGCTGATCAGCTCAACAGTGGGGCAATGCCAGCCCGCTTTCATATCATCAAACAGGAAATATCGCAAGAAAGCAGCGGAATCAATCTCAAAGCCCTGCTCATTATCCTGGTAGCCTTCGCTATCGGTACAGGTACATCTTATCTTATATTTAAACTCCTGAAAAGCAATTAAAAATGTTTAGATATTCCGGCTCCCGGTTGTCATAAAACCTGATTAAACTTCTGCCTGAAAACCCTATCTTTGCCGCTCTTTAAAAATCCCTGAGCCTTTACCCGTGCCCCGTCGCCAAAAACAAAAAAATCGCTGGTGAACGGACTCTGAAGCAGAGGCTTATAAAATGTAAATCGCACAACGTATGCAACTGAAAGGTTTGGTTCGATTCTTTACGATCCTGCTGATTGTTTATTCACTCTACCAGCTTTCGTTTACTTTGTTTGTTCGCCAACATGAAAAAAAGATGGAGGCTCGTGCCCACGCATTTGTGGATACATATTTCCCAACCCCCGCGGCAAAATATCCCTCCAACAAAGATTCGCAGGCGATGTATGCGGAAGTGAGAGATACCATCTACCAGGCAAGATTGAAACGCTTGCTTGATAGCACCAAAGACGTCATTGTTACTTATGGTATCAACGGCCCCATGAGCTATCAGAAAGCAAAGGAAGAAGAGTTAAACCTTGGGTTGGACCTGCAGGGAGGTATGAACGTAACGCTGGAAGTGGAAATGACCGGTCTGCTGAATACCCTTTCGAATAATTCAAAAGATCCCATTTTTTTGAAGGCTATTGCGAACGCTGAAAAGCGTAAGGCAAACAGCTCGGCGAATTTTGTCACCTTATTTGCCGAAGAATACAAGCAATTAAGCAATAATGGCCAGCTTGCCGGTTTATTCGCTGCCAACAGCGCGGGAAAGATCACTTTCCGTTCTACCAATTCCGAAGTGATCAAATACCTGAATGCTCAAACTGGTGAGGCCTTCCAAAGCACTTATAATATTCTTACCAAGCGTATCGACCAGTTTGGCGTAGCCCAACCTAATATCAACAAAGAAGCCGATCGCGGAATCATTACCGTTGAGCTTCCGGGTGTAAAAGACAGGGAAAGAGTAAAAAGACTTTTGCAATCATCTGCCAATCTCCAGTTCTGGGACGCCTATACGTTTAAAGACATCAAGAATTCGCTGGACCAGGTCGAAGGTGCATTTGACAATTTTTTAAAAGGAATTACTCCCGATACGGCGAAAGTGGACACCACAGGTAAGAACGGCCTGGCTGTAGATACCTCCGGCAATAAAGTTGATACCACCAAAGTTGTTAAGTTTGGAACTAATGACACAGCCAGAGGTGTGCAGAAATCAACAACTCCCAACACCGCGCAACAACCGGTCAATACGACGAAAAGGTCGCTGGCAGAATACCTGATAGGGGATCCTAGCGGAAGCACACTCGGTTATGTTAAAAAAGATACAGGTGCATTTAAAGAATATCTCAATTCACCTGCCCTTAAAAAATTCTTCCCTCCTGATGCATGGTTTGTATATGGCCAGCCAAAAAAAGATAATAAGAATCTTTTTCCCCTGTATGTGCTGAGAACATATGGACGTGAAACTCCTCAACTCGAAGGTGATGTAATAAAAGATGCAAGGCAGGCATTTGATCCGATCAAAGGACCTATCGTTGAAATGGAGATGAATGCTGTGGGAGCTAATAAATGGGGAACGATCACCGAAAAAAGCGCCAAGGAACAAACACCGATCGCGATCGTACTGGATGGTGTCGTCTATTCGGCACCCATTGCAGAAAGAAGACTGGGCGACCGTTCACAGATCACCGGCAACTTTACCGTACAGGAAGCGCAGGACCTTGCATCTATCCTGAGAATAGGTAAACTGAAAGCTCCGGCCAAGATCGTGCAGGATCAGCAGGTTGGTCCAACACTCGGAAGAGATGCACTCAATAAAGGAATGATAGCTTTCGCGATCGCCTTCGTAGTCATCTTTTCGCTAATGCTGGTGTATTATAATACCGCGGGATGGGTAGCCAATATCGCTTTAATACTGAACCTTCTTTTCACCGTTGGTGTACTCGCCGGTCTTGGCGCTACACTGACAGCTCCTGGTATCGCCGGTCTCGTTCTTACGATCGGTATGGCCGTAGATACCAATGTAATTATATATGAACGTATCAAGGAGGAGCTCACGCGGGGCAAAGGATATATTCCCGCCATCAATGAAGGTTACCGTCGTTCACTACCTCCCGTACTCGATGGACACATAACCGTACTCATGACGGCGATCATCTTATTCTATTTTGGATTGGGACCTGTAAAAGGTTTCGCTACCACGCAGATACTGGGCATTATCCTTTCATTATTCTGTGGTATCCTTGTGAGCCGCTGGATCACTGATTGGTTTACCAACAAACAGCGTCACCTGGAATATTTCACAACGATCTCACGTAAAGTATTCCAGCATGCGAAGTTCAAGTTTATTGAATTCCGCAAGATCGCTTATGTGATCTCCTTCGTAGTGTTGGCACTTGGTATAGCTTCTTATTTCAATGGCTTTGATTACGGGGTTGAGTTTGACGGTGGCCGCAGCTATACTGTCAGTTTTGGACGGGCATTGCCTAGCACGGAAATCGAAGCCATCCGTGGCGAGCTGAAAACAACTTTCGCCAACGAATCTCCCGTGATCAAAACAGTTGGAGATGCAGCTACTTTGGATATCACTACTTCCTACCAGATCCAGGAAACTTCTCCGAGAACAGATTCTGTGGTAGAATTGAGGTTGTTTGAAGGACTGAAAGCACATCTGCCTCCAGCTATCACGTACAATAAATTCGACGCCGGCGAGGGCAAGATTGGCAAAATAGCCTCTAAAAAAGTATTACCCACTATTTCTGATGACCTGAAAGCCGGTGCCGTTAAAGCAGTCGTCTTTTCAATCTTTGTTATCTTCCTTTACATCTTCCTTCGTTTCCGCGACTGGAGATATTCACTGGGAACTATTCTTGCCTTGTTGCATGACGTGTTGGTGACATTGATCGTATTTTCATTTGCCAGGAAACTGGTTCCTTTCCCACTCGAAATTGACCAGCATTTCATTGCGGCCGTACTGACCGTAGTGGGCTTCTCGATGAACGATACGGTTATCGTATTCGACAGGATACGTGAGGACAGGAGACTATATCCCGCCGCACCACTGGCAGAAACTATTAACAGGGCCATCAATGAAACTCTTAGCCGTACGATCATGACGTCGCTGACGGTATTCCTGACCATATTGATATTGTTCATCTTTGGTGGTGAAGTAACAAGAGGTTTCGCATTTGCGATGCTGATCGGTGTTATTACCGGTACCTATTCATCCATTTTCGTAGCAGCGCCGATCCTGGTTGACCTTGGTACAGGCAAAAAATCGACGTCTTCAAAAACTGCAGTTGCAAAAACAACCACGGTCCAGAAACCGCAGGAAGTGAAATCGTAAAACAAGCGAAATAAATTTTTTCCAAAGCCTGTCTTGTTAAAAGACGGGCTTTTTTCGGCCTCACCCTCTTATCCCTCTCCTTGCTTCTCCCGCTTTCCAGCGGGATCGCAATGATGGGGAGAGGGACGATGCAACTATGTTCTGCTAAACTTGACAGGTACCACATCAACTCCACTTCTGCTCGGCTTTTCGGACTTTCTCTTCCGATTGCTTCGCTCGCAATGACGATTCAAAATAATTATTTACTCCTGACTATTGGCTAACGACTATCGACTTTCCCTCCGGATTCCGTATTTTTAAAAAAACCGGTTGATCATACATGAATTTTACTGCTGAAGATATCATGTTGGCAGGGTCGATCCTGTTGATTGCAAGTATTGTTGCCAGCAAAACTTCATTTAAGCTGGGTATACCTACACTGATCCTGTTTTTGGCCGTCGGTATGCTGGCAGGATCCGAGGGTATCGGCAAAATATATTTTGATGACCCACATATTGCCGAAGTACTTGGTGTACTGGCTTTGAACTTCATATTGTTTTCCGGTGGAATGGATACTAAATGGGAAAGCATAAAACCCATCCTGTGGCGGGGAATTTCCCTGTCTACACTGGGTGTATTGTTAACCGCCCTTGTGATTGGCATTTTTGTACACCTCGTTTCGGGGTTTAGTTTACTCGAAGGCCTTTTACTCGGTGCTATTGTGTCCGCTACGGATGCGGCGGCTGTTTTTTCCATTCTTCGTGCAAGGAATATTGCCCTCAAGGGCAGTCTCCGTCATTTGCTTGAGTTGGAAAGCGGCAGTAACGACCCAATGGCTTACATTCTTACAATTAGCCTGACCTACCTGCTTGCACACGGGGATGCTTCTATCCCGATGCTTATTTTCCAATTCGTCAAACAAATGGTGATTGGAGCTATTGCAGGCTACGCGATTGGTAAAGGGATTGTCTTTATCATTAATAAAATAAAACTCGAAACCGAGGGTATATATCCCGTGCTCATCATGGCCATGATCCTTTTTACGTATTCTTCCGTACATATAATAGGTGGAAATGGGTTCCTGGCAGTATATCTTTCTGCGATCGTACTCGGCAGCAACAATTTTATTCATAAAAAAAGTATCATCCGGTTTTATGATGGCCAGGCCTGGCTGATGCAAATCGTCATGTTCCTGACCATGGGATTACTGGTATTCCCATCACAAATCTGGCCTATTATTGATACTGGCCTGCTTGTTTCAGCAGTACTCATCTTCCTGGCAAGACCTATTGCTGTATTTATCAGCCTTAGCTTTTTTAAAATGAGGATAAGGGATAAACTGTTTATTTCATGGGTTGGTTTACGGGGAGCGGTACCGATGGTCTTTGCTACTTACCCAATGATCGCAGGTATTCCCAAAGCGGATATCATCTTTCCCCTGGTGTTCTTTATCTCCGTTACCTCTGTTTTGTTCCAGGGATCAACGCTCCACCTGGTAGCCGACTGGCTAAAAGTGACGGTACCTAAGAAAGCAAAAAAAATAACGCCGCTGGACATGGAATTATATGATACAGTCAGTTCAGAACTAGTTGAAGCTATTTTACCCGGCAACAGTAAGGCTGTTGGAAAAGCGATCGTCAACATAAGATTGCCTAAACAAGGCCTGATCGTTCTAATTGTAAGGGATGGTAAATACATACAGCCTAACGGATCAACTATACTTGAAGAAGGCGATAAACTGTTATTGATCGCCAACAGTAAAGATATTCTCAACGAGATGTATAAAACGCTCGGTGTATAGAAATACACAGCGGAGAAACAGAGCGAGAAAGAGGGAAAGCATCGCACTCCGCTCTGTTTCTCATTTCTTCCCTGGGTAGGACTTCCGGTACTCATTGCTTACTTTTGACGCAAAATACTTTACAATGGATTTGAACATGATATCACTTATTGTCTCTACCGTGGCTTTGCTGATTGCGCTGGGAACGTTTTATTTCTGGAACTCGGAAAGAAAAAAACCAAAAAAAGATGAGTCGGGATTTACTGCAAGGCCCCTGCAATTGCAGGCCTATGAGCGATTGGTGATGCTGGCAGAACGAATTTCCCTGCCCAACCTTATTAGTCGCGTAAACCAGGGAGGAATGACTGCCCGGGAAATGCAAATGCTGTTACTCGAATCCATTAAACAGGAATATGAATACAATGCTACCCAGCAGATCTATGTAAGCCCTGTGGCCTGGGAAGCTATTAAAAATCTGAAAGATCAGAATATGCTTATCATTAACCAGGTAGCGTCGGCATTGCCCCCTGAAGGAAAAGGAATTGACCTCAACCGCCAGCTGCTTGAGTTTGTCATGACCCAGAAAAAAGGTGTGTTGCATACGATCGTCCTTGAAGCCCTGAATTATGAAGCGAAAAAATTGATGAAGTAATCACCGGTTAATTTCTACTATTCCCTGTTTACTTTATTCAAAAAAAATTATGCCTGAGCAAAAGCGATATACCGATTCCGGTATCGAAATTAAACCGGTTTATAACAAAGATTCAGTTCCCGGTGATGAGTTGCCAGGTGAATTCCCATTTACCAGGGGAATCCAACCGGATATGTATCGTGGCAAGCTTTGGACCATGCGGCAATATGCTGGCTTTTCTACGGCTGAAGAAAGTAATAAACGATATCATTACCTTTTGTCACAGGGGGTAAACGGGCTAAGTGTTGCCTTTGATCTTCCCACCCAAATCGGGTACGACAGCGATCATGCTATGGCTGAAGGTGAAGTGGGAAAGGTAGGTGTGGCCATCGACAGCATCGATGATATGGAGACACTTTTTAAAGGGATCAGGCTGGAAGATGTGTCAACGTCAATGACCATTAATGCCACGGGATTTATCTTGTTGGCATTGTATGTGGCTGTTGCAAAAAAACAGAATGCCGATCTGAAAAAGATCACAGGCACGATCCAGAACGATATCTTAAAAGAATATGCAGCGAGAGGCACATACATCTATCCCCCCAAGACTTCGATGCGCATCATCACTGATATATTCGAGTGGTGCAGTCATGAATTGCCGAAATGGAACACCATCTCTATTTCCGGTTATCATATCCGCGAAGCGGGGAGCACGGCTGTCCAGGAAATTGCTTTCACTTTAAGCAATGGCAAGGCTTATGTCAAAGCGGCGTTGGAAAAAGGCCTGGATATAAATGTATTTGGCAAGCGTCTTTCATTTTTCTTCAATGCTCATAATAATCTATTTGAAGAAGTAGCCAAATTCAGGGCAGCCCGGCGGATGTGGGCAAAGATGATGAAGGAACTCGGCGCCACCGATCAGAAAGCTATGATGCTCCGGTTTCATACACAAACCGGGGGTAGTACTCTGACAGCACAACAACCATTGAACAATATACCGAGGGTAACCATTCAAACCCTGGCTGCAGTATTGGGTGGTACACAGTCATTGCATACAAACGGTTATGATGAAGCTTTAAGCCTGCCCACTGAAGAGGCAGCAAGAATTGCATTGCGTACGCAACAGGTTGCGGCCTATGAAAGCGGGATCGCTGATACGGCTGATCCATTGGGCGGTTCTTATTTCATCGAATCGCTGACCAGTGAAGTGGAAACGAAAGCCTGGGAATTGATCCATAAAATCGATGCAATGGGTGGCAGTGTAGCAGCAATTGAAGAGGGATTTATTCAAAATGAAATTGCCCATAGCGCCTATGAACACCAGCGCCTGGTTGAATCCGGGGAAAAGATCATTGTTGGTGTAAATAAATTTCAATCGAAAGAAGAAGAAACCATCCCGATCTTAAAAGTCGATGATTCGATCCGCCAGTTGCAGACAGAAAAACTGCGTGCCCTGCGTAGTAAACGAAATCCTGCCAAATGCGATAATATCCTCCAGCAATTAAATGACAAAGCACATGGTGGAGATAATTTAATGCCCATTGTCATCGAAGCCGTCGAGAATTATTGCACACTCGGAGAAATTGCGGACACTTTACGGGAAGTATTTGGTGAATATAAATAGCTCATATGCTTCAGGCATGTCTTGTTACGAATACCGGAGAATTGGCACAAATACTATCACTGCAAGAACAAAACCTGCCGGGAATTATTAGCAAAGACGAAATGCAATCGCAGGGATTTGTGACCCTGCGGCACGACCTTCAAACACTGCAGCAAATGCATGTGCTTTCGCCGAGCATCATCGTTAAGAATGAAGATGACATTGTTGCGTATGCCTTGACTATGCTGGTGGAATGCCGGCTTCTCGTTCCCGATCTCGAACCAATGTTTGATTTACTCGATGGCCTGAGATGGAACAGCCAGCAATTATCGACGCTGCCCTTCTACGTTATGGGACAGATCTGTGTATCCAAAGCATACCGGAGCCAGGGATTAGTGCAAATGCTTTACCAGCATCATAAAAAGATATACCAACCACGATTTGACCTTCTCGTAACCGAAATATCTATTCATAATCCACGCTCCTTGCGGGCGCATGAAAAGATTGGTTTTAAAACAATTCATACTTACCGGGATCGCCTGGATGAATGGGCTGTAGTTGCCTGGGACTGGAATTGATCATTTATTTTGAATGATGCATGTTGAATGTTGAATGACGGCGTACTCTAAGGCTTTGACCAATTATTTTGAATGTCAAGTGTTGAATTTTGAATAGGAAACATCCTAAAACTTTGAACAAGTATTTTCAATGAAGGATGGTGAGGTTGATATGGAACCCTGTAACGTTTGGCTGAACACAGTAGTATCGTCCCTCTCCCCCTCATTGCGATCCCGCTGGAAAGCGGGAGAAGCAAGGAGAGGGATAAGAGGGTTAGGCCAAGAATGCCGAGAAAAATGGAGTTGATCTGATCTGTGATGTTTGAAGAAACATTGAGGTATCGTCCCTCTCCTTTGGAGAGGGATAAGAGGGTGAGGCCAAGAATGCCGAGAAAA
>Ga0066652_100000601_pt1 | contig 17497 bp, 17 predicted proteins | sample GraSoiAngelo_101_FD_71413 | JGI IMG/M metagenome (GOLD analysis project Ga0066652, IMG submission 71413) | Grasslands soil microbial communities from the Angelo Coastal Reserve, California, USA - 14_0903_02_30cm | ecosystem: Environmental > Terrestrial > Soil > Grasslands | place: USA...
TCCTCGTGAGCCCACCGCAAGCCTCCCCGCGGCTGAGCCGATTCGAAACCGTTGGCGCCTGGCTGCACCTGTGGACACCCCCGCGTGACGCGGTGGTGCCCCCGGTCCCGTGGCGGCGTATCGGCATCGGCGCGGCGATCGCCGCCGTCCTGGTCGGTGCGCTGGCCGCCTGGCTGATCCCGCGGATCGACCGGGCCAAGCATCGGGAGGCGGCCACCGCGCAGCGCCAGCTCGCCGCGCTGAGCGCGCGGGAGCGCCGCGTGCTGGCGCGCGACCAGCGGCTCCACACGGGGCACGCGGGCGCACTGCCGGCCGACCCGGCAGCGGCTCAGCGGACGGTGCTGGCCGCTCTCGGACGCGCGATCACGGCGGACGCCCAAGCCCGTGCCGCCGCCGGGACCCTCGACGGCCACGTCCTCACGACGACCTGCGCACCCTTCAGCCGGGGGGCGGTGCGCGCGGCGCCGTCGCCCACGGCGAGCGCGGCCGGGTACGAGTGTACGGCGGTCACCCGCGATATTCCCCGCTCCGCGCACAACGTCGCGGGCGTCATCGGCTACCCGTTCTGGGCGCGCGTGAACTTCCGGCGCGGGACGTTCGCGTGGTGCAGAGTCAACCTGCGCCCGGGCGAGCGGGGCATCGGCGGCGAGGCGGCCGTGGTCGCCCTTCCCCCCGCCTGCAACCTGGTGAAGGGTTGAGTCCGGAGGCTAACCCGAGCCCGTCGGAGTGAATGCCTTCGACGGGTGCTCGGCGTCGACGCATCCCTGGAAGCCGGCCTGCACCTGCTGGTCCGACGGCGGGTTGAGCGCCAGCAGCTCGGGGATCGTGACGGACCGGTACCCCTTGCGCTCGAGCGTCCGAAGAATGCGCGGCAGGGCGACCAGCGTCTCGGGCTTGTTCTCGTGCATGAGGACGATGGCCCCCGGCCGCATCCCCTCGGTCGCGCGCTGCTGGATCGCCGCCGCGGACGCGCCCTCGGAGTCCTGCGTATCCACGTTCCAGGTGGTCTGGAGCAGGCCGAGCTGCCGTGCCTGCGCGTCGACGTTGGAGTCGCGGGCGCCGTAGGGCGGACGGAACAGCGTGATGGGCGCCCCCGTCGCCGTTTCGAGCAGCTGGCGGGTCTGCGCCATCTCGAAGTTGCGCGCCGCCGGAGTGGCACGACTGACGTCGATGTGGTTGAAGGTGTGGTCACCAACCGTCCCGGCGCGGGCCTCCACGGCCGGAAGCCCCGGATAATCGGTCAGCTGCCGGCCGACGACGAAGAACGTTGCGCGCTGACCGTGGCGGGCGAGCAGGCGCAGGACCTGCTCCGTCTGCGGGCCCGGGCCGTCGTCGAACGTCAGCGCGACGTACTTGTTCTGCGTACCGGCGCAGAAGACGGGCAACCCGAGCTGTTCGAGCCGGTTGACCGCGGACTGTTGCTCCGCCGTCGAGGGCAACGGCGCGTTGAGCAGCAGGCGATCAAGACCCTGCCGCACCGGCTCGACGTTCCTCAGTGCGGCCCGGTTCTCGGCCGACAGGTGGACCTTGCCCCCGCCCCCGTCCCCGCCGAGCACCGCGAAGAGAAGCACCACGAGCACCAGGAGCGCCAGCAGGGCGAGACCCGCCGCGGCGCGTCGGCGGCGGTAGATCGCCTGCGGATGCGGGCGACGCGGACGGTGTCGGGTCTGGACGCTCAAGACGGCCTCGCTGCGTCCCCGTCGGGCGCCGACGCCGGAGAGGCGCTGGCCCGAGGACGCCGGAGCGCGGAAGGCCAACAGGCTAGTACAGCGTGCCCCCGGCGAACCTAGTGACGAAAGTGACGGCGGCTCGTGAAAACCATCGTCACGCCCGCGCCGTCGGCGGCCTCGACGACCTCGTGATCGCGCACCGAGCCGCCCGGCTGGATGATCGCCCGCACGCCTGCCTCGATCGCGACCTCCGGGCCGTCGGCGAACGGAAAGAACGCGTCGGAGGCCAGGGCGGCGCCCTCCAGTGATCCCGCGCGCGACTTCTCCACGGCGAGCCGCACCGAATCGACCCGGCTCATCTGGCCGGCCCCGATACCCGCCGTGGCGAGGTCCTTGCTGAGGACGATGGCGTTGGAGCGCACGTGCTTGCACACCTTCCATGCGAACCCGAGCTCCTCCCACTCGTGACGCGTCGGCTCGCGCTTCGTGACCACGCTCATCTCCGCGCGGTCCTCGTAATCGAGGTCGCGGTCCTGCACCAGCAGACCGCCCATCACCGGCTTGACGTCGGGCTCGATGCGGTTGATGGTCCGGCGCTCGTTGTCCTCGAGCACTCGCATGTTGTGCTTGCTCGCGAGGACCTCGAGGGCGTCATCGTCGTAGCCGGGGGCAAACAGCACTTCGACGAACTGCTCGACGATCGCCGCTGCGGTGGCTCGGTCCACGCGCGTGTTGAGGCAGATCACACCGCCGTAGGCGCTCATCGGGTCCCCGGCAAACGCTCGCCGGTAGGCCTCAAGCGCCGACTCGCCGAGCGCCACCCCGCACGGGTTGTTGTGCTTGATGATCGCGCAGACAGGCACCTTGAACTCGCTCAAGACCAGCCGGGCCGAGTTGAGGTCGAGGAGGTTGTTGAACGACAGGTCCTTGCCCCCGAGCTGGCGCACCATGGACAGGACATGCATGCGCGCCCCGACCTGGGAGTAGAGGGCCGCGCGCTGGTGCGGGTTCTCCCCGTAGGGCAGGTCGGCGAGCTTCTCGAAGGCGCGCACAAACAGCGGTGGGAAGTCCTCCTGCTTCTCCGCGAACCAGCGCGTGATCGCCGTGTCGTAGCGCGCGGTGTAGGCGAACGCCTCGCCGGCCAGGTTCTCGCGCGTCTGGAGCGACAGCCTTCGTTCGGTCGTCCGCAGCTCCTCGAGCACGGCGTCGTAGCTCTCGGGCGAGGTGACCACAGCGGCGAAGGCGTGGTTCTTGGCCGCGGCCCGAATCATCGTCGGACCGCCGATGTCGATCTGCTCGATCACCTCGGCGTCCTCGGCCCCGCGCCGGGCCGCCGTGCGCTCGAACGGGTACAGGTTCACGCAGACCAGGTCGACGAACGCGATGTCCTGCTCCTCGGCGGCGCGGAGATGCACGGGGTTGTCGCGTACCGCCAGCAGCCCGCCATAGAGCTTGGGGTGAAGCGTCTTGACACGACCGTCCATGATCTCCGGAAAGCCCGTGAAATCCTCGATCGAGCGAACTGACAGGCCGGCGTCCTCGAGCTCACGCGCGGTCCCACCGGTGGAGACGATCTCGATGCCGAGCTCGGCGAGTCCGCGGGCGAAGTCGACGATGCCGCGCTTGTCGGAGACCGACAGCAGCGCGCGCCCCACCTGGACCTCACCCGGAGCGACGGGCTCGTACCCGATCAGCTCGGCCTTCTTCTCCACGCAGCGAGCATACGAAACCGGGGGGCCGGACCGTGCGCTCCCCGGGGTTGGGCGGCGACTCAGTCGCTGATCACGACGCGCCGAGGATTCGCCTCGTCGAAGGACACGGCGCCGCGCGCGATCAGGCGGATCGCCTCGGGCAGCAGCTCGTGCTCGAGGGGGCGCAGCAGGTCGTGGACCGCCTCGGCCTCGGCCGCGTCGGGCAGCTCGATCGCGCGCTGGAGGATCACCGGGCCGCTGTCCACGCTCTGGTCGACGAAGTGGACCGTGACGCCGAAGACCTTCACGCCGTAGTCGAGCGCCTGCTGGATGGCGTCGAGGCCGCGAAAGGCCGGCAGCAGCGCCGGGTGCACGTTGATCACGCGGTTGGGAAAGCGCGAGAGGAAGGCCTCGGACAACAGGCGCATGTAGCCCGCGAGCACCACCAGCTCGACGCCGCGCTCCGCCAACCACTGGGCCATGGCGGCGTCGCGGGCGTTGCGGTCCGCGTGGGCACCCTCCTCGAACACGCCGACCTCGACCCCGGCGGCACGCGCGCGATCCAGTGCGGGCGCTTCGGGCTCGTCACCGGCGACGGCCACGAGCTCGACCCCCTCGCGACCGTGGACGGAGTCCAGGATGGCCTGCAGGTTGGTGCCGGTCCCCGAGGCGAGGACGGCCAGCCGCAGACCGCTCATGCCGCCGCGAGCTTGGGAAACCGTCCACCCGTCGAGCGCAGGCGGCCGGTGCCCATCAGCTCGTCCACCCGGCCGAGCACCTCGTCGCGGGTCATGTGGGCGAAGGCCCCGTAGGCGGGCAGGCCGTCGTAGGAATGGTCGCGGATGACGCGCGAGCGCCCGCCGCGGAGGATCTCGACCGTGCGCGTGCGCCCGACCGACGGCCGCGCGCCCGCCACGACCTCGAGGATGGCGGCGTCGAGGTCGCCCGCCGGCGCGCCCGACGCCCGCACCGGCTCCGGCTCGGCCGCCGCCTCGACCAGCTCGGGGTTGCACACGTCGCAGCAGGCGCCTGACGGGGCCGCGCGCGAGCGGTCGCCGAAGTGGCGCAGGATCGCCTCGCGTCGACACGAGTGCTGCTCGACGAACGCCCACACCGCGCGGTACTGCCGCCAGCGCGAGCGCTGGGCCTCCGCGGCCGAGGTGCGGCAGTGCGCGAGCGCGGCACCGTCGAGCGGACCCAGAAGCCGCCCGCGCACACGGTCGGGCGTCGCGGGTGCGGGCCTGAGCACCCCGGCGCGGGCCAGGTGGCCCACGAGCGCGCGCAACTGCTCGCTGTCGCAGCCTGCGATGCCCGCCAGCTCGCCCGCCTCGAGGTCGTATCCCCCGCCCTCGCGGGCGTGCAGCTCGAGTGCCGCGGCGAGCCGCGCGAACAGGCCCTCGTCGACGGCATCACGTTCGATGAAGAACACGTGCAGGCCCTTGTCGCGCTTCTCGGCGAACAGCAGGCAACGCGCCGGAGCCCCGTCGCGCCCGCCGCGGCCGGCCTCCTGGTAGAAGGCCTCGACCGAGCCCGGCACGGTGGCGTGGGCCACCGTGCGCACGTCCGCCTTGTCGACCCCCATGCCGAAGGCGTTGGTGGCCACGACGATCGGCACCTCGCCGCTCATGAAGCGCCGCTGCACCGCGGCGCGCCGGTCACGCGGCAGCCCGGCGTGGTAGGCCAGCGTCTCGACGCCGAGCGCGCCGGTCAGGTCACCCGCCAACGACTCGGTGCTCGCGCGCGTCCCCGCGTACACGATCGCCGGCAGCGCGTCCGGCGCCGCCAGCGCCGCGGCCAGCCGCCGGCGCTTGTCGGCCGCGGTCCGGCACGGGATCACCGAGAACGTGAGATTGGGGCGGTCGAACCCGGTGGTGACGTGGACCGGGTCGCGCAGGGCGAGCCGGCCGGCGATGTCCTTGGCCACCTGGGGCGTCGCCGTGGCGGTCGAGGCGAACAGCGCTCCGGCGCCGACATAACGCGCCGCGTCCGCCAGACGGAAGTAATCCGGCCGGAAATCGTGGCCCCACTGCGACACGCAGTGGGCCTCGTCCACGACGAACAGCCCCACGCGCGCCTGCGCCAGCGCGTCGGCGAAGCCCGGAGAGGCGAACCGCTCGGGCGCCACGTAGAGCAGGCGCAGGTCCCCGCGCGTGGCCCGCGCCACGGCGTCCCGGTTGGCGACCGGATCCTGCTGGGCGTTGACCAGCGCCGCGCGCCCGGGGGCGCGTGCGGCAAGCGCGTCGACCTGGTCCTGCATCAACGAGATCAGAGGCGAGACGACGATCGTCACGTCATCGCGCATGAGCGCCGGGAGCTGGTAGCAGAGCGACTTCCCGGAGCCGGTGGGCATCACCACGAGCGCGTCCCGGCCCGCCAGCGCCGCCTCGCAGGCGTCGCGCTGCCCCGGTCGGAAGGCGGCGAAGCCGAAGTGCTCGCGCAGGGCGGTGTCGAGATCCATGGTGCAGGCCACCGTAGCGCCGGGGGCGGCGGGACCAGGCGCCTGCCGGCGGCGTCCGCGGGTTTGTGCTCCCCCTCACACACATCTGCGCTTGCACGATGCAGAGTGGGCGCTACCCCGTACGGAGGAGAGAACAGCAATGACCATCGCAGCCTTCAGCCTCGCCGGCGGTGCCTGGATCTTCCTGGCATTCATCCTCGTCTTCCTTGCCGCCGTGATCTACGGGCTCTACACCCGCGGTGGCAGCGGCATCAACCAGCGGCCCTTCGGCAGCGTCTACAGCAACGCGCCGGGCGCCAAGATCCCGAGCACGCTCTCGCACGACGAGAGCGCCGCCACCCGGTATACGCGCGGGACCCGCTAGGCGTCGCCCGAGACAGAGCGCTCAGGCGCGCACGAGCGGCAGTTCGTCCTCGAGGGCGAACTTGCCGTTGGCCTTGCCGTCGGTCCCGTCCAGCGGGTATTCCCCGGTGAAGCAGGCGTCGCAGTGCGATCCGCGCTCCGAGCGGATCGCCTCGTACACGCCCTCGAGGGATAAGTAGGCCAGGGAATCACAACCGAGCTCAGTTGCAATCTGTTCCACGGTTCTCCCGTGGGCCACCATCTCCTCGCGCGTGGACATATCGATCCCGTAGTGGCACGGATGGCGGATCGGGGGGGCGGTGATCCGCATGTGGACCTCCATGGCGCCCGCGTCGCGCAGCATCGCCACGATCTGACGCGTCGTGTTGCCGCGCACGATCGAATCGTCCACGACCACGAGCCGCTTGCCTCCCACGACCTCCGGCATCGGGTTGAACTTCAGCCGCAGTCCGTGCTTGCGCAGCTCCTGGCCCGGCTGGATGAACGTCCGTTGGACGTAGCGGTTCTTGATCAGCCCGTCGTCCTGCGGGATGCCCGAGGCCTTCGAGTAGCCGGCCGCGCCCGGATTGCCCGAGTCGGGCACGGGGATCACGACGTCGGCCTCCACGGGCGCCTCACGCCAGAGGATCTGGCCCATCTTGCGCCGCGAGACCTGCGTGCGGTTGCCCTCGAGCTTGGTGTCCGGACGAGCGAAGTAGATGTGCTCGAATACACAGAAGGCGCGCCGCGCTCCCTTAACGACCTCGCGCGACTCGATTCCGCGCTCGCCGATCGAGACCAGCTCCCCGGGCTCGATCTCCCGCAGCAGCCGGCCGCCGATGATGTCGAAGGCGCAGGACTCGCTCGCGACGCAGTAGCGCTCGCCCACCTGGCCGAGCGCCAAGGGACGCAGCCCGTGCGGATCGCGGAAGGCAACCACGCCGTTGCGGGTCATTACGACGGTGGAGAACGCGCCCTGAAGGCGCGGCATCACGTCCGCGACCGCGTCCTCGATGCGCTCGGCCTCATGGGTGGAGAGGAGCGCAGCGATGATCTCGGAGTCCGAGGTGGAGCGGAAGGCGACGCCACGACCCCGCAGCTCGGTGTGCAGCTGGACGGCGTTGATCAGGTTGCCGTTGTGCGCGAGCGCCAGCTCGCGACGGTCGGAGCGGTGCACGGGCTGCGCGTTCTCCCACGCGCTCGATCCGGTGGTCGAGTAGCGCACGTGGCCGATCGCCATCTCGCCCTGCAGGGCGCGCAGCTTCTGCTCGTCGAAGACCTGATTGACCAGGCCGAGGTCGCGCAGGGTCATGATGTGCCCGTTCTGGACGGACGCGATCCCCGCGGACTCCTGGCCACGGTGCTGGAGCGCGTACAGAGCGAAGAACGCGAGTCGAGCGACGTCGTGCTCAGGGCCGTAGACGCCGAAGACACCGCACTCGTCGCGCGGTCCGTCACGCTGATCGAAGTGCTCGGAGCGGGCGGGCAAAGCCATGCCTGGGTGCTCTTCGGGGCGCGGTGCGCCCGGTAACAGAGCGTAGCAGCGCAGTCCGTCGCCGCGGATCAGGCGTCCATCAAGGAAACAGCGCAACCAGCGCGCTGTGTGCCTCGCGCAGCTCGGAAAGGCTGGCGGTGAAACGCCAGTCGCCGATGGCGACCTCGAGCCCTTCGCCGCCGACGGTGCCGAACACGTGGAGGGGCACGCCCTCCGCGAGGCGATCCAGCGCCGCGCGCGGTCCGGAGACCACGAACCCGCCGGCGCCCTCGCCGTAGACGTGGGTCCACGGGTCGTCGCTGGGGCCGAGGTCCAGGGCGGCGCCGACGCCACCGGCGAGGCAGCTCTCCGACACGGCGACGAGCAAGCCGCCCTCGGCGATGTCGTGTGCGCTGGAGAGCTCGCCGGCGCGCACGGCGTCGCGAATCGCCCCCTGCGCGGCGCGCACCTTCGCCGCGTCGAAGCCCGGCAGGGTGTCCGGCAGCGGCTCGCCGCGCAGCTTGGCCAGCTCGCCCCCCGGAAGGGCCGGATGAAATTCCCCGGCGATAGCGATCGCGTCGCCCTCCCGGGCAAAGCCGAGCCGGCCTGCCCGCTCGGGATCCGGCAGCACGCCCACCATGCCGACGACGGGCGTGGGGTAGATCGGGCCCTCGGTGCCCTCGTTGTACAGCGACACGTTCCCGCCCACGACCGGAACGTCGAGCGCGCGGCACGCCTCGGCCAGCCCGTCCACGGCGCGCTCGAGCTGCCACGCGATGTGCGGCTTCTCGGGATTGCCGAAGTTCAGGCAGTTGGTCAGGCCGAGCGGTTCCGCTCCGGCGCACGCCAGGTTGGCCGCGCACTCGAACACCGCCTCCATCGCGCCGGTGCGCGGGTCGCACGCGACCCGGCGGCCGCTGCCATCGATCGAGACGGCGATCGCGCCGCCGCCCTCGAGCGCGAGCACGGCCGCGTCGGCCTGCTCGGGCCGGCGCACGGTGCGCGACTGGACGATCGAGTCGTACTGCTCGAACAGCGGCCGGCGCGAGGATAGGTTGGGCGACGCGAGGAGCGCGAGCAGCGCATCGAGCGGGGCGTCCCCGGTGGGCGTGGCGGTCGGAGCGGGATAGAGCGGCACGGCCGGGGCGGCCGGCGCGAGGTCGTAGAGCGGGCACTCGTCCACCAGCGCCGCCACAGGGACGTCCCCCACGACCTCGGGGCCGTCCAGCACGCGCAGGCGCTGGGACCCGGTGACCTCGCCGATCGCGGTCGCTCGAACCTCCCAGCGGGCGCACCGCTCCAGCACGGCATCGAGGCGTTCGGGCGCCACCACGCACAGCATGCGCTCCTGCGACTCGGACACCATGACCTCGAAGGGCTCCATGTCCGCCTCGCGCAGCGGGACGCGCGCCACGTCGACGTCGAGGCCCACCCCGCCCTTGCTCGCCATCTCGCCGGCGGAGGAGGTCAACCCGGCGGCGCCCAGGTCCTGCAGCGAGACGAGGAGATCGTCCTCGAGCAGCTCGAGGCAGCACTCGACGAGCCTGCTCTCCTCGAAGGGGTCGCCGATCTGCACCGAGGGGCGCTTGGACTCGTCCGCCTCGTCGAGCTCAGCCGACGCGAGCACGGATGCGCCGCCGATCCCGTCGCGGCCGGTCGCCGCGCCCAGCAGCACCAGCACGTTGCCCGGCCCCGCCGCCGCTGAGCGGATGAGCCGCTCGCGCGGCGCCAGCCCGACACACATGGCGTTGATGAGGCAATTCTGCTCGTACGGGCCCTCGAAGTAGACCTCGCCGCCGACGGTCGGTACCCCGATCGAGTTGCCGTAGTGGCCGATGCCCGCCACCGCTCGGTCGAGCAGGTAAAGTGAGCGCTCGGAGGTGGGCTCCCCGAAGCGCAGCGAGTCGAGCACGGCGATCGGCCGCGCGCCCACCGCGAACACATCGCGCAGGATCCCCCCGACGCCCGTGGCCGCGCCCTGGAACGGCTCGACCGCGCTCGGGTGGTTGTGCGACTCCACCTTGAAGGCCACCGCGCGGCCGCCACCCACGTCGACCGCACCGGCATTCTCCCCCGGTCCCATGACGACGTTCGGCCCCTCGGTGGGCAGGCGCCGCAGGAGCTTGCGTGAGTGCTTGTAGGCACAGTGCTCGCTCCAGAGGAGCGAGAACATCGCCAGCTCGACCGCATTGGGCTCGCGGTCGAGCTTCTCGCAGATCAGCTCGTACTCGGTGTCCGTGAGACCGAGCTCGCGATGCCGGCTCACCGCCGCCGACGAGCTCGTCTCAGGCGGCAACCGCCACCGCCAGGGACTCGAACAGCCTCAGGCCGTCGGCCGACCCGGTCAATCGGTCGACGGCATGTTCGGGGTGGGGCATCAGGCCAAACACGTTGCCCGCCTCGTTGCGCACGGCGGCGATGTCCTGCTCGGAGCCGTTGGGGTTGTGGCCGGGGGCGTACCGCAGGACGACGTCCGCGCCCTCAGGCGGCGGGTGGTAGCGGCCGGTCGTGTGCTTCACCGGGATCGACAGACGCTCCCCCCGCGCGCACGCGCGCGTGAAGGGCGTGTCGGGGTCGACGACCTCGAGGTCCACCTGCCGGCAGACGAAGCGCAGCCCGACGTTCGGCAGCAGCGCGCCCGGGAGCAGCCCGGCCTCGCACAGGACCTGAAAGCCGTTGCAGATCCCCAGCACCGGGCCGCCCTCGCGGGCGAACTCGAACACCGACTCCATCACCGGGGAGAAGCGCGCGATCGCGCCCGCGCGCAGGTAGTCGCCGTAGGAGAATCCTCCCGGCACGATCACGGCGTCGACGCCCTGGAGGTCGCGATCGCCGTGCCACAGCAGAACCGCCTCGCCGACGCGTGTTGCCGCGAGCTGCGCGTCGACCTCGTCGCAGGAGCCGGGAAAGCGGACGACGCCGAACTTCACGCGCCGGCGCCGTTCGTACCGGCGCGGTCGTAGATGACGTCGTAGTCCTCGATCAGCGGGTTGGCGAGGAGCTTCTCGCACATGGCCGGAAGTTGGTCGGGATCCTCGACGTCGAGCTCGATCAGCCGGCCGACGCGCACGTTGGCCACGCCCTCGAACCCGAGCGCGGGCAGCGCGCGCTCGACGACCTGTCCCTGCGGGTCGAGGATGCCCGCCTTCGGCCGGATCAGCACGCGCGCCCTCACGGCGCCACCCGGGCGAGCCAGGAGTCGAACGGCTCACCGGCGATCTGCTCGTAGGCCTGCACGTACTTCTCGCGCGTGCGCGCGACGACGTCGTCGGGGATCGCGGGCGCCGGCGCCGTCTTGTCCCAGCCGCTGCCCGCCGCCCAATCTCGCACGTACTGCTTGTCGAAGGACGGCTGCCCGCGGCCCGGCTCGTACTCGTCCGCGGGCCAGAAGCGCGAGGAGTCCGGGGTCAGCACCTCGTCGCCGAGGGTGAGCACGCTGTTCGCGTCCCAGCCGAACTCGAACTTCGTGTCGGCCACGATGATGCCGCGCGAGCGAGCGTGGTCCGCCGCGTGCCGGTAGAGGTCGATCGAGACATGGCGCAGCCGCTCCACCAGCGCCCGGTCACCGACGATCTCCGCGGCCCGATCGAGGTCGACGTTCTCGTCGTGATCGCCGACCTCGGCCTTCGTGGCGGGGGTGAAGATGGGCGCCGGGAGCTGCTCGGACTCCCGCAGGCCCGCGGGCAGTCCGATCCCGCACACCGCGCCCGTCCGCTGGTAGTCCTTCCATCCCGAGCCGCTCAGATATCCGCGCACGACGCACTCCAGCGGGAGCATCTCGAGCTTGCGCACGGCCAGCGCGCGGCCGCGCACCTCCGGGGGCACGCCTTCGGTCGACGAGATGAAGTGGTTGGGCACGATGTCGATCGTCCGGCGAAACCAGAACACCGACAGGCCGGTGAGCACCTTCCCCTTGTCGGGAATCGGCGTGGGATGGACGACGTCGTAGGTCGAGATCCGGTCGGACGCGACCATCAGGATCGAGTCCCCCAGGTCGTACATCTCGCGGACCTTCCCGGAGGCGAGCAGGGGAAGATCGGCCACGGCGGTCACGCGAGCGATGCTAGCAACGGGTCAGGAGGTCCGTTCGACCTCTACGCCGCTTCCGGCGGCGCCTTCCGGGCGGCGGCGTCGGCGGCCAGCTCGGCGATGCGAATGCGTGCCCGGCGCACCTCGAGATCGGCATCGCGCAGCTGGGCGCAGAGCGTCTTGAGGAGGGTCAGCGCCTCATCACCGGATGAAATTGTCGAGGCGCCGCTCTGAGGCGAACTCCCGGGCTCGGACGCGGGCAGCTCACCCGGCGCCCGCTCCGCCTTCAGCCGGTCGGCCGCCTGCGCGAGCCGGGCGGCAACGTCGTCGGACTCCGACCGTGGAGTCGCCATGTGGACATTGTGTTCGCCGGTCCGGACGGCGCGGCTCGCCGGCCACCCGGGGCTCGCTAGCCGCGCGGCGCGATCTCGTCCAGCCGGGCGAGGATCTCGTCGGCGTGGCGCACGTACCAGGCCGCGTCGAGCAGCTCGTCGAGGTCGAGCCCCGCCGCGGCGGGCTCCGCCGCGAGCACCTCGCGCAGCGGCGTGCGCTCGTCCCAGGCTCGCCGAGCCGCGGACTGGACGATCCGGTAGGCCTCGTCGCGTTCCATGCCGGCCTCCACCAGCGCGAGCAGCACGCGCTGGGAGAACAGCGCGCCGTAGGTGAGCGCGAGGTTTTCGCGCATGCGCTCGGGGTCCACGCGCATCTCTGAAACCACGCCCACGGCCAGCGACAGCATGTAGTCGATCAGGATCGTCGAGTCCGGCAGGATCACGCGCTCGGCGCTCGAGTGGGAGATGTCGCGCTCGTGCCACAGCGCGACGTTCTCGACCGCGGCGGTGGCATTGCCGCGCAGGACTCGCGCGAGGCCGGTGATGCGTTCGCTGGTGATCGGGTTGCGCTTGTGGGGCATCGCGCTCGACCCCTTCTGTCCCCGCCGAAACGGCTCCTCGACCTCCCGCACCTCGGTGCGCTGGAGGTTGCGCACCTCGGTGGCCAGCCGCTCGAGCCCGGCTCCGGACAGCGCGATCGCCTGCAGCAGCTCGGCATGGCGGTCGCGCGGGACGACCTGTGTGGACGCGCGCTCGGCGGCCAGGCCGAGGCGGTCGAGCACGCGCGCCTCGTAGTCGGGGTCGTGGGCGGCGTACGTGCCCACCGCGCCCGAGATCGCACCGACTGCCACCTGGTCGAACGCCCGCTCGAGCCGGCGGGCATTGCGGTGCGCCTCGAAGGCGAAGCCCGCGAGCTTGAGGCCGAAGGTCGTGGGCTCGGCGTGCACCCCGTGGGTCCGCCCCACCTGCAGCGTGCCCGCCTCCTCCCGCGCGCGGTCGGCCAGCGTGCGCACGAGCTCGTCGGCCGCGGGGACGATCACCTCGCCCGCGGCCTTGAGCTGGAGCGCCAGCGCCGTGTCGAGCACGTCCGAGGACGTCAGCCCGAAGTGGATCCAGCGTCCCGCCGGGCCGGCCGACTCGGCCAACACGTCGACGAACGCGGCGACGTCGTGGTCGGTGGTGCGCTCGCGCTCGCGCACCGCCTCGACGGTGAACGAGGCGGCGCGGATGGCCTCGATCTCCTCGGCCGAGGGCGCGTCGAGCTCCTCGGCCGCGGCGACCTCCACGCGGCGCCACGCCTCCATGCGGGCGTCGTCGGTCCAGATCGCGCCCAGCTCGGGGCGCGTGTATCGCGCGATCACACGCCGATTATCCGCGCTGCGAGGACCGCCGCGTTGCGCGCCGCGTTGACCCCGACGCAGGCGACGGGCACGCCCGGTGGCATCTGCGCGATGGCGAGCACGGCGTCGAGCCCACCCCCGACCGAGTTGCGTGACGTCAGCGGCACGCCGATGACCGGCAGGTCGGTGTGGGCGGCGCACACCCCCGGCAGCGCCGCCGACAGCCCGGCGCCCGCGATGATCACCCGCAGCCCGCGCATGTGCGCGTTCTTGGCGTAATCGGTCACGACCTCGGGGTCCCGGTGGGCCGACATGACGCGGATCTCGTAGCTGATGCCGCGCTCCTCGAGCTCCTTCGCCGCCTTCTCCATCTCCGGCATGTCGCTCTTGGAGCCCATGACGATGCCAACGCGCGGCGCGTCGACTTCGATCCCCTCGAGCTCGGCCTCGACCTCGGTCATCGCGTCCGGGGCCGAGGGCTCTCGCTCGCTCATCGCTCGCGCCCGGTCACGGGGCCACGCGCTCCACGGCGCGCCGCGCGATGTCGCGTCGCAGCTGCCTTCCCTCGAAAGCAATCACGTCGGCCGCAGCATACGCGGCGTCCCGGGCGGCGGCGGGATCCTCCCCGAGCGCGGTCACGTTGAGCACGCGGCCCCCGGCGGTCACGATGTCCTCGCCGCGCCGCGCCGTGCCCGCGTGCGTCACCTCGACGTCCGGGGCGACCGCGTTCAGCCCGGTGATCACGTCCCCCTTCGACGACGACTGCGGATAGCCCGCGCTCGCCAGCACGAGGGTCACGGCCCAGCGCTCGTCCCAGCCGAGCTCGGCGCCGCCCAGCCCGCCGGGCTCGGTGGCGGCGAGCAGCACCTCGAGCAGGTCGCTGCGCAAGCGGGGCAGCACCGCCTGCGTCTCGGGGTCGCCGAAGCGGACGTTGAATTCGAGCACCTGCGGCCCGGCGTCGGTGAGCATCAGGCCCGCGTAGAGCACGCCGTGGAACGGCGTGCCCCGGGCGGCCATCAGGTCGACCACGGGCTGGTGGACCTCGGCCGCGATCTCGGCCACGAGCTCCTCGTCGATTCCCGGCACCGGCGAGTAGGAGCCCATTCCGCCGGTGTTCGGCCCGTGGTCGCCGTCGAAGATGCGCTTGTAGTCCTGCGCCGGCGCCATCGGCAGCGCGCGCTCGCCGTCGCACAGGGCGAGCAGCGAGAGCTCCTCGCCCTCGAGGAACTCCTCGACCAGCACGCTCGTCTCGCCGAAGCGCCGCTGCACGAGCATGACCTCGAGCGCGGCTCGGGCCTCGTCCTCGTCGGCGGCGATCACGACGCCCTTCCCCGCGGCGAGCCCGTCGGCCTTGAGCACCGTCGGGTAGCCGGTGACGGCGGCGAGGCCGTCCCCAACCGAGTCCACCTCGCGCGCCGTCGCCGTGGGCACGCCGGCGCCCGCCATCGCCTCCTTGGCGAACGACTTGGAGCCCTCCAGCCGCGCGGCAGCGGCGCTCGGCCCGAAGCAGCGAATGCCGGCCGCGGCCAACGCATCGGCGACGCCGGCCACGAGCGGGGCCTCCGGGCCGACGACGACGAGATCGGCGGCCTCCGCGCGCGCGGCGGCGACGAGCGCCTCGACGTCCTCGGCGTCCGCGTCGAGCAGCCGAGCGTCGGTGGCGATCCCCGCGTTGCCCGGGGCGCACAGCACCTCGGGCCGCTGCGGAGAGCGCGAGAGCGCGCGCACGAGGGCATGCTCGCGGCCGCCCCCGCCGACGACGAGGATCCTCAAAGCGACGAGATGAAGTCGTCGATGGGGATCGCGACGAGGGTCTCGTACTTGGCGGTGCCGCGCGACCCCAGCTCCATGGAGACCTTGGCAATCGTCGCCTCATCCGGCGCCTCGACGACGTTGACGAAGTCGAAGTGTCCGAGCGTGGCCCACTGAGCCTTGACCGTCGCCCCGAGCTGCTCGATCTCCTTGCTGACCTCCTTGATGCGCTGGGGGTTGTTCTTCACGGTCTGCACGCCCTCGGGCGTCAGCGTCGTGAGCATGATGTACGTCGGCATCGAGGCCTCCGATCGGTCGCGGTCGTCCTCACAGTGTTTCTACCAGTCCAGCGCCGAGCGCGCCCGGCTTCGCTACCGTTCGCGCGTGTTCCGTCTCACAGCCCGCCTGGCCGGCGCGGCGCTGATCGCGTTCGTCGCCGCCGTTCCCGCCGCCTCGGCGGCCACGCTGCACCTCAACCGGCAGTGCTACACGCGCAATCAGCCGGTGCGCGTCTCGGGCACGGGCTACCCGCCCAACCAGACCCAGACGATCTTCCTCGGCGCGACCGCTCTCGGGACGCTGACGTCGGACGGCGGCGGGTCGATCGCCGGCCGGTTCTCGGCGCCCGCACCCTCCAGGCGCGCCACCTCGGTCCGCACGTACACCGTGACCACCTCGGCGTCGTCGACCGGATCGCCGGTTGCCGCCCGCACGACCCTGCAGGTCGTGCACACGAACATCGTCGTGATCCCGCCCTTCATCACGCCCGGCTACGTCACCTACAAGGCGCTGGGCTTCACCTACAGCCGCTCGCTGTACGTCCACTACCTGAAGGGAACGCGGCATTTGCACACCAACCGCATCGGCTCGCTGTCCGGGCCATGCGGCTCGTTGACGAAGAAGATCAGGATGTTCCTTTTCCGACCGGTGAAGCCGGGCTCGTACACGCTGGTCTTCGACAACAGCGCCCGCTATTCGGCCTCCTACCGTCCGAACTTCTCGTTCCAAGCGCTGGTCCCGTACACGTTCACATGACGCGCCGCATTCGCAACGGCTTCGCCGCCGTCTCGATCGCTGCCGTGCTCGGCGCCGCCGGAGTGGGGGCCGCGCAGGCGGCCACGCTGGCGGTCGATCACCCCTGCTACTACTCGTTCGGCCGGGCGCACGAGCCCATCTACCTCACGGGCGCGGGTTTCACGCCGAACGTCCAGGTCAATCTGACGCTGCTCGGCCAGATCTACCACACCAATAATCCGACGAGCACAGCCGGCGCGTTCCGGGTGCAGTTCCCGGCGCCGGCGTTTCGCGGCACGCGCTCCCGCGTCACGCTGGGGGCGAGCGACGGCCGCAACACCGCGAGCACGCGCTTCTACCTGACCGACGTCAAGGCGGACTTCAACCCCTCCTCGGGTGCGCCGAGCCGGCTGAGGGTTCGCTTCACCATCACCGGCCTGGGGTCCGTGCTCGCGTTCCTGCATCGCAACCCGCACGCCAGTGTGTTCGCGCACTACATCCGCCCCAACGGCAAGCTCAAGGGCACACGTCAGTTCGGCCACCTGAGCGGGCCGTGCGGCGACCTGACGACGCCCAGGACCCGGCTGCTGCCGTACAGCAGCGAGCTCGGGTCCTGGAAGATCTACTTCGACACCAACCGCAGCTATCGCAAAAACGAACGCGCTCAGGTTGCCGTGAACTTCACGGTACGCCAGGTCTAGCGGTTAGGCGGCGGCCGCGCCGGCCTCGGCCGGCGCCTTCGTGAAGACCAGCTCGCCGTCGGCGGCGTCGACCCGCACCGTGTCGCCCTCGCTGAACTCGCCCTCGAGCAGCGCGAGCGCGAGCCGGTCCACGAGGCGCTTTTGGATCACCCGCTTGAGCGGGCGCGCGCCGTAGGTCGGGTCGTAGCCGAGATTGCCGATGAGCTCGCGGGCCGCGTCGGTCAGCTCGATCGCCACGCCGCGCTCGTTCAGGCGCGCGGCCACCTTTGCGACCTGCATGTCGACGATCTCGCCGATCTGCTCGCGGGTCAGCGACTGGAACTCGACGATGTCGTCGAGGCGGTTGATGAACTCGGGCTTGAACGCCTGCTCGACGCCCTCCCGGCCTCCCGGGATGTTCGAGGTCATGATCAGCACGACGTTGGTGAAGCCGACCGTCCGGCCCTGGCCGTCGGTCAGGCGACCGTCGTCCATCACCTGCAGGAGGGTGTTGAACACGTCGGGGTGCGCCTTCTCGATCTCGTCGAGCAGCACGACCGAATACGGCCGCCGCCGTACGGCTTCGGTGAGCTGGCCGCCCTCGTCGTAGCCGACGTATCCGGGCGGCGCGCCGATGAGTCGCGACACGGCGTGCTTCTCCATGTACTCGCTCATGTCGAGCCGGACCATGGCGTCCTCGGAGTCGAACATGAAC
>Ga0066652_100000603_pt1 | contig 17471 bp, 19 predicted proteins | sample GraSoiAngelo_101_FD_71413 | JGI IMG/M metagenome (GOLD analysis project Ga0066652, IMG submission 71413) | Grasslands soil microbial communities from the Angelo Coastal Reserve, California, USA - 14_0903_02_30cm | ecosystem: Environmental > Terrestrial > Soil > Grasslands | place: USA...
TACTTGTGTTATTGGATCATATAAAACAGTTCTTGCTGATTGCCACATATGGAAAAAATCAGTCAAGACTTTACTTTCGCCTTGACCGCCACTGTGATACAATTGCAAGAACTGTTGAACTGATACATTAACTATTGACCGTCTGACTGTGATTTGTTGATTGAATGTTAATTGATTATTCGCTAAAGCTACAGGGTGATTATTTCTAAGTGTTTCAATAATATTTAAAAAGTTAGAAGCAGATAATCCAATTGGATTACTATCTGCATCATTTTGCGACATTGCAAAGAATTGTCGCACATCAAGATTATATACTGCCATTATATTAACTGTTAAGAGTATAAGTACATTTTAGTTCGTCACCACCCACTGTTGGAACGTCGGCATTGAATAATGCGGTAGACCAAAGCTTACCGGAAGTTCCACCCTTAGTATTGTTACTGGTAATGAAAATACCCTTCACTGTACCAGTAGCAGTAATACTAAAAGTGGCTGGAGTAGTATTCGTAATGGTTTGACTGGCCGAAGCAATACTACCCCAAGCCACTCGATTTGCTTGTGAATAACCAGTAAATTCGGTCCAACCGGCATGACTATTCATCACGTCGGTTGCGGCTAAAGCACTAAAGCCCGTTATACTAATTAATCCAAGACACCACGCACTATGAGCAATTTGCGTAGCGTCATTCCACATAACATCGAAGATCAGATTCTTGCCTTCATTAACAATATCATTTTTCGCATAATAACGATTTAAAAATCTGTTACCGCGATAATGATCTGCAATGTATTGGCCGCGATAATTTAATCGTTCTACAATCATGTTAGTCCTGCTGTACCTCGTTTGATTTCACGTCTAAGGCTTCGGGCAATTTCTCTTACAGTTGTTTGAGTATTATCCCCGCCTTGAACACTAATGTTGATATCCCCAACATTTGTTACTTGACTAGTTTGACTAGAAGCACCGCGAATTGATCCACCATTGATTGATTGCAAAAGCGGATAAAATTCTCGCGTTGCTCTAGGATTCATTACATATTCGCCACGAGATAACATGGCAGGAATATTATCACTTCCACGTCCAACATAACCACCAGTAGCAAAATAGCTTACTGGTCCACCAAACATGCCACCAGGAATTTGTTCTGGTCGATTGCCTTGTAATTGAGGAATTTCTTTATTCAGATTAATTAATGTCTTATTAAGCGTATCCATTTTGTTAATAAGCTTATCGAGACTTAAAGCACTATTGTCAAAATTCTTTTGCATTTCTTGAGCAGCTAAATTCGATTTAATAGCCATATCGTCGAATGATTTTGGAATCTTGGCTAATTCAATATCATATTTCTTTGTAAGTTCAGTGACACTTTCAATGTCAGCTTTACCGGCAGCTATTGTCTTATAAGCTGATGCAAGTTCACTTGATATATTAGTTAATTCCTTAGCCCTATCAGTGACTAATGGTGTATTTGGTCCAATATTTGTTTCACCTGGCAATATGCTATGTGAAGCAACATTTGGACCTGTTACAAATTTACCGCTTTGTGCATCAAAAGCTCCACGCACATTAATATAATCTTGAACCGCTACAGTTAATACATTAATCTTATTTGATAAGGTTTCAGCAGTTTTAGCTGACGGATCAGCTAAGAAATCTTTTTGTGCTGCTTTAGCTGTTTCACCAGCTTCGATAGCAATTTGTCTAAATTTTTCTGATCGTGCAATTAATGCTTCTTCTTCTTTCTTTAATTTGAAATCAGAAGAAAAAGGATTAGTTACATTACCAAATTGTGAAGCTGTACTTGTACCTTTTTGAATAAAAGCTTCTAATGATCCTTCTAATTTCGATTGAAATTTAGCTGCATCTTTAATTGCATTGGCCTGTTTTTCGGCAGCATCTTTGATTTTTCGATCATTAGTTTCTTTTTCAAATTCAAGTCTACGTTGTCCTTGCTTGGCTAATTCCGCAGTAATCTGAACTTCAGCTTCTTTGACAATTGCAGTTTTTTGCTTATACAAATCAGCGAAGAAAGATAATTGATTCTTAGTTTGTTCTGGACCAGCAGCCGCATTAATTTTATCAATAATATCTTGAAATTTTCTAGCTGCTAATGTTGGATCATCTTTAAAATCTTTCTTAACTTTTCCTTGTTGATCTAAGACTGTAAAATTAGCAGCTTCAATAATCAATTGATGTAATGTATTAAGTCGAGCTTTTTCTCTTTCGGCATTTTCAATTTCAATTTTCTGTCGCGCAATTTGTTGATTACGAAAATCTTCTTCTAATTTCAATCGCTCTTTAGTTAATTGATTAATTTGATTTTCATATTGTGCTGTTTGTACTGTATATTCTAATCGCAATTTACCATTAGCATCAATTGCTAGTCTTGCACTTGGATCACTAATTGTTCCCTTAGCTGCAAATTCATCTTGAGCAGCCTTCTTCCGTTGTTCTGCATTTTTGTCAAATAATTGCCCTTGAAGTTTTTCAACTTCATCAAACAACTTCCTTGCTTCTTCAACACTTATCTTTGTGCCTTCTTTGAACTTATTCTTTGCTGATGCTAAAATCGAATCCATCCGATTTTGTATTAGTATTGCTTGCTGGTCATTAACAATTCCGCCACCAGTTACAACTTGGCCAGGATCAGCAAACTTTAACTTCTGCGCAAATATTGTTTGTGTATATTTCTCAGGAATAACTTCCTGAGTTAATTTCAAACTTTCTTTAATCAGACGCTTAGCTTCAGTAGCTTTCTCTTTGATTAATCCAATTTGACGAGATAGTTCATCTGTATAAGTCTTTGCACTAACTTGCGTGGCCTTAGATACTTCTTTCAAATTATCTACAGCCCGCTTTCGCAAATCTTCTGCTAAAGCAACACTCTTTGTTGAATAACCAAGTAATATATTATAACGTTCATCATAAGCTTTACGAACTTCTGAAGTTATTCTGCTTTCATCATCAAGTTGTCGCTTTACATTTTCCTTTTGTGAATCTAAAGACTTCTGTGCAATATCTTGCTTAATAGCTTCAAAAGATGGCTGTTTTCCTGATTCATCAATCTTGTTAAAAATATAACCGGCAGCTACGCCAGCTGCAATAATAGGTATCGCTGCTCCAAGAGTTCTTAATGAAGCTGAATAAGTATTAGCTGTAAAAGTAGCAGTTGCCATTGACTTGATATTTGTCAATGTCATTGCATCCCATGCAGTTTGAGCTGCTGTTGCAATTACAAGAGCAGTATTAACTCCATAAATACTGATTTTATAAGCGGCCCAAGCTCCGACTCCAATTCCCAAAATACTAATTAATCTCTTTACCCCTCCAGCTAATCCTTCATCGCCACCAATTGCATTACCAACAGTAATTAATCCTGAAGCAAATTTGGCACCAATCTCATCAGTAAAAAATGTTCTTATATTAGTTAATTGTTTTGTGAATTGTTCACCAATTGAACTTTGAACAGTCTTTAAAGCTTTATCTGTTACGTTAAGTTCTGCTGAAAATTTTGCAAGAGTTGGTGCAAAATCGTTGAAAGTTTCAACACCTAATTGTGTAACAGATTGTAATGCCAGAAACTTAGTTGTTAATTCGCCAAGGTCTTTACCACTTGCAGCTGCATCATTAAAGAACTTTAGAACACCACCAAAACCTTTTTGACTGTCAAGAAAAGCTTGACCGCTTGTAACTCCTAATTTCTTAAATTCTTCTTTTAAGATTATTGATGGTTCGCGTAAAGCTTTTAATGTTGTTTCAATAGTTGTTGCAGCACTATCAAAATCAACACCCTTATTTGTTAATAACGTAAGGGTAGCTGCTAATTCTTCAAGCTTAACACCTGTACCACGAGCATTAAAAGCAAGAGTCGAAAACTTATCCGCAAAGTCTTTTGTATTGACCGCAGAATTCTGAATTGTCTTAAATAAAACATTAGTTACACGTTCAGAGTCTGTAGCTTTTAAGCCATATGCATTTAATGTGCTTGATAATAACTTGATACTTTGATCAGTATCAAGCATTGTAATTTTACTAAGTTTGAAAGCTGCATTTAGTAAATCTGTAGATTCGCCAGCCTTAAATTGGCCAGACTGCAAAGCTACATACGCAGCATCAGCAACTTGTAATTGTGGAATACCATATGCTTCAGAAAGTTTCCGAAGATCAGTAGTCCATTTCTGAGTAGCTTCAGCCCCTTGACCAGACAAAACTTCTAACTTTGCTATCTTGGTTGAATATTCTTGTGAAGTAGTTACCGCTGTACTGAATTCTTGAATTATACTTCGCATTGCGATTCTAAGAGCTTGACTCTCAAATAATCGCAATACACCTTGCCATGATATAAAAATCCGTTGCCCGGCACTTTGACCAGCACTACCAGCCCGACTAAATTGGCCACCTGTTTTATCTAACTCATTAGAAGTTTCTTTTAATGTGGCATTGAATATTTCAAGAGTGCCCTTATTATTTCTGACGGTAACTTCAAAAGCTTTACCGCTTTCAGTTACGCCTTTTAATTTTTGTTGTGATATTTCATGTTGCGAATTATATTTTGTAGTAGAAGCTGTTAAATCTTTAACTGCATCAGAAGCACCAAGTAATGCTTTAGCATATTTTTCAGCTTGGTCTAAAAATTGAGCAGCGTCAAATTTAACAGTTGCCATTCTATCCTCTAATCAGGTGTTATTGTTTTAAGCTGACGTATAATTTCTTGGGTATTAGGTCGGGCTACAGTTGTAGAGAATCTTATTCCTTGAACAATATAAGTTGTTTCAGTTCTTAATTGTTCAATAGAAGGAAAACGATTAATAGCTTTATCTAAATATGCTTCCATTGCAGCTTGACCAAATCTTAGACTATACCAAGGTGAACCTGCAATTCGGCTATAAAAATCATTAATGCCATAATAAGTGATTCTTACATTTAATTCAAATTTCGCAGTCCCATTTTTTAGAATAACAATTACTTTGTCTGCTGGAGTTGCAAATTTTATACCACTAGATTCAGATTTCAAAATCCTTGATTTCCGAGTATGATAATAATATTCGCCTCGAACTCCAGCTTTCTTGCTTACAGCTTTTAATATATTTTTGGTAAATGCAGTTTGTTGTGGATCAAATCTACGGACTATCTCTGTAAAAGCCCCACGAACAAATCCTGTTCGTACAGGAATTCTTGGTAATGCTGCACGTAAAAAAGCTTTGACACCTTTTCGCATAGCATCATTAACAAAAGCATTTATAACTTCTGTTACATCTTTCATATCAATTGTATATGCTTCAATCTTCATATTAATACCAGCCATTATAATCTCCCTGCATTAGATTTTATAAGCGTAATATATCTTTCATCATCTTCATGATCTCGAATTTGATTATAAGCTATAAGCATAGATTGTGTCATCACATCACAATCTTCAAAAGTTTCTTTCACGCCTGGTGGGCGGGTTCTGAATCTTTCGCAGGCTCTCCAGATGGCGTACTCTGTGGTTCGCCCGGATGGGAAGATGATCCGTTTGACTGTGCTGCCTGAAAAGCTAAAAAACGGTTTCTAGCCTCCTCAAGCTTATTTTCATTCAAAGAATTTGCCGACATGCATCCTGCAAGTAATCTTTGAATTTCCGGATAAGTTAATCCAGATTCTTTTAATTCCTCTTCAATTAAAAGCCAACTATCTGGATTATTCAAATCTACTTTTTCAAATTCTAGTCCCGGACTATCCTTTAAAGACCAGACAATGATAAAGTAGTATCTGTAATTTGCATATCGATCTACAGATTCAAGATAATTCTTATCTGTTATATCTTGCGATATTACACGTCCAGGCCGCATAACAACTGGAGCTTTAGGCTCTGGACATAATGCATAGAATGGTTTCATATCCAAGACTGCGGTGGCTTTGAATACTAAATCGCCATCATGTCTAGGAATGATTATCCATTCAATATTAGCCCCTTGGATCTTCTTCCCATGTATCTTCATTCAAATTACTCCAACCGCGTATTCGTACTTTCAACATTGTTGCACTTACCGGACATGGTTAACTGACCAGTCTTCAAATCGTGTCCGATATCTTCATACCGATAATCGTGAAGAATATAACGTTCGCCTGCAATTGAGCAAGGCGGAACATATTCAATACGAATATTTACGGCATAGGGTTCGCATTCATCAGCTGAACTAGAAACCCAATTAGAAGCTGGACCCGTTCGCTTGAGAGCTTCTTCAATTGTTGGGACTAAATCCCCAGACAATGAAGTAAGAAATTCCCAAGTGGCGTCCATCTTCACTTCAACAGGCTCTTGATCGCCTAATCGAACAGTATCTAACTTACCGCGATCCTTCACATAGGTTACAGGACGCTTTTCAGTCCATGAACAATTACCTTCGCCAATTCTCACTTTAAGAGAACGTGGCAAAATAGTGATTACTGCATCATCTACAACAGCCGCTCCAAGGGCTGGTGCGAAAGTGATACTAGTAGTATTACTAGAGGTTTCCGTATGAGCAGAAATTGTATGGATAACCGTATCACCTGCAACAGTGAAACGATCACCAACAGCTAATGCTCCTGTAACGCCATCAATGGCCATAGTAGTTGCACCAATCATATAACCTGCCATCAGGTTAACAGCTGGAGCACCACCCGGACCATCATATCCATCTTCAATGTAGACATCGCAATTTTTGATGTCAATCTGAGCCATTAGTAACTCCTTGAATTATTGATTTATAAATCAATAACTCCTTGATAATATGCTTCAACCATTGCTTGAGCTTCTTTCAAATCAGGAGATAGTTGTCCAAGTAATCGGATAACTATATTTTCACCTTGATTTGCAACAAGCGTCAAGCAAAATAGAATTTCCCCGTCATCTTGAATCCCGGAACCATACTTTCGGATTTCAATATTTGTTGTAAAAGCTTTTGCAATCAAACCACACAGGTAATGTATTCTGTGAAAATCTGCATCTTGTCGTTTGCAGCAAATTAAGATATTGACTTCAATATTCACACGCCACCAGTCCTTACTTACTTCCTGAAAGTAAGGACCATCTAATCGGCATTCAAAATATTCTAATTGGTTTTCGGTTTCCCGATCATTGCCTTCAATATAAAACGGAATAGGCTTAGGAGTAACTCCATCCTTGTCAATAGCATTTGCAGCAACATCTGCAAAATGCTTTGTTACTGATGCGAAAATCCATCGTGGCCAATTCTCATTCATGATTTACTCCTTAACACAAGTTGCGTTTTGAGTAAATCTTATTGTTTGTATAGATGCTGTATCATGTATTTCATTTACTTCTTGTCCAGTTAATCTTTTACCTGTGCAAATATATGCACCTTCAAATTCCATTATATTAGCAATTTCGTATCGAAAATGTCTTCGTATAATATAATCTTCAGAAGCTATTAAGAATCCTTTCGGCAGTTCTGATCGATCAATAAAGAAATCTTTAACTTCTTGATTTTGATATCCACCCAAAGTAAAATTACCAGCAGCTTTCAAATAGGCTGAGGAATAGAAACCTCCCTGTAGAAACTTGACAGGAACTACAGGGACTTTTCTTAAATGGTATTTAGTTCGTTGTATAGTTTTGATACCGGTTTCTAAATTTGTGTTTGTTAATTTTTGTACATATAAATCAACGGGTTCACCATATTGCTTTTTCAAATCATATATCAGTAGTTTGATAAAATCCATTTTACCTCCTTATGCCAGGAGGACAGATCCAAGATTTTGATCCAGGATTGCAATACCACAAAGCATATCAAGAGTAACTAAATGACCCTGCTTCAGACCGTTATAAGTAATAGTAGCACGCATCGACAGACCGTTAAGATTAACGACTGAAGATAATGCACCAGTACCAGCACGCGGCATCGCAAGCGGACGAACAACTAAAGACATTGCATTGCGATGGAAACCTAAATTGAACTGACCAGCCGGACCCCAATTGATATTGGAACCAGCAGGAACAGCCGATTCAAGCGGACGATCTAAAAGCATCGTTCCCGCAACAGTATCAACTTCGACGATTGAATAGACGTGTGCCGTCACGCCCGCCTCAACAACGAACGAAACCATCTGACCAATCTGCGGCACAGTCGCACCGGAACCATTGTATAAGATGTCCTTCGACCAGCCATTAGCATAAGCAGTAGCACCAGTAGTATTCTTGTTGTAGATAGTGATTACAGCATCATTAGCCACAGCACTGCGAAGACCAGGATAAAAAGTAAGACTGGTCGGAGTAGCACCACCAACAGAAGAAACAATCTGTTGCGGAGTATCATCGCCAGCTACCGTGAACCACTGACCCGCCGTGACAGCAGCAGATAATCCGTCAACCGTCATAGTGGTCGTGCCCTTAGCATAACCACCAGCATTGTTAACGGCACCAATCGTAACCGGCAGAGTAGTCGGATTAGAAACTACGCCAGCCATATTTTGGGACATATACATCCCGAAGCCATACTTCCGGCCTAAAGATGCTTCCTCAAGAGCAGTTCCATCGTCACCGACCTTTTCAGCCGAAGTGAAAAGATCAAGACCCAACAAGGCAGTTTCAGTGGAAGGCGTGAGAATAAGGCGGCGACCATCCATGTATGCCTTATTGACATTTAAAACATTACGAAGGCCGAGAATACGATCACGAGCATTATTCGTCGTGAGAGTATTTAAGCCACCGAAAGAATTAATCAAGAACCGGGGATATTGACCGAGAACGATTCGATCAATAATACGAGTCTGAGCCAGCATAGCCGGCTTCATATAAGTTTCCACTAAATCCTTCATGCTCTTCGATTCTTCACCATCCTTGATTAAGAACGAAACATGGATGTGCTGATTTAGCGGAACCTGCACATTGACTGCCGTCGAATCTTGAACAGTGACATCGTCGCTAGCCGTTTTACGCTTGGCGACATATTCGCCAGGACGACGAGTATTAACGATGTCACCAAACTTCGCTAATTCGTCTTCAAAATCACGATGGATCAGCGAAGCTGCCACCATATTTTCTTCAAGAATAGCTAACGATTCATTCGCCCAGATTTCTGGAACAAATGCATCAACGTCATTATCATAGACGTTAATCTTCGGAACTGCCTTGAGGAAATTCATCTTCTTCATATTATTTTTCCTTACGATTCAGTCTAGTATTACGCCATTTTCTATATTCTTCTGGCGTTAATTTAGACGGATCGATGTCTTTACCAGATTTTCCGCTGTTGCCACCAATGCCACCAACTACACCGGATTTAAAAAGATTCCCGAATTCATCGGTACGATCTTTCATCCGTTTGAGTGCCTCTGGAACAGTTAAGTCCAGAGTAATTGGATTTCCATCCTTATCCTGATCAGACATTGTAACTTTTACAACGTACTCACCTGGGACAATTTTACCATCCTTGTCAAGAACCTCGGCTAACCGAGTATTTGGCTTTAGCAAATTCACAATTTGATTGGAATTAAAAGCTTCAGCCCGAATCGCCTCGTCCTGAATAGTACGAGTAATTTTCTCACCATGAAACATATTCTTCCAGAAATCACTTTCCTTCGTCTTACCCTCAAGAGCACTTTTATGCTCAGTAGTCAGCTTTTCTTTTTCCTTTTTAGCTAACTCTTCTTTCGTTAAAAGAGAATTGTTGAGGTCTTCAATTCTCTTTGTTAAATCTTCACGTTCCTTGTCGCTCAGACCTTTTGATTTCTTAAGCGTCTCTAATTGAGACACTTGGTCATCAATAGTCTTCTTGTACTTCCGCTTTTCTTCAGCGAGAAGCGTATTCAATTTCTTTTGAGAGATGGTTGGCTTATCATCTTCTAAATCTTTATTCTTGTCCTTGTCCTTATCCTTGTCCTTATCACCTTCCTTGTTCTTATCCTTATTTAGATCATTATCTCCAGTTCCGCCATCTCCACCACCATCTCCATCGCCATCGCCATAGAAATTGATACGTGCCTGAGCAACCTTCCACAAATACTTCATAACGGTGCCTTTAGACCCATGATTTTTAAATCATTGACTTTGCTCATGGTTACAAAATCAATACACAAACCAATAGAGTTTTTGTGTTCCAGTTAATGAGCGAGCAAAAATTAATTGCATTTCTTCTGCCGGTAATGGAATTTCATCACCGGGAGACATTTTATAACCGCTATTGATATCGGTACCAGCAGTTATAGTATTTGCCCAACCGATAAAAATATCAGATGTATTATCGATATCTGCTTTTAGGCGAGAACCAACAGTTACTTTTACACCAGCATCAATTAATTTAGCTGGCACAGTTGTAACTAGACTCATGCCAGTACGACCAGTTTTAACAAGTTCTTCAGCGACTGTGATTTGAGCCACTGTTAGAAGCCTCCTCTAATTTCATCGAGGGACTCATGGTACATTTTATGTGTACGATTTCTAAATCGCTTAGATGCATTCCAAATACTATCTGCTGTTTGAACAGGAACTTTAATATTTACTTTAACAGCAGGAGCATTATAGGCACAGGTTGGAACACCTACAAGAACTCGAAAATTAGGAATCGCAGTTGGTGCAGCCCAATCACTTGAAGTTGAATTAACTGCAAGTGTGATATTCATAGGCATTTGTTGTGCATCCCAATTACTTGATGCTGCTTCTACTAATATAGTTCCAACAGGTATAACTATTAAAGGAGAAGCATTCCAATCTGTGTTAGCTGTAGTAAATGTTATTAATTCTGTTATATTTATAGCAGGAGCATTAAAATCAATATTTCTAACATTTACAAAAAGACTAATAATAACTTGTACTGGTGGGGCTTCCCAATTAAGATTTATTGTATCTAGTTCTTTAAATAAATCTGCAACAATTATGGGAGCTTCCCAATCTGTAATTGCAGTTATTACAGGAACTTGGATATTTACAAGAATTCCTGAAGCATTCCAATTTGTATTTGGTGTAACAGTTGATATATTAAGTGGTATACCTGGAGCATTCCAATTATCACTTGCAGTTACAATTGGAACTCGAATTTCACAAATTACTGCCGAAGCATTCCAATTATTACTAGCTACAGTAATTAAATCTTGTAAATTGATAGTAAATGTTTCTGCATTCCATTCACTATTGGAAGTAGAAACATTACTAATTAACGGATTTAATACTGGATAAGCATCCCAATTATTACTGGCTGATTCAACAATGATAATTAAATCATGTAAAACTTCCGCAGCATTCCAAATACTATCCGCTGTTACAACAGTAATTGATTCATTGATTGCAAAATCAAATGCATTCCAAATACTATCCGCTGTTACAACAGTAATTGATTCATTGATTGCAAAATCAATAGTATCCCAAATATCATCTGCTGTTACAACTAATACTTTAATTTCAGAAGTTACATTTGCTGCATCCCATTCAGTATCAGCTGTAATTACTTGAAGCGTTGATGCTGAAAATCCAGGAGCGTGCCAATCATCAGATGCACTATCAATTATTACTTGAATATTAACAGTGATTGGTGGTCCATCCCAATCAGTCTCTGCTGTTTCAATTGTAACAATTTCAATAATTGTTACAGGTGCATCCCAATTATTACTAGCTGCTGCGACTGAATTTTGTAAATTAACAATAACTGGCGAAGCATTCCAATCACTACTTGCTGTTGTGATTAATAAAGCTTCAGTTAATGTTATTACATTTGCATCCCAATCATCGGTTGCAGTAGTTAATAGAATGCTTTCATTTTCTAAAAATGAGACAGCATCCCAATCACTACTTGCAGTTGTAACTACTACAGCTTCAAATGTTACAACAGAATTTGCATCCCAACTACTATCTGCTGTTGTAATAATTAAGGTAATTGGTACTAATACTGATTCTGCATTCCAATTACTACTAGCAGTTGTAACTAAAAGAACTTCACTGATTAATATATCATTTGCATTCCAATCACTGCTTGCAGTAGTAATCGGAATTAAAATAGTTTGTAAAAATGCAGTCGCATTCCAATCACTACTTGCAGTAGTTACTGGTACACTTACATTTTCTAAAAATGTAGTGGCATTCCAATCACTGCTTGCAGTAGTTACTAAAAGAACTTCAGCAATTGATATACCATTTGCATTCCAATCATTTGTGGCTGTAGTGATTGGAATAACAATATTTGAAACAAATACTGGAGCATCCCAATCACTACTTGCAGTTGATACAGAAACTACGATTGAGGTATATGGTAATGCTGAAATCGGCCTAATTGCAATTGGCGAAAAGCTCAGCATCGCTTACCCCAATTAATTTCTATTTAAGGCGTAGCTAAATAATATCCTTGTAAAGACAATGCAGTTGTTTTACTTGTTGAAGCTCCCGCCGTTGATTGTACTGTAAAAACCCCACCAACTAATTCTATAGCTACGTGCCCTAAATTTGGAATCGTTAGACTAGCCAATTGATTAAATTGACTTTTACTTTTAGGGAAACCAAAAGTCTCAAGCGGGTGTAGAGAAACTAATTTACCAGCAGTGTTTGAATCTCTACCATAAAGTTCAAAGACTGCTAATCTAGTTAATGGCGGTATAAAGCCAGTATTTAAAGTATCTATTTCTATATATTTGGCTGTTGCTCCACTAGCTACAGTTGGACTTTCAACACTAATTGTATCGCCACTAGTCCAATTATCTGTACTGGCTACAGTAGTAATTGTATTCGTGGCGGGATTACAACTACTTAAAAGTCTAAAATTTCCTCTGGTCGTATTTCGTAATCTTATCTTACCCCAATTATCTGTTGTAGTTGTTGGTAATACATTTTCATTACCAGCACTCGGTGTATTATATACTACAGATGTAGTCGATGGTGCTCCATTAATTGTCGCAACAAATGCTGTATTATCGTGTGATTGGATAAAGAAAGCATACTCTGGATTACTTGCAGCAACAAATGTTGTTTGAGTAATCAGTAATGCCTCACAAACTCCACCAGCACCACTTGCATTTCCAGATAAGGCAATTGCAAAAACATCTGGTCGCATTACAGTGCCAACAGAAGCTTGACCAGCAGTTGAAGATAATGATAAATAATTACCGGCTGAACAATTAGCATTTAATAATACAGGTACACGTCCGCGCGTAACAACTGTAATATCTACATTATTTGCACCAGCCTTATCAACAACACACCAAGCTACACCATTCAAATTTGTAGTAGTTGTTGTCTTAAATTCACCAGCATTATCAATATATCCAACTGAATAACGATTAGCTGTTGCACCAGATGTATTTTTTACTCTGATTGCCCCAGAAAAAGCCCATACAGGTAATCCTGTGTCTAAATAATCTGATCTTAAAACTAAATCAGCTTCAGTTAAGCTTAATTTAGCCCAAGTGGAAGTATCGCGAAATAAAATATCGCCTTTACTTGTACCTATAAAATCAAGAATATTGGAAAGTGTACATTCTTCCCAAGGACCACCAGCTGCTGTTTTTCGTCCATATATTCTTGCAGTTGTACTAGATAATAAAGCTTGATTTATAATAGTGGCTGGTATATCTAAAAATACATTTTGAGTACCAGAACTAAAATTGATTTTAGCTGTGGTTCCCAAGCTATTAGAAAATACTGCATCACGAGTTAAAGTTGTACCGGATACTGTATAAGTACCACGGCCAACTTCCCAATTACTACCTGATTGATCTTCGATTATATAATAACATTTTGTTGCATTTCCAACAGCTGCAAAACTCCGCCGACCTGCTACTGCACCTAGAAGGGTTACAGTACCCGTTCCAGGTGCAGAGCAGGTTTCATGTACACGATCATATGCTGTAAAGTCTGACATATCTATCTAACCTTACGGTTGCTCAGTAGGTTCTTCGGCATCAATCTTCACGTTAACAGCTTCACCGGCAGTGATATTAATATCAACTGTACCGAGCACTAACTTAGTACCTTCACCTAAATCTGCATCCGCAGTCATCGTAACTTTAGCAGTACCGAGTGGACCGACAGCGACAACTTGACAACTCAACCCATCAAAAGATGGCGTTAAGGCGAGAACATCAGTATTGTCCGTGCCCCATTGTGGGGCACCATCTACCTTCGCTGCGTTACCCTTCTTATCTTCAAATTTCACAGATAACTTAACCTGTTGCGAAGAAGTCATGTCCATTTGAAGTATTACCTTTCCTTTCCGATTAGAAAAATATTCTGGCGTCTTATCTACTCGATGAGACTGCTCTGATATTTTTCCAACTATTGGAATTATCCGGATCTTCTTTTTCTTTTTACATTTTATAACAATTTTGCACATTAGTCACAATCGAATTAGGTGTTAGTTAACACGCCATTAGTGGCATCCCACTGGATTGTGAAAGTCACACCAGCTGGTGATTGTGCAGCACCAAGATCATAGTATGAAATCAGATGCGTGGTTGTCGAATCATATAATACTGCATATCGAGCAGTAAAAGTAGCAGTTGTCCATGAGACATCTGCCGCCGTCAGTTTCATTCGATGATTTGCAGCATCTTCATTAACAACAACAGATGTTAATGTTTTTCCACCAGCTGTATAACCTGTACCAGTAATTTCTTCCGATGAAATATCTGAATAGATATCTTGAGTATCAAGATTAACAGTATACGTTGTCTTCATCAACATTAATTTCAAAGTATCAGCTGACAAGTCTATCAATTTCTTGACAACGTGAACTTTGAATTTTGTAAAAACATTAGCCATTAACTCACCCTTTCCATACTAATTTCTTTTGGATCTCTTAAATAGGGGCGTAAGAATCCCCAAGCTAGACCGCTAGGAATTCCCGCTCTGACCCATTCATGTGAAATATTTGCATAGATTGAAGTTATCGGGCCTATTTTATTTTCATTGACTCGGGTATTTTCTAATTCTTTATCCATATCATACCCATCAAGATATCTATACGCAATTAAATATGATGCCGTTTTAATATCTTGAGGGATTTCTGTATCAGTTAATCTTGGAAACTGCAACACTTGATCGGGAACAGCTTTATCGCCTGCAAAATTTAATCTATCAATAGCTTGTGCAGCCATTACAAGACTATTTATTCTATCTTGGACAGTTGCATATTTCCAAGCATCAACATTTAACTGATTAGCAAAATGTTCTTCCGCTTCTTCATAAGTTCCATAATATTCGCCCGCCATTCTTAATCTCCTACATCTGTAGAAGCTTTAATTGATTTTATAATCTCTTCCGCAGTATCCATCCACTTGTCTTGAAGCCAAGGTGCTCGCATTTGTTCTTCAGTATTTTGATTAAAAGTATCATATAAAATCCGAGCAATATTTTGCTTAACTTCTCTATATTTAGTGTCATTCATTACCCTGTTACCTGTGTAAGAGTAATCGTGATGTTAAGCGTATCACCACTAACAACTGGACGACTCGTCCCAAAATCGCCGCCACCGTATAACGTACCAGTCGTACCACCTTTAGTGCTACTATCCGTAAGAAAACAACCAAATACAGTAGAAGTAGCGTTGATATTAAAAACTGCTTTAGCAGCAGAATTATCAACACTTCCCGCAGAAATACTTCCTGGTGTGTATGCCGGTCTTGTCGCATCACTGTATGGTGTTATGTCAGACCAACCAGCATGTGAACCCATAGTATCGGCTGCAACAATACTACCAGTTCCTTTTAATCCAACGAACCATGCTGGAGAGGCTAATCCACTTTTGATTGTAGCATCAAGCAGCTTATTTAATCCAGCTGTAACAACAATATTCTTGAATTTTTCAGTCCAACGCAAAACGGGCTTTTTTAACTTGCCTACAATATTTCCCTTAACATCATAAATAAAATTCTGCCAGCATTCAACCTCATAATAATTATGAGAAATAGACTTCATTGGAAGATGCATTAGCCACCTATTTTGGTTCCAGTAAATTCAAAAGTAATATCATACCGTTCACCTTGCGGTTGATATCTCTCTTTACCAGTAAATTGGAATGGTGTGTTGGTTAAATGAACTAACCATTCTTCACCTTTCCAATTATGAAGTCTATGAGGCAAATGAGCATAATTGAAGACAAAATCTTCAGCTTCAATTGTTTTTAATCGTCCTAACCAAAAAGTATAATTCAAACTATGTAATCTTGATTTTTTAATATATGTTATTGTTTCACCTGTCATCGTCCGTTTCAAATTAAGTGTACCAAGATAATTTTCAGTATCACCTAATTGTGGACAAGGCAATAATAAAGTTGCAAAATCATTACGTAAAATTATGTAACATTTTTCATTTTTTGATTTCTTAAATACGTATACAGGTAACTGAACATATTCTTCAATTCCAGAAGGACCATGAATTGGAACTCTGGAAATTCCACCTTGGAATGGCCTATAAGTTTGAATAATCTCACGACTTAATACAGAAGTTCGTGAACCCGATTGTATTAAATTTAATGTTTGAGTAATTGATCGAATATAGACTTTTGTATATGCAACTTGTTGTACAAAAGTTATAGTATTGGATGTGGGAAATAATCTTAAAGCTTGTTGATTAAAAATCAAAGTCTGATTTACAGATTTATTATGTATTGTATGAACAATAATATTTTGAGTCAAATTCAAATTCTGAGTAGTATTCTTAATACTACCAACTAAATGAGCACTTTGATTTAAAGCTAAAGTTTGAGTAATTGTTCTATTATAGACCGCTTGCGATTCAACACCAAAGCCACTTACTGCTACTGGATTTTGATTATTTGCAGCAGTTAATTGTGAACTAATTGTAATACTGCTTACTGCATTTGTATCAAGTAAAATATTATAAAAAGTTTCAACATCAATATAAGATCGACCATCGATATTTAAAGTTAATCCGTAACTGGCTATTGAAGCAACAGTCAAACTACCTGTTGAACTTATCGTTAAAGTATTCAACATTAGATGTTGAAAATCAACATCTAATGAACTTTCTCCGGCTATTGTAATTGTTTCATTTTTAAAGTATGTAAAATCAGAATCAAAAGATGCTTCTGCATCAATTGATACTGAATCACTATACCTAAAACCTGGAGTTACAAGTATTTGACCTTGAGAAATTAACTCAAGATTGTTATAGAATATCACTCCAGCTGTAGCACTTAATGTAGAAGTACCACTAATTGTGATACTATTATCATATGTAGTGCCAGTCCCACCACCGCCCCCAATAGCAGCAAGCTTAAAATTTCCTAATCTACTTTCTGAAGTACCAAGCTTGCCAGTGAACATATTTTAACTCATAATTAAAATTCTCGCCACGAATGTAACGTAATAGCTAATTTACCAGTTCCATCATTTCTAAGACCCCAATACACTTGATCAGGAGTCATAAAATCAGTTCGAGTTCTAGCGTCAAATTCCTGTAAAATAATACCATCATAAGAGACGCCAACTGAACGATTAGTTCCATCATCTTTCAAATATAAATATTTCGGCATTGGTTCTAAAT
>Ga0066652_100000604_pt1 | contig 17442 bp, 15 predicted proteins | sample GraSoiAngelo_101_FD_71413 | JGI IMG/M metagenome (GOLD analysis project Ga0066652, IMG submission 71413) | Grasslands soil microbial communities from the Angelo Coastal Reserve, California, USA - 14_0903_02_30cm | ecosystem: Environmental > Terrestrial > Soil > Grasslands | place: USA...
AGATGCTCGGGCGCATAGTCGTCGCTGAGCGCAGCCGCTTCCTCGCGGCTGTCGCAGACGGCGACTTCGCCGTAGTCGTTCCAGGCCGCCATCGCTGCTGCGCGCTGTGTCTCCGGCAGGAGCGCGATCAGCTCCGGCACACGCGCCATGGCGGCGCGCGCTGCCTTCTCACTGGTCGTGATCAGCCAGGCCGGGCTGTCCGGCCCGTGCTCGGCTTGCCCCACCAAATCTTCCGCAACGATCTCCGCGTCTGCCGTGTCGTCCGCAATGACCAGGACTTCGGTCGGGCCGGCGAACAGGTCGATGCCGATGCGGCCGTAGAGCATGCGCTTGGCCTCGGCCACGAAGCGGTTGCCGGGACCAACGAGGATGCGCGCCGGCTTGCCCGTGAACATTCCGAAGGCGAGCGCGGCAACGCCCTGCACGCCGCCGAGGCAAAGGATCTTGTCGGCCCCACACAGGTCCATGGTGTAAAGCACCGCCGGGTGGATGCCTTTGCCCCCCTTGGGCGAGGAGCAGGCGATCACATTGGCGACGCCCGCCACCTTGGCCGTGGTGATGCTCATGATCGCCGAGGCGATATGCGCGTAGCGACCGCCCGGCACGTAGCACCCAGCGGTCTCGACCGGGATCAGCTTTTGTCCCGCCCACAGGCCGGGCGACAGCTCGGCCTCGAATTCGCGCACGCTCGCCTTCTGCAATTCGGCAAAGGTGCGCACGCGCTCATGCGCGAAACGGATGTCCTGCTTTACACGATCCGGCACGTCGGCGGCCGCACGCGCGATGGTCGCGCGGTCGACGACGATCTCGCCGTCATAGTTGTCGAGCTGCCGGCTGAAGGCGCGGGCGGAGTCCTCGCGTTTCTCCTCGAGCTCGCGCAACATCCGCGCAACGGTGTCGCGCGTCGCCGTCTCGTCGGTTGCGGGCGTCTTCAGCGCCTTTTTCAGAAACCGCACCGCCATCGATAGACTCCTGCCCGCCCTTTGATTGCACTTACCGGCTGTGCCGACACCTACTTGCCTTCGGCGAAGGCTTTCAGGTTCGGATCGGCGGCCACTCGCTCCATGTAGACGCTGGTGATGAAGTCGGCACCCTTGGGCGCCTCCTTCAACGTGCCGGTGCTGACCAGGTAGTCGCCGAGGCCCTTGAACCATTTATCGACCGTCGCGTCGCCACTCTTGGCGCCCGACAGGAGTTTGAGCTGCTCGTCGAGCCCGTAGGTCGGCCGCGTATCGATCTCGCGCGCGAGATATTTCTCAGGCAGGATCACGCCGCTCTTCTCGTAGAACGTCTTCATCATCTTGATCGTCTCCTCGCGATGCGCCTTCTGCCAGGTCACCGCGCGCAGATAGACCGCCAGATAGGCCGCCACCTTGTCCGGGTTCTGCTCGGCAAAATCCCGCCGCACGACTAGCGCCCCGGGAATGATCGCGTTGGCTTCCTTGCCCGAGCAGATGACCTTGGAGCCGGTGCGCTCCTCGAGCGTGTAGATGTTCGGCGCCCAGACCGCGGCAAGCCCGCCGGTGCCGGTGGCGAAAGCGGAGATGATTTCCTGCTGATTGAGGTTGACCACCTGCATGTCCTTGGGGCCGAGGCCCCACTTCTTTAGACAGGCGACGGCGGCATATTCGCCGGTCGAATTGGTGGTGACGAGCAGTTGCTTGCCCTTGAGCGAGGACGGGTTGGCGGCGATCCCGGCCGCCTCGTTGCTACGTGCCATTACCGCGTTGCCGGCCGACTCGTCATTGGTGATGCCGATGGTGAGGATGTTGAAACGCTGCGAGCCGAGCACCGCGGGCGCCGAACCGGTGCCGCCGACATCCCACGACTTCGAGGCCGCGGCCGCCACCTGCGGCGCGCCGGAGGCGAAGGTGGTGAATTTCGGCTCGAGCCCGGCCTCCTTCCACCAGCCCTTTTCGGTGGCGATGTAATAGGGCACCGCCCAGTAGACCGCGGGCTGATAGCTCACGCCGATCGGCGTGAGCTGTTGCGCCGCGAGCGGCGTGCCCGCACCGACCGCGATGGCGCCGGCGATGACCGCCAGCGTCGGACGACGAACCTGTTTCCACATGTCACTCCTCCCGTGGTGATAGTTCTTTGCTTGTCTACGCACTCGTCTTGGCCGAATTCGGTTGCATCTGCTGGCGCAGCAGCTTCCAGATATGCGCGCGCAGGCGGCCGAAGGAAGCGGTTTCCATCACCTCCTCGCTCGCCTTGCCGATCCATTTCTCTTCCTCGCGCGCCGGACGGATCGGGATGATCTCCGCCACCCGGCCCGGACCGCGCGACAGCACGATGACGCGGTCGGCGAGGAATACCGCCTCCTCAACACTATGCGTGATGAACAGCACGGTGCGCGGATTGACCCGTGTCACACGTACCAGTTCCTCCTGCATGACGGTGCGCGTCTGCGCGTCGAGCGAGCCGAAGGGTTCGTCCATCAGCAACACTCCTGGCTCGATCGCGTAGGAGCGCGCGATCGCCACGCGCTGCTGCATGCCGCCCGAGAGCTGGTGGGGGTAGCTGTCCTCGGTGCCGACCATGCCCATCAGTTCGAGATATTTCAGCGCGATCTCGTCGCGCTTGCGGCGGTCGACACCTTTGCATTTGAGGCCGAAGGCGATGTTCTCGCGCACCGTCTTCCAGGGGAACAGCGCGAATTGCTGGAACACCACCGCGCGGTCGGGACCCGGCTGGCGCACCGCCTTGCCGCCAACGCGCACCGCGCCCGAGGACGGCATTTCAAGTCCGGCGACCAGGCGCAAGAGTGTGGTCTTGCCGCAGCCGGAGGGGCCGACGACGGCGACGAATTCGCGCTCGCCGATGGTCAGGTTGATGTCATCGAGCGCTTTGATGATCCCGCCGCCGCGCGGGAACGTCTTGCCGACGTGATCGAAGATGATTTCACTCATGGACGCCCGCTCATTGTTTCTGACCCCAGCGCCGCCGCACACGCCGTTCCGCCGCACGCAAGGCTATGTCGATCAACAATCCGACGACACCGACCGCGAGCATCGCCGACATGACGATTTCCGGCGACAGGTTGCTCTGCCCCTGAACCAGCACGAAGCCGACGCCGGACGACACCACGATCAGCTCGGCGCCGACCAGCGACTGCCAGGCAAGCCCGGCGCTGACGCGCAAACCGGAGACGATCGAGGGCAGCGCGCCTGGCAGCAGCACCTCGCGCACGATGCGCGGGCCCCCTGCGCCCAGCGTCTGCGCCGCCTCGGTGAGCTGGCGCTCGACCAGTTGCGCACCGCGATAGGCATTGACCAGGCAGGGAGCGAAGGCACCGGCGAAGATCACCATGGTCGGTCCGCCGATGCCGGTACCGAACCACAGCGCCGCGAACGGCACCCAGGCGAGCGGCGCCACGTAGCGGTAGGCTTCGAACACGGGGGACACCATATCGTCGAGCAGCCGCCAGTGGCCCATGGCAAGCCCGAGCGGCACACCGATCACCGCCGCCAGCGAGAAGCCGAGCCCCCAGCGGCCGAGACTCGCCAACACATGGTCCTGCAGCGTATCGCCGGCAAAGGGCTGCACGATCATGCGCAGGCAGGCCGTGACCACGTCGACCGGCGACGGTAACACCAGTCTGGTCACCAGCCCGGAGCCGGCAACGAGCTGCCACAGGCCGAAGAACACGACCGCGCCGACCACCCAGAGCATGGCGAGCTCGCGCCGGCTCGGCGCGGTGCGCGCTAGACTGTCCGCCATCGCAGCACGCTCCGTTCGATCATTGCCAACAGCTTCATCATTGCCGCCCCGAGCACGCCGACGGCGATCATCGCGGTGGCGATCATGGCCGGGTCGATGTCGCGATAGGCTGACATCAGCACGCGCCCGAGGCCGAAGAAGGCGCCGACCAGCTCGGCAGCGACCAGCGTCGTCCAGGAGGCCTGCAAGGACAGACGCAGGCCGGTGAAAATCATCGGCATGGCGCCGGGCAGCACCACGTCCCAGAGGATGGCGCGCCGCGTACCGCCGTGCACGCGCGCCGCCTCGATCAGAATGGGATGGACGCTGCGCACGCCGACATGCGAGTTGATGACGGCGGGGACGAAGGCGGCGAACCAGATCACCAGGATCTTCGCAGCATCGCCGAGGCCGAACCAGACGATCGCCAACGGAATCCAGGCGAGCGGCGGGATCGGCCGCACCAGCAGGAAAGCCGGGTTGACCAGCGCCTCGAAGCGGGGGTTCAAGCCCATGGCGAGGCCGAGCGGCACGCCGCTCACGATCGCCACCAGGAAGCCGAGGAATACCAGGCGCACGCTGTGATAGGCCTGCATGGCGAGCGTGCCGCCGGCGTAGCCTTCGAACATGATCTGCCGCGCGGCGGCGGCGATCTCGGTCGGGCTCGGCACGCGCTGGCGGTCCACGATCCCGGTCACATCCGTCGCCAGGCACCAGAGCAGCAGCAGCACGATCAACGTCAGGACGCCGGTAAGCGTGCGTCGGCTGATCCATGAGACGACGGCTGCGCCGGCCGAGCGCGGTCCCAAGACCCGCCAGTTCATGCGATCCGCGCCATTCTTGATCATACTCGTCTCTCGAGCAGCTTTACGACATCAACAAGCGGCTCGGCGGCTATGAGGGCCCTGCTAATTCGCGCGAGGGACTAGATAGGAGGCTGCCAACAGAAGCGGCAGCCGCTCGGATTCTAAAATGATGCATTCCTTGAGGGCGTCCACATATCCGCGCACGTAATCTATGCCGTGCTGATTCAGGAGGCGTTCAATCCGTTCGTCGAATGCAGGTCTCGCCCCGTCGGTGGAGAGCGTCTTTCGGTAACTCTCAAACTCGGCCTTGAGCGATCGATCGAGCATATCCGGGTCCCCTCCAGGAACTACGCTGCTGAAGATACAGCGGAGCTAGTACAGAACATAAAGTACGCGGGCAAAGATTATAGGGGCAAAAAAAACGGAATGACGACTGGGGGAACGAACCAGGTGGCCATGGTACTTACCCTGCGGGGTTTAATGATCCAAGGTGCAGCAGCGACATGGCCTTAGGGATGAAGGCCAGTCAACAAGAGCATCGCAACGAATAACACAACTACCGCTGCCATCAGGGAAAAGTAGGCTGTTTTGGTTGCAAAATCGGAGAGAAAAAAGTCGGGTCTTGCGAGTACACAGCTCGTCTCAAGGAGCCCGCCATTCCTCTGCATAATATGGCGCCTACCTTGACTGAGAAGGTTGGGGCCGGGAATGCTGGCGGAGGGAGTGGTACTGTCTTCTAACATTCTCCAGTGGAGGCAGGGAACCCTAGAACCTCAAACCCTCTGCGTCACCCGGACGGATTCTCCGAGGCTTTCGTCTGCGTCACCGATCCTGACGGGAGCCTGAGCAGACTCTCTCAATAAGAGTCTCCAAATTCACTCCGACGAGCTTGCCCTCTCGGACGATGCGCTTGCCGTGAACCCAGGAATGATCGACCCGCGTCAGGGCGCAGAATGCGAGCGCAGCGACGGGGTCCTCCGAACCCGCGAGTTCGATTCGGCCGCTGTCGATGGCAATGAAGTCCGCCGCACAGCCCGGCACCAAGCGACCGATGTCATTGCGCCCCAGGAGCTTCGCTCCGTTTCGGGTCGCCATCTCGAGCACGGTCCGCGCGCCGAGGAAGCTTGCGTCATTTTCCGCGGCCACTCGCGACAGCAGAACGGCGGTACGAATCTCGGACAACAGGTTCGAGGAGTCATTGGACGCCGATCCGTCGACCCCCAGGCCAACCATGATCGCCTGATCGAGATAATGTCGCACCGGCGCGATCCCGGAGCCGAGGCGCATATTGGAACTGGGGCAGTGGCAGATCCCGCAGCCGCAGCGTCGCAGGACCGCAACATCGTCCGGGTTAAAATGCACGCCATGCGCGAGCCAGGTCTCTGCGGTCAGGCAGCCGAGCTCCTGCGCCACCTGCACGGGCCGTTTCCCGTACTTATGCAGCGCGAAATCGATCTCGCCTGCTGTCTCGCCGAGATGGAAATGTAACTGTACTCCCTTTTCGGCAGCTAGCACGGCGGAAGCGCGCAGCAATTCCGCCGTTGCCGATCGCAGCGAGCTGGGGGCGACAAACACCTGGCGAAATGAGCCGGGGCGCGTGTCGTGAAATTGCGCGATCAGATCCGCCGTATGGGCAAGGATGTGATCCGCCTGCTCGACCAAGGACTCCGGAGCGAATCCGCCCTGCGCTCGGCCGAGATCTTGGCTGCCCCGACCCAGATGAAAGCGGATGCCGAACCCTGCAGCGATGTCGAACAAAGCCGACGCCGCCAGCCCTTTCGGCCAGAGATACTGATGATCCGCAACGGTGGTGCATCCCGAGAGGACGATCTCCGCCAACCCGAGCTCGACCGCGCGGGCGATGGTCCCGGGCGTCAATGTCTCCCAGCGCGGGTATAGCCCCTGGAGCCATCCGGTCAGGCTCATGTTCTGAGATGCAGGCCAAGCGCGATCGAGTGACTGATAGAGATGATGATGGGTATTGATCAGGCCGGGCAGCACGATGTGCCCCGCGAGGTCGACGATCACATCCGCCCGTGGCGACAGGCTGTTTCTTTCGCCGACGGCTTCGATGAAGCCGTCACGAATCAGCATTTCGCCCCGCGCAATTTCACGGCGTGCATCGTCCATCGTGACGAGAACGCGCGCGTTGCGGACCAGCAAAGTGCCCATTGCGCGTTCGCCGCAGGAGCTATTCCGCGTGCGCCCAAGATGATCGGATCCGAGTGGAGCCGATCACGTCCGCGAAGTGACGCCGCATCGTCGTGAGGGAGCTTGCATGCAGGTCGTGTTCGGACAGAGGAGCATGGACGCAGTCTTCCGGGACGATCGCGTAGTAATCCCGGTCAAACGCCTCACGCACCGTGGACTCGACGGCAATGTTGGTTTCGCTGCCGGCGACGATGAGGGTGCGGATGCAGTTGCTGCGCAACAGGATCTCAAGCTGCGTGTCGGCGAACGCACTGGCACGATGATAACGAACTATCTGCTCGCCCTCGCATGGCACAATTTCGAGTCCCGTCGTCGGGTCCTCCTGGCGTGCGGAGGCTGCAGGCCACGCATGAACGACGAAACATCCGGCGCGCCGCGCATGGCCGGCCAGGTCTTGGATGCCCGCCGGAGATGCGCCCGGCGACACAACGGAACGGCCCGTCACCAGCAACAAAGCCGTGTGCTCCGGATCGACCTTGCGGCCGAGCGTTCTCAGCTGGCGCTGCGCGCGACTCTCCGGCTGCCAGTTACGCGGGCCGTTTCCGAGCTTTTGCCAGGCCGCGATGATGTCCGCAGACGGCGCGAGAATTCCGAAGGAGCGGGCCAGAACCGCCAATGAGGCCTTCTGACGGTCCTCGGAGTAGCAGCCCACGCAATCGGCGGGAACGACCACCTGGTAATCGCGGAAGAATGCATCGCGGGCCGTGGATTCGACGCAAACCTCGGTGGCGACACCGGCCAGAACCAAACTTCGAATACCGTTCGTGCGCAAAAACAAATCGATCGCGGAGCCCCAGAATGCGCTGTAGCGGTGCTTGGTCAAGACGATCTCGTTTGGCGCTTCGCGCGGATCAATCCCCTCGACGAACTCCGCCCCGTGACTGCCAGTCAGGCAGATGCTGTTCGGGTATCCGCGCCGCGCGTACTGCTCGGCAAGCGTTGGGCTCAGAACGACGTCGTCATAGATCGTGCGCATGAAGATAATCAGGAGGTTCGCCCGTCGCGCTGCCGCTATCAGGACCTTCAAACGATCGATCATCGGCGCGACTGGAGAAATATCGTCACCCACCAGCCCGCAGACGCCTTGCGGCAGCGCAAAGTCATTCTGCACGTCGATAATGATCAACGCGGTGCTCGCCGGATCGATCCGCTCCTCGAACCCGAGAATGTCGTGCTTGCGGTAACGTGATCCGATCATCGGATGGGCTCCCAAATTGATGAACCTCGAGCAAAAGGGGTCTCTCGCGAGATCAAGCGCCCCCTCCCGGTGGGTCCGCCACCGCTGGGACCGCGGCATGCTATTTTGCGGCGTTCAGTACCGAACCGTGGAATAATACCCGCAAAGATGGCGACCTGAAATGACAGAACGGCCCCGCATCCGCATCCAGGAGTCCCCCTTGTTACCCGGAGCTCTCTAATCATGGACAAAGTCGGCTTTTGCTTTCTCGACCGGCCCGCGATTCCACAGCAGCTGGAGCTCGTCCAGCAGGCCGAGACGCTCGGTTACCATTCAGCGTGGGTTTGCGAAACCCGGCTCGCGCACGAGGGGTTCTCCGTCCTCGGCGCATTCGCCGCCCTCACCAAGCGCATCAAGCTGTGCACCGGCATCGTCAATACCTGGACCCGCGGCCCGGCGCTTATGGCGATGACGCTTGCCACCCTGGACGAGCTCGCTCCGGGGCGCGTGATCTGCGGCCTCGGAGCATATTGGGATCCCCTCGCATGGAAGCAGGGCATAGAACGCTCGAAGCCGCTGACACAGATGCGTGAGTACCTGACCGCCTTACGCAGGCTGCTTCACCTCGACGAGTTCAGCTACGAAGGCGAATTCGTGAGGCTGCGTGAGATCAGCCTCGATCTCGGCCATCATTCAAAACGTGAGCCGAAGAAGGTCAAGCTGTATATCGGCCCCACGGGACCGAAAATGACGCAGCTTGCCGGAGAGATCGCCGACGGCGCCATCCTCAACGGGTTGTTGTCGGTAAACTACACCCGGCAAATGGTGGAATGGATCAAGATGGGTGCCGCGAAGTCCGGCCGTTCGCTGGCAGGATTTGAGCAGCCGCAACTCATCAATGTGTCGCTCGGCGACGACGAAGCGGAGGCGCGCACTCGGTCGCGTTATCTTGTGACGAAATATCTTGGCCAGCAGCCCCACATCGGCAAGGCCTCGGGCCTGGAGCCCGAGCTGATCGAACGCATCAAGCACACCATGGGCGGCTGGCCGGCTCGTGCTGGGGGCATCGAGGATGCGATGAAGCTCGTGAGCGACGAGATCACGGATTCGCTCACCATTTCGGGCAATGTTACAACCGTCAAGGATCGCACCTACGAGTGGATCAAGGCCGGTATCTCCTATCCGATCATCTTGCCGTTGTCGGAGAATTACGGCGAGATCGTCGAGGCGTTCGCCCCAGGAAAATGGTAGCGTTTCGGGGCACGAGCTCCCGAGTCTTAGCCCCCGCGACTTTGCCCCGCGACTTTGATGCCGACCGGCAATTTTGTCTCGATCCGCAACGTCAGCCTGATCTACGGCGAGGGAGAGGACTCGATCCTTGCCGTCCAGGACCTCTCGTTGGAAATCGAAAAGGGCGAGTTCGTTGCCGTGGTCGGTCCGAGTGGTTGCGGGAAATCATCGCTGATGAAGCTCGTCACCGGTCTGGTGCGGGCCACCCGCGGCGAAATCTACGTCGGTGACCAGCGGGTGCTTGATCCGATCCGCGGCGTGGGCATGGCATTCCAAAATCCAACGCTCATGCCGTGGCGCACAACGCTTGCCAACATCATGCTTCCGTTCGAGATCGTCCAACCGCACAAGCGATTGATCGGCCGCGATCGCGCCAGATATGTCGCACAGGCCGAGCAGCTCCTCGCCACAGTGGGTCTCAGACAATTCGGCGGCAAGTTTCCCTGGGAGCTTTCCGGCGGAATGCAGCAGCGCGCCAATCTATGCCGCGCGGTCATCCATCAGCCGGAGCTTCTCATGCTCGACGAGCCGTTCGGCGCGCTCGACGCCTTCACGCGGGAAGAGCTATGGAGCGTGATGCAAAGGGTCTGGATCGAGAAGCGCTTTACTGGCGTGCTGGTGACGCACGATCTGCGGGAAGCGGCGTTTCTGGCGGACCGAGTGTTCGTGATCAGCCCCCGGCCGGGTCGCGTCATCTATGAAACCAGAATCGATATCCCACGACCAAGAACACTGCAGACGACTTTCGAGCCGCGCTTCGTCGATATCGTGCACGCCCTGCGCGAACGGATCAGCCAAGAATTAACTGTATGACGAACGCCCGCCGCCTGCAGATCGCCATCCCTTGGCTCGTCGGCGTTGGCCTGTTCGCCGTGTGGGAGCTCGCCTGCCGCGTCTTCGAGATTCCGCCTTTCGTGCTGCCGCGGCCGAGTGCCGTGTTCGCGACGATGTACGACTATCGCGGACCGCTTCTCGAGCACAGCCTGCACACGCTTTTCACGACCATCATTGGTTTCGTCCTGGCGGTGGCCGGCGGCACGGCAATCGGGCTTGCGGTCGGCGCATCGAGCTTTGTCTATGTTGGGCTTTATCCCGTCCTGATCGCGTTCAACTCGATCCCAAAAGTGGCGCTAGTTCCGGTGATCGTGATCTGGTTTGGCATCGGCACGATTCCGGCGGTCATCACCGCATGCAGCATCGCGTTCTTTCCGATAGCGGTGAACATTGCGACCGGACTTGCGACCATCGAACCGGAGATGCGCGACGTGCTGCGCTCGCTTGGCGCGAACCGGTGGGAGATACTGACCAAAGTCGGGCTGCCGCGATCGACGCCTTACCTGTTCGCATCGCTCAAAATAGCGATCACGCTGTCCTTCATCGGATCGGTCATTTCGGAGACGGTCGCATCTAACATCGGGATTGGGTATCTTATGCTTTCGGCGTCTTCGCGCTTCGAGGTGCCGCTGGTGTTCGCCGGTCTGATTATCGTCGGCGCAATGGGCATCGGCATGTATGCGGTCTGCGTCGTTTTCGAGCGCCGGATGACGCGCTGGGCATTCCGCAGCCAGGACCTGATCAGCTGACGGCTTGGCCGACGCTACGGAATCCAGCTAAATCCGCAAGCAGGTAGTCAAGCCCTGTGAATGCAGGGATGTTAAGGATCCGTTCCCTTTGGCTGCGGATCTGCTGTTGGCTTGGCCGCAGGGCTGGTAATCGGCTAAGTTCGAACAACGGCGCTGTCGCGGGCGCCTCGCGGGACAGGGCGTTGGTTTCGGAATCAAAACGCAAGGGTGCCTCAGAACGTCTCTGTCCCCCGTTCCCTACTGTACTGTACCCCTGCGGCCGGACGGTTTCAAACTTTGCGGATGAAGGGAAGCGAGCGAGAAAGAGGTTGGACTGAAACGCGGAAGAGCCGCTCGGTAGCAAGCGTCCTGTCCGCGCTTGAGGAGATCAAGATGAAAACGACAGCTTCGCGTCGGGCATTTCTCGCGGGGGCCGCCGGTGCTCTAGCGGGCCCCCTCGTCGCACGCGGACAAGGTGCGCGGCAGAAGGTCCGGTTCGCGGTGGATTGGGTCTGGCAGGGAAATCACTCGATTTGGACCTACGCCGAGGATACCGGCATATTCGCCGCCGAAAAGATCGAGCCGCAGCTTTCGCGCGGCTACGGCTCCGCCGATAACCTGACCAAGCTCGGGGGCGGTGCCCTCGACATGGCGCTCGTCGACCCCAATCTCTTGTCCAAATTCAACCAGGACAATCCCGCCGCCCAGGCGGTCTCTACCTGCATCGTCTACGACGCCGCTCCGAGCGCGGTGATCTTTCTTAAGTCGTCCGGAATCAAGACGCTGAAGGATCTCGAGGGGCGCAGTCTGGCGATCTCCGAGGGCGACGCGACGTGGCCGCTGTTCCAGGTTCTGTGCCGGATCAACAACATCGACGTCAAGAAGATCAAGATCGAGAACATGAGCGGGCAGCTGCGCGACAGCATGGTCATTCAGAAGCGGGTGGATGCTTCCCTCGGCTTCTTCGTAACCGCCGTGATCAATATCGCGGCGGCGGGCGTGCCGCGTGATCAGATCGGCTATCTGCAATTCAACAAGAACGGGCTTGCGCTCTATTCATTGAGCCTGGTCTGCCGCAAGGATTATGCGGCCGCAAACCCCGATGCGGTCGGCGGCTTCGTGCGCGGGACGGTCAAGGGCGCCAAAGCGATGCTTGGCAATAAGACCGCCGCGATCGCCTCGCTGCTCAAGCGCGACAGCTTGCTGAAGCCTGAGATCGAATCCGAACGCAATGACCTGATCATTGAAGGATCCCTGCTCACACCTTGGGTGCGAGAACATGGATTGAGCACGGTCGATCCGCAACGTTTCGAATACACCACGGGTCTGGTCGCCGAGGCTTTCGGCGTCGCCAAGAAGCCGGCGATGAGCGACATCTACACGGACAAGTTCCTGCCCGCGCAAGCCGACCGGATGATGAGCTGAAGGCGGTTAGGGGTCTGTGCGGTGACGCCGTCGCCCTCCTTCGAGGGAATCGAGATTTGCGGACTTAACTTTGCCGGCCGCTACCGGCTGTTGACCTCCTCGATTATCCCGCGTCCGATCGCGTTCGTATCGACGCTGAACGAGGACGGCACGTTGAACGCAGCGCCGTTCAGCAGCTTCATGATCGCCTCGGTCGAAGCCGCCCTGCTTGCGTTTTCGATCGGGCCCAGCGAGCTGCCCAAGGGTACGCTGCAGAACGTGGTGCGGAACCAAGAATACGTCATCAACACAGTGCCGGTCGAGCTCGCGCGCGAGGTCCAGATCTGCGGCGAGGATCATGCGCCGGGAATTTCCAAGATCACGCTTGCGTCGCTGCACGGCATTGCGTCGAAAAGGATCAGGACTCCCCGGATCGCCGAGACCAAGGTGCAGTTCGAGTGCGCCCTGCGCACGGTCATACCCTTTGGCGAGAGCCGTATGGTCGTAGGCGAGGTGCTGGTGATGCATGCCCTCGAAGGGCTGGTGCACGATGGCAAGATCGATGTCCGAGAATACGCACCGCTCGGCCGGATCGCCGGACGCGCCTATTGTGCGCTCACTGATCTGATTTCGGTCTGAAGCGCGGGGGCGTCATGATGGAAGTGGCGATCGATCTGGTGCTTCAAGGCGACGTCGTGCTTCCCGATCGCGTCGTTTCGTCGGGTCATGTAGCGATCGCCGGAGAGAATATCGTGTCGGCTGGCGAAGGTCCCGGGCCCGCCGCCAAAGCGACCGAACGATTCGAAGATTGCCTGCTGTTCCCGGGCATTGTTGACGCGCAGGTCCATGCGGGCAGCTGCGAGGGTTTTCCGGGTCTGCGAGACGCGACGCGCGCGGCGGCCGCCGGCGGCGTCACCACGATAATCGACATGCCGTTCGATGATCCCCGCCCGGTCGATACGCCAGACCTATTCAAGCAAAAGGTCGAAGCCGTACACCGCTATGCGGCCATCGACGTCGGCCTCTATGTCACCGCGCGCAAGGATGGCGACTACGACGTGCTGCGTGCGCTCGTCGCCGCGGGCGCGCTGTCGATCAAGCTCTCGACTTATGAATATCATCCGGTCCGGTTCCCGCGGTTCAGCACGGGAGAGATGTTCGAAATCTTCCTGTTGGCGGCCGAGCTCGGGGTCCCGGTCGCGTTTCATAATGAGGATCAGGAGCTGGTCACCCGCCTCCTGGCCCGAGCGGCCGCAGCGGGCAAAAAGGGCATGGAGATCCACGGAGCGGGACGCGCGCCCATTGCCGAGCTCGTGGCCGACGCGCAGGTTCTGGAATTGGCGGCGAATACCGGCGTCCGCTGCCATATCGTGCACAGCACGGTGGCGGCCGGCAACCGCATCGCACGTCACTACCGCGAGCGCGGCGCTAGGATATCGGTCGAAACCTGCGTGCATTATTTCATTTTCAACGATGCCGACGCCCTGCGTCAGGGGGCCTTCCTCAAGCTGAACCCGCCGCTGCGCTGCGAAGCCGAGCGCCTGGCATTGTGGAATAGCCTCGCCGCCGGCGAGATCGATTTGGTATCGACGGATCACGTGGCATGGCCGATCAGCCGAAAATCCGATCCGGACATGGCAAAGAACGGGTCGGGAATTCCCGGTCTCGAGACGCTGTTGCCCGCCTTCTACACGGCGGCGGTCCGCGATCACGGACTTTCACCCGTCTTGGTCGCCCGCATGATCGCCGAGAATCCGGCGCGTCATTTCGGCCTTCATCCCATGAAGGGCGTGCTTGCGCCTGGCGCCGACGCTGACGTCGCGGTGCTTCGACTGGGCGAATGCACCTTCGAAGCCGAGCGGATGGCGTCGGGAATCAAATGGTCCCCCTATGCGGGAATGAAGATGGCAGGCGAGGTTCACGCGACCTATTTGCGCGGCCGGAAGGTCTATCAAAACGGCGCGCTGGTTGCGCCTCCCGGCACCGGACGCTTCCTTCGCCGCGGACACTGCGCATGGAGCTGACGTCAAGCACGCTCGTCGACAAGCTGATGCCGGAGCTGTCGACCCTGTTCGACACGATTCGCGATCAGTCGCGCGATGGCGCCGGGGTGACCCGCGATGCCTTTGGCCCGCGGGAGACTCAGGCCGCCGATACGCTCGCCGCTTTTGCCCGCCGCAAGGGTCTAGAGGCGGGGTCCGACTCGGCCGGCAACCTTCACGTCACGGCGGCTGGCGCGCTCGACGATCCGCCTCGGATCATGCTCGGCTCCCATCTCGACTCGGTGCCGGTCGGCGGCAACTACGACGGGCTCGCCGGGGTGATCGCGGGTCTTGCCGTGCTCTGCTTGCTTGATCGAGGCATGGCGACCAAAGCCGGCGTTCGCGTGGTCGGCTTCAGGGGCGAGGAAAGTCCGTGGTTCAGCCAGGCCTATCTCGGCAGCAAATTGCTGCTCGGCGAGTTCGCGCGTGAGGACCTCGATTCGCTGCGCCGATATGACACCGGCAAGACGCTTGCCGAGCACCTTCGCTCGATCGGCGGCAGCTTGGGCTCCGGCAAGCTGCGGCCGACGATCGACCTGAGCAAACTGAAGGCGTATTACGAACTGCACATCGAACAGGCGCCACTCTTGGAGAATCTCGACTTGGCCGTCGGCATTGCGACTGCCATCCGGGGCAACATCCGTTACCCGTTCGCGTCCTGCCGGGGTCATTACGCGCATTCGGGCGCCGTGCCGAGACGGTTCCGGCATGATGCCCTGGTTGCCAGCGCGAAGCTCATCGCATTCGCCGATCAGCACTGGCAGGAACTGATCGATTGCGGCAACGACGACCTGGTATTCACCTGCGGGATTTTTCACACCGACGGAGCCGAGCACGCGATGACCAAGGTGCCGGGCCTCGTCAATTTTACATTGAACATCGGCGGCACGAGGAACGCCGTCATGCAGGCGTTGCACGATGCCATTGCGGCGCGCGCCAGCGAGCTCGCCCGCGAGCACGATGTGGTGTTTGAACTCGGCAGGCGTGTCGGCACGCCGGCTATCGACCTCGACGAGTCGCTGATCGGCGGTCTCGAGCGCGCGTGCGGCCAGGTCGGTCTGAACTCCGTCAGGATGCCGACCGTTGGGCATGATGCGGCCATGTTTCAGCGTCGCGGCATTCCGGCTGCTGTTGTTCTCGTCCGCAATGCGAACGGCAGCCATAATCCGGCGGAGCACATGGAGATGTCCGACTTCGCGGCCGGGACCAAGGTGCTCGCCGCGCACATTCTCGGACGCTGCCAGGAGGAACCGTGAGCGGCGTAGGGGCAAATCTATCCGTGGACGCGGCGTTCGCGGCCGCGCGCGAGCGCTATGCCCGCCGAAATCCGGGCAGCCGCGTTGCTTACGAGAACGCGGTGAAAGCGTTCCCCGGTGGAAGCACCCGTTCGGTTCTGTATTTTGATCCGTTCCCTTTGACGATGGTCAGAGGCATCGAGGCGGAGCTGCAAGACATCGACGGGCACACGTATGTCGATTTTGTCGGCGAATATTCGGCGGGGTTGTTCGGACATTCCGATCCGGTGATCAAGGCGGCAGTGATCGAGGCGCTGGAGACCGGAACTGTGATGGCCTCGCCGACGCCGGCCGAGGTGAGGCTCGCCGAAGCCGTCAAGGCGCGATTTCCGTCGATGGAGTATCTCCGCTTCTGCAATTCCGGAACGGAGGCTAACCTAATGGCGATCGTCACGGCGATGGCGTTCACCGGCCGCCGCAAGATCCTCGTTTTTCGCGAAGCCTACCACGGTGGCGTGCTTGCCTTTGCCACAGGCGGAAAACAAATCAACGTGCCGTTCGATTACGTGTTGGCCGACTACAACCAGGTCGATGAGACCGTCGCAGTCATCCGCTCGTGCGCGGCCGACCTCGCCGCGGTCATCGTGGAGCCGATCCTCGGCGCCGGCGGAAACATCCCTGGAACGCCGGAATTCCTCGGGGCGCTTCGTGCCGAATGCAATCGTTCGGGCGCGGTGCTGATCTTCGACGAAGTCAAGACATCGCGCTGCGGCGCCGGCGGCATCCAGGGGATGCTTGGCATCGTCCCCGACATGACGACGCTCGGCAAGTATATAGGCGGCGGCCTCCCCACGGGCGTTTTTGGCGGCCGCAGCGATATCATGGCGCAGTTTGATCCTCACGGCGCTCATCCGATCAAGCACTCGGGCACGTTCAATAATAATCAGTGCTCGATGATGGCCGGTTACGCCGCACTGACGAAAGTGTTCACGCCCGCGAAGGCGGAGGAGTTTGCCCGCGCCTGCGAGCGCGAGCGGCAGAGCATCGATGCCGAACTATCAGCCAAGGACGTGCCGATGCGACTTACCGGGCAAGGCTCGCTGTGGACGATTCATTTCTCCGATTATCCGATCCGGGCGCCGAAGGACATCCCGCCGATCAGCAAAAAGCTCGGGCAACTCTTCCATATGGAGATGCTGCTCCACTCCATTCTGGTCGCGGCACGTGGCGACATTTTCATCAGCCTGCCGGTCACGAAGGAGCAGATGAGGAAGCTGCACGGCGCGATACTACTATTTGCCGACGAGTATCGGCCGATGATTGCGCGCGCGCTTTCCGTTTGATCGGCGCAATAAGATGCCGGAACCTACGGTCGACATTCACCATCACATTCTTCCGCCCGCGTACATGCAGGCGCTTGGCGAACGCATAGGACATCAGGGGCTGTTTGGCTCGACGCCGACGTGGACGCCGCAGATCTCGCTCGAGGTCATGGACCGCAATGGCATCGACTGCGCGATCGTGTCCATCTCGGCACCCGGGGTATGGTTCGGCGACGCACAGGAGAGTGACCGTCTGGCCAAGGACTGCAACGATTACGGCGCCCGAATGAAAGCAGATTTCCCGACAAGGTTCGGCTTTTTTGCGACACTGCCGCTGCCCGACGTCGAGGCCGCTCTGCGCGAGATCGAGCGGGCGTTCGGGATTTTGCGCGCGGACGGTGTGGTGCTGATGACCAATTATGGGGGTATTTATCCGGGGGACATCGCGCTCCGGCCTGTTTTCGAAGAGCTCGATCGCCGGCGCGCGGTCGTGTTTTTCCACCCAATGGCGGCGATCTACGCCAACCCGCTGCCTCACATTCCCGCGCCGTCGCTGGAATTTCCGTTTGAGACGACGCGGGCGATCACAAGCTTGCTCTACGGCGGCACGTTGGCTCGCTGCCGGGCTGCTCGCTTCGTTTTCGCGCATGCAGGGGGTGCCGTTCCGTTTCTCGCACTGCGCATCGCGCGT
>Ga0066652_100000606_pt1 | contig 17427 bp, 13 predicted proteins | sample GraSoiAngelo_101_FD_71413 | JGI IMG/M metagenome (GOLD analysis project Ga0066652, IMG submission 71413) | Grasslands soil microbial communities from the Angelo Coastal Reserve, California, USA - 14_0903_02_30cm | ecosystem: Environmental > Terrestrial > Soil > Grasslands | place: USA...
GCGGCGATCCGGATCGCTGAGCGTCTCGTAGGCCTCCGCGATCTCGCGGAAGTGCGCCGCGGCCATGCGGTCGCCCGGGTTGATGTCCGGATGAAACCGCCGCGCGAGCCGCTTGTACGCGCGCTTGACGTCGTTCAGCGTCGCGGCGCGATCCAGCCCGAGGACGATATAGAAATCCATCACCGCAATTGCAGAATTGCAGGCCTTTCAGCCTCTCCTTCCTGCCATCCTGCACTTCCGCCATCCTGCAATGTCATGACTTGCCCTCGTCGACGACCTCCGCGTCGATGACGTCGCCCTGCTGTCCGGTCTGGCCCGCCTGCCCTGCCTGCCCTGCCTGACCTGCCTGGCCGGCCTGGCCGGCCTGCCCCTGGCCGCCGCCCGGCGCCTGCTGCCGGTACATCGCCTCGGCCGCTTTGTGCTGCGCCTGTGTGAGCTGGTCGAGCGTCTTCTGAATCGCCGCGGAATCGTTGCTCTCGGTCGCCTTCTTCACGGCTTCCATCGCGCTTTCGATCGCCGATTTGTCGGCGGCGCTGACCTTGTCGCCCATGTCCTTGAGCACGCGCTCGGCGCCGTAGACTGCCTGGTCCGCCTTATTGCGCAGCTCGATCTCGTCGCGGCGCTTCTTGTCCTCACCCGCGTGGGATTCCGCTTCCTTCATCATCCGGCCGACTTCGTCCTTGCTCAGGCCGCTCGACGCCGTGATCGTGATCTTCTGCTCCTTGCCCGTGCCCAGATCCTTCGCCTGGACGTTCACGATGCCGTTGGCGTCGATGTCGAACGTGACTTCGATCTGGGGCACGCCGCGCGGCGCCGGCGGGATGCCGACGAGATGGAATTTGCCGAGCGTCCGGTTGTCGCGCGCCATGGAGCGCTCGCCCTGCAGCACGTGGACCTCGACGCTCGTCTGGCTGTCCGACGCCGTCGAGAAGATCTCGCTCTTGCGCGTCGGGATCGTCGTGTTCCGCGGAATCAGCGTGGTCATCACGCCGCCCATCGTCTCGATGCCGAGCGAGAGCGGGGTGACGTCGAGGAGCAGCAGATCCTTGACGTCGCCGGCGAGCACGCCCGCCTGCACCGCCGCGCCGACGGCGACGACTTCGTCGGGGTTGACGCCCTTATGCGGGTCCTTGCCGAACAGCTCCTTGACGATCGCCTGCACCTTCGGGATGCGCGTCGATCCGCCGACGAGCACGACCTCGTCGATCTTCGCCAGGTCGACGCCCGCGTCGGCGATCGCCTGCTTCGTCGGACCGACGGTCTTCTGGAGCAGATCGTCGACGAGCTGCTCGAACTTCGCGCGCGTCAGCTTCATCTGCAGGTGCTTCGGTCCGCTCTGGTCCGCGGTGATGAACGGCAGGTTGATGTCGCTCTCCATCACGGTCGAGAGCTCCATCTTCGCCTTCTCCGCCGCTTCCTTCAGCCGCTGCAGCGCCATGCGGTCCCTGCCGAGATCGATCCCGTCGCTCTTCCTGAACTCCGCGATGATCCAGTCGATGATCCGCTGATCGAGGTTGTCGCCGCCGAGATGCGTGTCGCCGTTGGTCGCCTTCACTTCGACGACGCCTTCGCCGACTTCGAGGATCGAAATGTCGAACGTGCCGCCGCCGAAGTCGTAGACGGCGATCGTCTCGTCCTTCTTTTTGTCCAGGCCGTACGCGAGCGCAGCCGCGGTCGGCTCGTTGACGATGCGCATCACCTCGAGACCCGCGATCTGCCCCGCGTCCTTCGTGGCCTGCCGCTGCGCGTCGTTGAAGTACGCGGGGACGGTGATGACCGCCTTCGTGACCGGCTGGCCAAGGTACTCCTCCGCGGCCTGCTTCAACTTCTGCAGGATCATCGCGGAGATTTCCGGCGGCGAATACTCTTTGCCGGTCGCTTCGACGCGCGCGTCGGCGTTGCTCGCGCGCACGACCTTGTACGGCACCATCTTCATCTCTTCATTGACCTCGTCGTACTTGCGGCCCATGAAGCGCTTGATCGAGAAGACCGTGTTCTCGGGATTGGTGACCGCCTGACGTTTGGCGACCTGTCCGACCAGCCGCTCGCCGGTCTTGGCGAACGCGACGACCGACGGCGTCAGCCGCCCGCCTTCAGGATTGGTGATGACGACCGGTTCGCCGCCTTCCATGACCGCGACGACTGAATTGGTGGTGCCCAGGTCGATGCCGATGATTTTGGACATTCATTCGCTCCGCAGCTCATGCGAGCTGATATCCACTCGATTATAAAAGTTGAGTGTAGGCCTGTAAACCCTGAACCGCGTCAAGATGCCGATAAGGCGAGTGTTATACTGAACTTGCCAGCCAGTCCCGCGGGTCCGCAGTCATGTCCAAGTTGCTTCGTTCGAGCGCGCTCGCCTCGCTGTTTGCGCTCGCCGTTCCTCTCTTCGCTCAGACCGAGCCTCCGCCGGCGTACATCGGCGTCCTCGACGGCGACGTCTCGCTCATCCGCGACGGCGAAACCGCCGCCGCGATCGTCAACCTGCCGATCGTCAACGGCGATCGACTGACGACGGCGGCGGGACGCGCGGAAATCCTCTATCCCGACGGGGCCGCGCTCGATCTCGACACCGGATCGACCGCGGACTTCGGTCGCGACGGCCGCGTCCGTCTGTCGTCGGGCCGCGCGATTCTCGTCATACCGAACGTCGCGAATGCAGGCCGCTACGAAATCGAGACGCCGACCCGTACCATCGTGACGCGCGGCGCAGGCAAGTACCGCGCGGACGCGACGGCCATGAGCGCCTGGATGCTCGATCCGCGCGCCAGCGACGCGTTCGACGGCTGGTCCGACGGGTTGCGCGCCGCCCGCGGCGTGCCCGCGGCTTCGGCGTCGGCGCAGTATCTGCCCGAGGAGCTGCAGCCGTACACGTCGACGCTCGATCAGAACGGCACGTGGCAGTACGCGCCGACCTACGGCAACGTCTGGTACCCGCGCGTCGACAGCGACTGGCGGCCGTACTACGACGGCGCCTGGACCACGGTGCCCGCGTACGGCTGGACATGGGTCGGCGTTCAGCGGTGGGAATACCCGACGCATCACTACGGACGCTGGGGCTACGCGAACAACCGTTGGTTCTGGATTCCCGGCCGTGCCTACGCGCCGGCGTGGGTCGCGTGGGGATACTCGGGCGATTACGTGAGCTGGTGCCCGCTCGGCATCGACAGCCGTCCGGCGGTCGCGATGACCGTCGGTTACGGCAATCCATGGACGGCGTGGACGGTCGTGCCGAAGACGCACTTCGGCGGCCGCGGCTACGTGCCGCGCGTCGCCGTGCCGGGCCATCAGGTGGCGTCGCAGACGACGCCGTTCCTCGTGCAGAACAGCGCACCGGCGATCGCGGTCCCGCGCCAGTCGCCGATTCCGGGCCGTCAGTCGCCGGGCAACGGCGTCGCGCTCCCGCGGGTGGGGCCGACGCCGCCATCGGTCGCGCCTCCGCCGCCGCAGCGGGCGCCCGACGATCGTCGTCCGACCGCGGTGCCGCGAGGCGATCGGCGTGGGAACGACGGCGCCGCGAATCCGGTCCGCCCCGGCGACAGCCCGGCGTACGCGCCGCGCTACGCGCCGACATACACGCCGCCGCCGCCGCCGCAGACGCCGCCGGCCGGTTCGACTCCGCCGCCATCGGCGGCACCTGCCGCCGCGACGGGATCGACGCAGCCGCAGCGCACGCCGCCGCAGACCACCGCGCCGAAGACCGCACCGTCGAGCGGCGCCAGCGGATTGGGAACGCCGCGCAAGGAAGAGCCGCCGCCGGCCAAATCGGGTGACGGCTCCGCGAAGCCAGCCGAGAAAACGCCGCCGGCCGACAAAGCGAAGCCAGCCGACAGAGCGAAGCCGGCTGAAAACGGCAAAGCACGCGGCCGCGGCGGTCTATGAAACCCGTCGTTCTCAGAGTCGCGCGCAGCGCCGGCATCATCGCGCTGTTCCTTCTCGTCGGTCTCGCCGGCACCCTGAGCGGCGTGCTGTTCGCGTACGGCGGGGATCTGCCGCAGGTGACGTCGCTCGACGACTACTCGCCGAGCACGATCACGCGCGTGCTCGCGGGGAACGGACAGGTGATCGGCGAATTCGCGACACAGCGGCGTGTCGTCGTCGGGTACGACGACATCAACCCGGTGCTGCGTCAGGCGATCATCGCGACCGAGGACGCCGATTTCGACCGCCACGTCGGTCTGAACTTCTGGCGGATCTTCGCGGCGGCGGTGGTCGACGTCATCGCGCGGCGGCCCGAGCAGGGCGCGAGCACGCTGACGCAGCAGGTGGCGCGCAACCTCGATCAGTTCGGCCTCACGAAGCAGAAGCGGCTCGAGAGAAAAGTCCGCGAGATGATCCTCGCGCTGCAGATCGAGAAGCGGTACACCAAGAAGGAAATCTTCACGATCTACTGCAACCAGATGTACCTCGGCCACGGCGCGTACGGCGTCGAGGCCGCCTCGCAGCTCTATTTCAAGAAGACGAACAAACAGCTCACGCTCGAGGAGGCGGCCCTCGTTGCGGGGATCTTTCAGACGCCCGAGCGGCAGAGTCCGTTCGTCGACATGAAGCGCGCGGTCGCGCGGCGCAACGTCGTGCTGCAGCGCATGGCCGACGAGCGCTACCTCACGCAGGCGCTGGCGGACGCGGCGAAAGCGAAGCCGATCGTCACGCGCGGGCAGCCGAATGCCGCGCCGGGCATCGCGCCGTATTTCGTGGAGGAAGTCCGCAAACATCTCGAGAAGGAGTACGGCGCGAAAGTCCTCTACGAAAGAGGGCTGACGGTCACGACCACCCTCAATCCGCAGCTGCAGGAGATGGCGACCCAGGCGTTCGAGCGGGGAATGCGCGCGTACGACAAACGGCACGGCTGGCGCCGTCCGACGCACACGGTGGCCGAGGAGAAGGACACGATCGAGAGCTACCGCGACGATCGGTGGAAGAGTCCGATCGCCGTCGGTGACGTCGTCCCCGCCGTCGTCGTGACGGCGCCCCGGGGGACAACGTCTGGAGCCGCGCGCCTGCGCATCGGCAAGTACCACGCCGATCTGCCCCGCGAAGCCTACGCATGGGCGCTGAACTCGAGACGCGCGTCTCCCGCGGATCTCTTCGCGCCCGGGGACATCGTCGACGTCGCGGTGACGAAGATCGACGAAACGACCGCGGCGATCACGGGCACGCTCGAGCAGGCGCCGATCGCCGAAGGCGCGATGCTCGTCATCGACAACAAGACCGGCCAGATCGAGGCGATGATCGGCGGCTGGAGCTACAACCGCAGCAAGTTCAACCGCGCGGTGCAGGCGTACCGGCAGCTCGGATCGACGTTCAAGCCGATCGTCTACACGGCCGCCATCGATCGCGGCTACACGCCGGCGTCGATCATCGTGGACCAGCCGGTCAACTACAACGCGGGGAACGGGCAGATCTACAGTCCGAGCAACTACGACCACAAGTTCCTCGGACCGATCACGCTGCGGTACGCGCTCGAAGAGTCGCGCAACATTCCGGCGATCAAGATGATGGACACGCTTGGGGCGAAGAACGTGCTCGATTACGCGAAGCGGTTCGGCTTCGAAGAGGACTTTCCGCCGTATCTGCCGATCGCGCTCGGCGCGGGCGACGCGACGCTCATCGACATCACGAGCGCCTACACGACGTTCCCGAATCAGGGCGTGCGGATGACGCCGTATCTGGTATCGACGGTGAAGGATCGCGAAGGCAACACGCTCGAGGAGAACCGCGGCGAACCGACAAACGTCATCCGCGCCGACACTGCCTACGTGATGACGAACATGTTGCGCGGCGTCCTCAGCGCGCGCGGCACCGGTGCACGGGCGGCGAGCCTCGCATCGCAGTGGCCGCTTGCGGGCAAGACCGGCACGGTGGACGAGAACACCGACGCGTGGTTCGTCGGCTTCGACCCCGACATCACAGTCGGCATCTGGATGGGCCACGACGACAAGCGCAAGTCGCTCGGCGGCGACGAGCAGGGCGCGAAGGCGGCGCTGCCCGTCTTCATGGACTTCATGAAGATGTACATCGACGCGCGGCCCGACAAGGACGATCCGCCCGCCTTCGAGGCGCCGGGGAACATCGTGTTCCTGGCGGTCAATCAGGCGACGGGCGCGGTGCTGCCGGCTGAGACTCCCGGCGCGATCCACGAAGCGTTCATCTCGGGGACGCAGCCGGCGTCGAGCTCGTTCGCGAGATAAAACTGAACGACCGTCGTTCGTGGTTCGACATTCTCCGTGCGACGAACGGTCAGCGCGTCGCCGTCGTCCGCGGCGTGATCGTCACCTTCGCGATCTTCCCGACGCCGCTGCACGCCAGCCAGAGATTCCCGTCCTTGTCGATATCCATGTTGCGGACGGTGCCGCCGCCGCTCGGAATCGGCCAGGTCTTGAACGTCTTCGTTCCGGGGTTGAAGCGGACGAGCATGTTTTTCGCGTCGTCGCCCGTCTCGACGTACCAGACGGCGCCGTCGGGCGTCACATCGATCGCGTATGGCTTCGAATCCTCTCCGCCCGGCGACTTGAACTCTTCGACCTTGCCGGTCTTCGGGTCGAGGTGCCCGAGATAGCCGCGGGCGTAGTCGCCGTACCAGACGGTGTCGTCCTTGCCGATCGCGATCCGGCGCGGGCGCGCCGCTTTGTCGGGCAGCTCGAACTCCTGGATGATCAGGGTCTGCGGATCGGCCTTGCCGATCTTGTTCGAGTTGAACTCGTCGAAGTACGGAATCCCCTTCGAGTCGAGCCGGACGCCGTACGGGCGCGAGTTCACGGTCGGCGACTCGACCAGCTTGATCGCTCCGCTGGTCGGATCCAGCGTGCCGATGAAGTTGCCGGCCTGCACGGTGAAGAACAGACGGCCGTCGCGGAGAAACGCGATCGTGTGCGGGTCGCGCGCCTTCGGGTTCGGCATCTTGTACTCGGTCACCTTCCCCGTTTTCGCATCGACCTTCCCGATGAGGCCCGCCGAGTTTCCGGTGAACCAGATGTTGCCGTCCTTGTCGGGCTGCAGTCCGTGGGGTCCGGCATTCGGAGTCACCGACGCAAACTCTTTGAACTCGCCGGTCTTCGGATCGAACCGTCCGACGGTGCTCGCGCGCTGCGCCGTGTACCAAATAGAGCCGTCGGGCGCGACCGTCGGATCGTGCGGATACGCCGGCTTGCTCGGCGTCTGCCATTCTTCGATCTTGACGTCGACGTTGTCAGCGATCGCGGCGCGAAGTCTGACGACGGCAAGAAGGCCAAGGAAGAGAACCGCAACCGCGAGAACGGAGCGCGAAGGCTTGAGCCGAGCGATCCTCATATACTGTCCTCCTGATCATGCGGATTGTAATCGCAGTGGCGGTGCTGGTGATCGCGCTGCCCCTGGCGGCGTCGGCGTTCAAAGAAGGGCCGTATCCGAACGTGACTGGCGGCTTTGGTGAGCAGTCGTGCCACCTCTGCCATCTCGACAACCCGATCAACGACCCCGGCGGTTCGCTGACGCTCGACGGCGTGCCGGCGACGTACAAGCCCGGCGAGAAATACACCATTACCGTGAAAATCGCCCGCGAAGGGCTTCGACGCGGCGGCTTCGAGATCGGTGCGCGGTTCGCGACCGGAAAGCTGAAGGGGAAGCAGGCGGGCACGTGGCGGCCGCTCGAACCGCGCGAGCAACTGATCCCCGGCGCGGTGGACAAAGCGTTGACGTTCGTCCAGCATAACCTCGCCGGCTCACGCGTGCCGGCGACCGGCGCGAACCTCTGGACGATCGAGTGGACGGCGCCGGCGGCCGCGACCGGTCCCGTGCAGTTCAACGTCGCGGCAAACGCCTCGAACAACGACGACTCCCCGCTCGGCGATTACATCTATCTCAAATCTGCGCGCAGCGCGACAGCGTCCGCGCGGTAGATCCTGCCGAATCGAGAACAATGACGCGCGTATAATCAGCCCGTTCTCGACCGCGTACGAAGGAGCAGACGATGACGCTTCGAGTCCGTTGCATGCTGTGGCTGTCAGCCGCGTTCTTCGCCGCGGCGCCCGCGATGATGTCGGGTCAGAAGTGGACGCCCGCGCGCACGGCCGACGGCCATCCGGATTTCCAGGGCATCTGGGCGAACAACACGGTGACGCCGCTGCAGCGGCCGAAGCAGTGGGAAGGCAAAGCGCGGCTCACGGACGCCGAAATCGCGGAGTTGCAGCGATTCGCCTCGCAGATCACGGAGAACGACGGCGACGCGCAGTTCGGCGACGGCTTCATCATGGCGGTACTGAACCGGATCGCGAAGCCCGGCTCGTACGATCCCGGCACCGGCAACTACAACCAGTTCTGGGTCGTCGAGCGCGACTGGCACGATCGGCGCACCGCGCTCATCAGCGATCCCGCCGACGGCACGCTGCCGCCGATGACGCCCGAGGCGCAGAAGCGCCGCGCGGCCGAAGCCGAACATCGCCGCGCGCACGCGTTCGAAGATCCCGAGGTCTTTCCGCTCGGCGAACGCTGCGTGAACTTCGGCGTCCCGCGCCTGCTCTCCGGCTACAACAGCTACATGCAGATCGTGCAGACGCCGGGCCACGTGATGGTCATGAACGAAATGGCGCACGACGCGCGCGTCATACCGATGGACGGCCGCCCGCACGCCGACAAGAGTCTCCGCAGCTGGAACGGCGACTCGCGCGGCCGCTGGGAAGGCGACACGCTCGTCGTCGACACGACCAACTTCTCGCCGAAGAGCGAGTTCATGGGCGCGCACGAGAACCTGCACCTCGTCGAGCGCTTCACGCGCACGAGCGCGGACGTCCTCGAGTACGCATTCACGGTCGACGATCCGACGACGTGGACGCGGCCGTGGACGGCGATGATTCCGCTCAAGCACAAGAACGAGCTGATCTACGAATACGCCTGCCACGAAGCGAATGAGGCGATCCCCGACATGCTGCGCGGGCATCGTTACGAAGAGCGCGAGGCGGCGAAGAAGAGCGGATCGAAACAGCGCTAGCGGCGCAGGCGTCCGAGCGCGCCGGCCGCTTCGGGAATGCCCAGCGCGAACGTCGCGGCGAAGAACACGATGCCGTACGGACCGAGAATCGCGATCGCCGCGACGATGGGATGCAGCGCCGGCATCATCAGTCTCACGCCCCATGCCGCCGCCGCTCCGGCGCCAGCCGAGCCCCACAGCTTCGTGACGTAATCAATCGGCAGTCCGGTGCGTCCAATCCGCGCGTTGAGCGTCGACCGCAACATCAGCATCTCGACCCAGCCGGCAATGCCGGCGGACGCCGTGAGGCCGGCGGCGCCCCACGTCGCGTCGATGCCGATCAGGCGCGGCAGCGGAATCGCAAACAGATACCCGAGCACGGTCGTCAGCAGCACGCGGACGATCGCGTATCGCAGCGGCGTCTTCGTGTCGCGCAGCGCGTAGTACGTCGACGAATACAGCCGTCCGAGCGTCGACGCGAGCAGGCCGATGGCCGAGCCCGCGAGAATCGCCCACACATAGACGGATTCTTCGCGACGGAACCGCCCCGTCTGCAGAATCGCGGCAGCGACGACGTCGCCAAGCGCGAGAAACGCCATCGCCGATGGAATCACGAAGAACGCGATCTGCCGGAGCCCGTTGTCGAGCCGCCGACGCAGCACATCATGCGACGCCGCGGCCGACATCGTCGGCAGTTCCGCCGCCGACACCGACATCCCGAAGAGGCTGATCGGCAGCGTGTAGAGCGTCTGCGCGTTGGTGATGCCGGCGACGGCGCCGGTCGGCAGGAGGCTCGCGAGCAGCTGATCGACGTACGCGCTCACCTGCACGACGCCGCGGCTGATGAATACCGGAACGAAATTACGGAGGACGATGCGCACGTGCTCGGACGCGAGGTCGAGACCGAACCGAAGATCCGGCGCGACGCGGATCACGACGGGCAGCTGGATGAGGAACTGCAGCGCGCTGCCGACGACGGATCCCATCGCCAGCTTCATCGCGAGATCGGGAAGCTCCGAGCGTCCGCCGAAGACGAGAAGCGTCGCGATCATCGCGGCGTTCCAGACGACCGGCGCGGCGTACGACAGCAGAAACCGGTGGTGGCTGTTGAGGACGCCCAGGCACCACGCCGACATGACCAGCAGTCCGGCGCCGGGAAACAGAATGCGCACCAGCGACGTCGTCAGCACACGCTTTTCGCCCGTGAAACCGGGCGCAATGAGATCGATCAGCAGCGGCGTCGCAAACACGCCGACGAGGACGAGCAGCGACACGACGAGGGCGAGGATCGACGCGACGGCGCCGGCGACGCGGTCGGCTTCGCGCCGCTCCCCCTTCGCCACGAACGCGGCGTACACGGGAATGAAGGACGCCGACAGCGCGCCCTCACCGAACAGGTTCTGCAGGAAGTTGGGGATGCGGAACGCGGCGCTCCAGGCATCCGCGTCCGCCTCGAGGCCGAAGTAGTGCGCGATCACGCGCTGGCGGACGAGTCCTGCCAGCCGGCTGCATAGAATTCCGAGCGCGACAAAAAAAGCAGACCGACGTCTCATCAATCCGCGATGTCATCGTCGGCGCCCGCGGTGAGCGTGCCGCTCGCCTTCTTCATCAGGTAGGCCTTGATGAACACGTCGATGTCACCGTCGAGAACGCGGTTGACGTCGCCCACCTGCTCCTTCGTACGGTGATCCTTGACGAGCTGATACGGATGCAGCACGTAGCTGCGAATCTGGCTGCCGAACGCGATCTGCTGCTTCGCGCCCCCGATCGAATCGAGCTTGGCCTGATTTTCCTTCAGTTTCAAATCGTACAACCGCGCTTTCAACACCTTCATCGCCGAATCGCGGTTGCGGTGCTGCGACCGCTCGTTCTGGCAGGAGACGACGATGCCGGTCGGCATGTGCGTGATGCGGATCGCGGAGTCGGTGACGTTGACGTGCTGGCCGCCGGCGCCGCTCGATCGATACGTGTCGATGCGGATGTCCTTGTCGTCGATCTCGACGTCGACGTCCTCGGGCAGTTCCGGCCACGCATAGACCGACGCGAACGACGTGTGGCGGCGCGATGCCTGATCGAACGGCGAGATGCGGACGAGACGATGGACGCCGACTTCCGCCGAGAGCAGACCGAACGCGTACTCGCCGGCGACCGTCAGCGTCGCGCTCTTGATGCCCGCCTCGTCGCCCGGCTGCTGGTCGATGATCTCCTTCTTGAAGCCGCGCCGATCCATCCAGCGCACGTACAATCGCAGCAGCATCTCGGCCCAGTCCTGCGATTCGGTGCCGCCGGCGCCGGGATGGATCGTGAGAATCGCGTTCCTCCGATCGTGCTCGCCGCCGAGCATCTTCTTGATTTCGGCGGTCTGCACTTCGCGGTCGAGCGCGTCGAGCGCCTGCCCCAACTCGCCGTCGACGGCCTCGCCGGCTTCGAACCATTCGACGAGGACGGCGAGATCGTCGCTCTTCTTGGCCAGCGATCGCGCCAGGTCGCGGTCCTGCTCGAGCCGGCGACGGCGCTGCAGGACCTTCTGTGCCTCGGCCTGATCTTTCCAGAAATCGGGAGCGGCGGCGCGCGCTTCGAGGCGCGTCAGCTCTTCGTCGGGGCGGGCGGCCTCAAAGATAGCTCCGCAGATCCGCAGCGCGTTTGCTGAGATCCTCGTGGCGCCGCATCAAATCGTCGTTACGCATGCCCCCTCATTGTACACGTCGTCGCGACAGCGCCAGCAGGACGACCGACACGAGCACGCACGCGTACGCGAGCACGTCGCCGTGGCGCGCGTAGAACGTGGACACGCGGAGGAACCGCGCGTCGCCGACGATGACGCGCTCCTCGTAGATTCCCGAGCGCGCGACGACGCGTCCGTACGGATCGACGATGCCACTGATGCCGGTGTTGGCGGCGCGCACGAGGTAGCGTCCCTCTTCGATCGCGCGCATCGATGCCTGTTCGAAATGCTGATACGGCGCCGATGTCGCGCCGAACCACGCGTCGTTGGTAATCGTCGTCAGCAGCTCGCTGCCCGAGACGACGAAACGGCGGACGAGATCGGGGTAGACGACTTCGTAGCAGATGGCCACGCTCAACGAGTGACCGTCCAGCGGCAGCGCCGTCGCCTGTTCCCCGGGCGCAAACCCGCTGCCGATCGCCTCGACCAGCGGCGCCGCGAAGAATAAAAGGCCGCGCAGCGGCACGTACTCGCCGAACGGCACGAGGTGCAGCTTGCGGTAGATGCCGGGGGTCGTACCGTCACTTCGCAGGAGGAACGCCGAGTTGTACATGCGGTCGGCGACGCGCAGACCGTTCTGCGATTTCCAGATCACCTGATCGCTGCCGAACAGAATGGGTACGCGCGCCTGCTGGGCGAGGGTGCGAAGACGGACCGCGCCGACCGGATCCTCTTCGAACATGAACGGCGTCGACGATTCGGGCCACAGCACGAGTCCCGCGCCGTCGCCGATCGCCTGCCGCGTCATGCCGATGTAGCGATCGAAAATCGCCGCCGCGCGGGCCGTCTCCCATTTTTCTCCCTGATCGACGTTGCCCTGGACGAGCCCGACGCGAATCGGATCGCCGGCATGGGTCAGATCCCCGCGCGAAACGCGCAGACTGCCCCAGACGGTCACGGTGATGATCGCGATGACGGCGAGCGGCAGAAACGTGCGGCCGGCCTTCGCGTCGTTTCCGCCGGCGCCGATCGTGGCGAGGGCCGCGCTGACGGCCGCCACGAGCAGCGACACGCCGTACACGCCGAAGACGCTGGCGAGCTGCGCGATGGGAATCACGGTTGCCTGGCTGTAGCCGAGGAGCACCCACGGAAAGCCGGTCAGGAGATACGTGCGTCCGAGCTCGGTCGCGACCCAGACGAGCGGCGCGGCGACCAGCGCGCGGACGCCGTGCGCGACCGCCAGTCGGCCGACGACGACGGCGAACAGCGCGGGAAACAGCGCGAGATAGGCGATCAGCGCCGCGTTGACGAGCACAGCGGCCCACGACGACAGTCCGCCGTACACGACCATCACGCGCGTGATCCAGTAGAGCGTCCCCGTGAAGTAGATCGCGCCGGTCGTCAGCCCGAGGAGGAAGGACTCGCGCAGCGCGGTTCGCCGCTGCCCGGAAACCAGCGCCAGCATGAGCGGCGCGAGCGCGATCCAGCCGATCGCCGGATGACCGAACCTGGGGAAGCTGAGCGCGAGGAGAACGCCGGAGACGCCGGCGTAGAAGAATTTCGGAAGGGCGGGGGGCTGAGGGCTAATGGCTGATCGCTATTGACTGATCGCTACCGTGTCACCCACGGCTTGAACTGCTCTTCCCTCTGAAGCTTCGCGGCGATGGTCTCGGCTTCGCGCTTGGTCGGGAATTTTCCGACCCGAACGCGGAACACCGACGGCGTGCCGTCGGGCGGCGCGACGACGTAGGCCGAGTACCCTTTGTTCGAGAGGCGCTTCGCGATCGCCTCCGCATCGCTGCGGACATTGAGCGCCGCGATCTGCACCGCGTAGCCCTGGCCGGTCGGCTCACTGGAGGAAGCGACGGCCGGCGCCGGCTTTTCTTCTTTGGGCTTCTCACCGGACTTCTCGCCGCTCGACCCGGTCGCCGCTGCCGCCCGGTCACGCTTCGCGGCCGCCCCTTCCCGCTCCGCCGGCGTCTTGAGCTTCTCGGCCGGCGAATTGGATTTCTCGAGGCGATTGAAATAGCTGAGGTCCTCAGCGGCTTCTTTCGGCGGCGCGGCGGCGGTTGGATCCGAACCGGCCGGCGGCGGGGCCGGGACGGCTGTCGCGTTCGCGGGCGCTGGCGACGAATCCGCGACCGTGCTTACGGGGGCCGAGTTGTCGGCAACGGATATTCGCTCGGCACGGACGCCGCGGCCGACGAAGACGCCCAACAGAAAGATGACGACCGACACGACGGTCGCCGCCATGAACAGGAATACGAGTTGTTTCCCGTTCAGTTGAATCTCGTGAAAGCCCTCGTCCGGTAGATCCTGAGCCAAAACCGAAAGAATTGTACCACGTCAGCGGCCGTCCAGACGCGCGAGCAGCTGCCTGGCCTCGGCGGAGTCGGGGTCAATGGCCAGCGCGCGTTCCGCCTCGACGCGGGCGGCGGCGGCATCCTTGTTCTGGCGGTACGCCTCGCCCAGCGCCGCGTGCGCCTCCGCAGTTTCCGCGCTCCAGAGCGAAATCTTGAACGCGTCGACCGCGTCGTGGACGCGCCCGTTGCGGAGATGAATGCGTCCGAGCAGCAGGTGCGCTTCAGCCAGGTACGGCGACAGATACAGCGCGCGGTTCAGCTCGTCGAGCGCCTGGCGGTCGTTCTCCTGTTCGAAGAGGCGGCGTGCATTCTTCATATAGAACGCCGCGAGCTCCTGCTGACTTCGCTGTTCGCTCGACGCCAGCCGCGTTTCCATGCGGCGCGCGTGCGGCAGCTCGATCTCCTGCTTGACGCGCTCGAGGCCGCGCGGAACGCTGAGGTCGGCCCCGCCTGCACGCTTTTCGCGCTCCTCGTACACCGCTGAGAGACGCTTCGCGAGCTCGCGCTCGCGCGCCGCCTCGACGTCGCTGCCCGCAGCCGCGAGCGCCGCGCCCAGCACGAAATGCGCGTCGCCGTCGGCCGGATTCCGCCGCACCGTTTCGCGCAGCCAGTAGATGGCCGCCTGCGTATCCCGATCGAGGAAGTACGCGTATCCGAGGTTGAACGCGTAGTCCGGGTCGTCGAGGTCTGCATCGGCGGCTTTCGTGAAGTAATACGTCGCCTGTCCCGTCTGCGGCGCGCCTCCGCGCTGCAGCTGCACGACGCCGAGGTTGTTCATGATGGCCGGCGTCGGGTCCGCGTCGGCCAGCGCCTTGAAAGCGGCGAACGTATCGTCGTACCGCTTCAGGCTGAGCAGCGAGAGGCCGGCGAGATACTTTGCCCGGCGCGCCGACGCCGAGGACGCCGGAATCGTCCGGACGGCGGCGAGCGCCTCGTCGTAGTCACCCTGATCGGTGTACACGTCCCAGAGCGCCAGCCGCGCGCGATCGAAGTCCGATTGCTGCTTGAGCGCAGCGTTCAAATAGCTGATGGCCGTATCGGGGGTCTCGGCGAGCAGTCCCTTGATGAAGTTCTCGAACACCGCGAGCGGCGGATGCGTCCGCTCGACGTCAGCCGAGGGCCGCGTCGATGCCGGCGCAATCCGCCGCGAGACGCGCTCGACGATCGCGAAAAGATCGGCGAGCGGACCGCGCTCGGCGGTGTCGGACTGGACACGCCCGTTTTCGAGCGTGATGTGGCGTGTATGGACCGTCAACGTTCCGTCGTCGAGCTGCAGCGTGCCCATGACGACGGAAGCGGCGCCGACGAGCTGACTGATGCGAATGACCGTGGCGTCGGTGAGCGCGGCGGCCGACGGCACCTGCAGCCGCTCGAGCGCCTGTTCGCGCTCCTGGCGGGGGATGGCGGCAGCGCCGAGCGCGTTGAGATCGTCGGTCAGCAGCATGGCGGCGCCCTCGCCGAGCCAGAACAGCCGTGGCTCGCGCCGCACGTTCTCGAACGGCATCACGAGGATGCGATCGGGCTGAGGCTGCGCGGAGGACACGGAGGGGGCAGAGAACACGGAGAGAATCAAGAGCAGCCACGGAGACACCGGGACCCAGAGATTTCTTTTTCTCTCGCTCGACAAAACCGATCGACCCGCTCCGTGCCGCTTCACACTACGAGCCCGCTTTCCCGTTCAGCGCGACCTTCAGCACGCACTTCGATTCGCCGGTGCCGCGGCACGCGACGACCTCGGTATGCGCGCCGACGTTGAAGAGCGCCATCATCTTGCGGAATGCGGCGGCGTAAAAGCCGCACAACGGGTGCGGCACCGGCTCGCGCACGGTGCAGAAGATCGACGCGCGGACGTCGACGCTGGCCGTGCCGCGCCGCAGGCGCGAGATCGCCCGGCTGCCTTTGTAGCTCTCGCGCACGAGCTGTTTCGACAGCCGAAGCAGCATCCGGCTGCGGATCCAGACCGGCATCGCGCGGATGAACGATCGCCTGAACGAGGGCATGGACTCGACGGTCCATTCGGCGGCGTACTCGCCCGCGCGCGTCGTAATCAGATCGTATGCGGCGCCCTCCTGGCGAAGAAAGCTCAGCACCGCGTAGAGCGGCGCCAGACCAATCGTTCCTTCGCGGAGGCCTTCCGCGTTGAGCCAGTTCTCGTAGAAATTCAGGCGCGTCGGCAGGATGTCGGCGATGCCCTGGTGCAAGCTCGCGACGAGCACACGACCGATGCCGGCTTCTCTCATGAATTACGATCAGGCCTGCAAGGAGAGGGCTGAGGGCTGAGCGCTGAACTGTCGGCGGCAATTCTCGCGGGCGGCCGGGCGACGCGATTCGACGGGCGCGACAAGAGCGCGCTCGTGGTCGACGGACGGACGATTCTCGATCGGCAGGTCGCCGCGCTGGCGCCGCTGACCGACGACGTCCTGATCGTCGGCGGCACGACGCACGCGGGCGCCCGCGCGATCGCGGATCGCGTCGAGGGCTGCGGCCCGCTCGGCGGACTCGACGCCGCGTTGACGCACGCGAAAGGCGACGCGGTCATCCTGGTCGCCTGCGACATGCCGTTCCTCTCGACGGCATTCCTCGCGCACCTGGCCGGCTGCGCGAGCGGCGCGATCGACGTGGTGGTGCCTCAGACTGAACGCGGATATCATCCGTTGTGCGCGGTGTATCGTCGCACGGCGTACGACACGGCGGCACGGCACATCGCCGAACGGCGCCTGAAGATGCGCGGCCTGCTCGCGGTTCTGCGCGTGCACGTCGTGGGACCGGCGGACATCGAACGGTTCGGCAATCGCCACCGGCTGCTGGCCAACGTGAACACGGCGGCCGACTTCGCAGCCCTCGTGGCGCTTCAAGGTCACGAACCGTAATCGTAACACGAGCTTAGCGCCGTTTCTTTCGAGCGCCGCGCAGACGCCGACCATGATTCTGACCGTTCAACGCCTGGTGCACGCCGCGGTCGCGGACGCGATTCACCGCCAGTTCCACGTCGAGGCGCCGCCGTTTGCGGTCGAAGCGCCGCCGACGCGGGCGCTCGGCGATCTCGCCGTCACCGTCGCGTTCCAGCTTGCGCGAACGTTGCGCAAGGCCCCCCGCGCGATCGCGCAGGACATCGCGGGCGCGCTCGGTCCGATTCCGGGCATCGCTCGCGTTGAGGTCGCGCCCAACGGCTACCTGAATCTGTCGCTCGACCGTCCGGCCTATCTGTTGCGTGCCGTGCGTGAAGCGGTCGCCGACGAGGACGGCGACAATGCGAGGCGACAGCCGGGCGACGGCAACAAGACGATCGTCGAGCATACGGCCATCAATCCCAACAAGGCCGCGCACATCGGACACCTGCGCAACGCCGCCCTTGGCGACACGCTCGCCCGCGTCCTGCGTTTCCGCGGGACGCCGGTCGAGGTGCAGAACTACATCGACGATCTCGGCGTCCAGGTCGCCGACATCATCGTCGG